>Ga0316223_1001492_pt1 | contig 21900 bp, 18 predicted proteins | sample TBH18009metaG_FD_206007 | JGI IMG/M metagenome (GOLD analysis project Ga0316223, IMG submission 206007) | Freshwater microbial communities from Trout Bog Lake, Wisconsin, USA - TBH18009 | ecosystem: Environmental > Aquatic > Freshwater > Lake > Hypolimnion/Profundal zone | place: USA: Wisconsin...
GTAAAACGACGCCCCAGTGAAGTCGAACAACAGGTTGTGCGTGACAAAGTAAGTGGGGTAGGTTGGATACAGCAGATTGCTCGAAATGCTGTTTTCGCCAACAAAGGTGGGGTACCAGGCTTCATAGCCCGACACGTCGGGTATCTGGCCGACTATCAGGCGGTTGTCACCGCCGGCGATCGGAATCGAGGCCGACGCTTCCTGAATGATGGAACCGTTGGTTGAGCTCGCAAATGCGCCACCGACACTCTTGGTTGGCATCAGGGTCAGGTGGAACTTGGTGCCGCCTTCAATGTCCTTTTGCAAGTCCAGATAGGCCACACCAAACATGGAGTCGTCGTAAGACGTTGCCGCTGGCACGTTACCAAACGAAAAGCCCGACGAGTTCTTGTTCTGGTTGTAAATAAACACCGGATCAATACCGCCACTGATACGCAGGCCGCGCATGCCGTTAACGTTCTGCACGTCGTCAGCACCTTCGACTTTGGTCTTGATGCGGTTGAACTCTTCCATGTCCACCGTCGGTTCGGCGTCGGCGGTCGCTGTCGGCGCCACCGGGGTTGCAGCCGCTCCTGTGCCGCCCGCTTTGGCATTGATCAGGTCCTGCAGCGCCTGCACCTGGGCCTTGAGGGCCTCAAGCTGGCTCTGCAGCTGCGCGTTGCTTTGCGCATTGGCAAGCAGCGGAAATGCCAAGGCCAATGCGATGGCCGTCTTGTTCAATTTCATAGTCCTCACTCCAAGTCCAAGTTGATACAAATACCTCACGCTGGCACCCCATCCAGCTTCATTCCATCGCGGTAAGCAGCGGCCTGCTCGGCTGCACGCTTGCGCTCCTGCCGACTCATCCACAAACTACCCGCCAGCACACCCACCGCCACTACCGCCACGGTAATAGTGGCAATTACATTGATGGTTGGATTCAGACCCAGCCGCGCACGCGACAGGATAATGATGGGCAACGTGGTCGAACCCGGTCCGGACAGGAAGGCGGTAGACACCACATCGTCAAGCGAAATGGTGAACGTCAATAACCATGCGGATGCCAGCGATTGCGCGATCATGGGAAACGTCACCAGCGTGAACACCTGGAATGGGCGGCAGCCCAGGTCCATGGCCGCTTCTTCCAGCGATTTGTCCATTTCCATCAGGCGCGACTGGATCACCACCGCTGCATAAGCCAGTCCGATGGAGGTGTGGCCAGCCCAGATCGTGAACAGGCCACGCTCCGGTGCGCCAAACAGGCGCTCACACATCACAAAGAACAGCAACAGCGACAGACCAGTAATCACTTCCGGCACCACCAGCGGTGCATTGATGTGGGCGCTGAATGTCATGCGGCCGAAGAACGCCTTGTACTTGACCATGGCGAAGGCGGCCAACATGCCCAGCACCACCGAACCCGTGGCCGATAGCAATGCGATTTTCAGCGACAGTTTGAAGCCATCAATCACTTCCGTGTCACTGGCAATCAGCCCGTACCACTTGAACGTGAAGCCACCCCACAGCGTTACCATCTTGGAGTCGTTAAACGAGAAAACGATCAACGTGAAAATGGGCAGATAAAGAAACAGGTAGCCCAGGAAGAGCCAGATTTTGCCAATGCGACTGTCCATGTCAGGCTCCCCGACCAGTGCCGGACTCGGCCTGGTATTTGTTGAAAATCACGAGTGGCAGCAGAATCAACAGCACCATGCTGACCGCCACCGCTGACGCCATGGCCCAGTCGTTGTTGCTGAAGAACTCGTCCCACAGCACGCGCCCGATCATCAGGGTACTGGGGCCACCCAGCAGTTCCGGGATCACGTACTCGCCGACGCTGGGAATAAACACCAGCATGGCGCCGGCAATAATGCCGTTTTTGGACAGCGGCACCGTGATCAGCCAGAACGTGGTGAACGGCGTGGCACCCAGATCCTTGGCGGCCTCCAACAGGCGCAAGTCCATCTTCGCCAGGTTGGAATACAACGGCAAAATCATGAATGGCAGGTAGGTGTAGACCATGCCCAGCATCATGGAAAAGCTGGTGTGCATCATCTTGATCGGCTCGTCAATCAGGTGCAGGCTCATCAGCACGTTGTTGAACACGCCGTTGTCGTCAAGCAAACCCTTCCAGGCATACACGCGCAGCAGGTAGGAGGTCCAGAACGGCAGCGACACCAGCATCAACAGCGCCGGGCGGATCGACGGCTTGGAACGCGCCATGAAATAGGAAAACGGATAGCCGATCACCAGACACACAATCGTGTTGATAGCGGCGAACTTGAGCGACGACATGTAGGTCTCGACATACAGGTCGTCGGTCAGCAGGAACAAATAGTTCGACAGCTTGATCTTCAGCGTAATAGCGCCGTCGACGTAGTTGGTCAGGTCCATGATGTGGACACCGTCCATCTCGGTCACGCTCAGGCGCAACACCACCAGGAACGGGGCGCTGAACAGAACGATCAGAAAGATATAAGGGATGCCGATAACACTGTAACGGCCCCAGTTGACGGCTTTGAGCCGTTGCAGGATTTTTGTGGAGTACATGCTGGTCGCGTCCGGATCAGGAAGTCAGAACCACCAGCGACTCTGGCGTGAAGCTGGCAAAGGCTTCGTCACCGGCATTCAGCACTTCGATGTGGCGGTGCTGGTGCGTGATTTGAATCTGCAACTTACGGCCACCCGCCAGCGTCATGCGGTAAAGCGAGAAACTACCAAAATAGCCGCTGTCCGAAATCACGCCACGCAGGCAATTGTGCTGCGCATTGTCGGGCGCCGTGCGCGTCAGGCTGATCTTTTCTGGCCGCACCGCAACGGTCACCGGCATGCCCTCGATCCCCGTGATGCCGTGGTCAATATAGAAACTACCCTGCTCGCCGGTCACCACGCAATGGTCGGGCTCATCTTCCGTCAGCACGCCGTCAAACAGATTGACGTTGCCAATGAAGTCGGCCACGAACTTGCAGCTCGGTGTCTCATAAATTTCGTGTGGCTTGCCCACTTGCATGAAGCGCCCTGCGCTCATCACGGCAATGCGGTCGGCCATGGTCATGGCTTCTTCCTGATCGTGCGTCACCAGCACGCAAGTCACGCCCACCTTCTTGATGATGTTGTGCAATTCGAACTGCGTTTGTTCGCGCAGTTTGCGGTCGAGCGCGCCAAGCGGCTCATCGAGCAGCAGCAGCTTGGGGCTCTTGGCCAGGCAGCGCGCCAGCGCCACGCGCTGTTGTTGTCCGCCCGAGAGTTGGTGCGGCTTGCGCTTGGCGTAGGGCTTGAGCTGAACGATGTTGAGCATGGCTTCCACGCGGTCGCCAATGTCCTTGGCCGGCATGCCTTCACGCTTGAGGCCGAACGCCACGTTGTCCCACACCGTCAGATGCGGAAACAGCGCGTACGACTGGAACATCATGTTGATGGGGCGCTCGTACGGCGGCATGGTGGCGACGTCGGCGCCTTCGAGCAGAATTTTTCCGGTGGTCGGCGTCTCGAAACCGGCCAGCATGCGCAGCAGGGTTGATTTGCCGCAGCCGGAAGATCCCAGCAAAGCAAAAATTTCGCCTTTGGCAATATTGACCGAGACTTCGTCGACCGCAGCAACGTCGTCGAAGCGCTTGATCAGCTTGTCAATCTGAACGAATTTCTGGTCCGCTGCGGACTGCACAGCAGAAGGGGATGGATTCACCATGAATATTTTCTCGCAAGTTTTCACACCCGGGTGGTGCGCACACCACCTGGGAAGCCGTACGACGGAAGCCGCCGTATAAAAATTACAGACCGGTTTTGAACGTCGTATAAAAACGTGTGCGAATCCGGCGAATGTCGTTGTTGACCGAATCCGGCGCCACGCAATGGTCCAGATCTTCCTTGCTCAGGAACACCGATTTGTCAGCCAGCGTGTCCGGATCAATGTATTTGGCCGCACTGGGCACCGGGTTGGCATAGTGCACGTGGTTCACGATGCCAGCATTGACTTCCGGGCGATAGATGTAGCTGATCCACTTGTACGCATTTTCAACGTGCTGGGCATCCGCCGGGATGGCCATCGTGTCAAAGAACAAAACAGCGCCCGTCTTCGGCATCAGCGACTGAATCACCTGACCATTCTTGGCTTCCTTGGCACGCGCCTTGGCAATACCAATGTCGCCATTCCAACCCAGCACCAGGCACAGCGAACCGCTGGCCAAGTCGTTGATATAACCCGAGGACGAAAACAACGAAATGCTCGGGCGAATAGTAGCCAGCAATTGAGCGGCTTCCTTGTAATCGGCCGGGTTCTTGCTGTAGGGCGGCTTGCCCAGGTAGCGCAGTGCAGCCGGGAAAATTTCGTCACCCGAATCAAGCACCGACACGCCGCAGGACTTGGCCCGACTCACATATTCGGGCTTGAACAGCAGGTCCCAGGCATTCTCGGGCATAGGCAGGTTACCCAGCGCAGCCTTGAGTTTGTTGACGTTGATACCGATGGTGGTGACACCCCACATCCAGGGCACCAGATGCTGGTTGCCAGGGTCCATGGTCTTGAGCTGACCCAACACATACGGGTCGAGGTTGCCGTAGGTGCTGATTTTGCTCTTGTCGATTTTCATCAGCAAACCGCCCTCACTCTGGATCTTGCCCCAGTTGGACGATGGCACCACGATGTCATAACCGGTTTTACCTGCCACCATTTTGGCGTGCAGTGTTTCGTTGGCATCAAAGGTGTCATAGCGCACCTTGATCCCGGTTTCCTTCTCAAAATTGGCGATGGTGTCCACGCCAATGTAGTCAGACCAGTTGTAGATGTTCAGGACCTTCTCTTCTTCTGCCAGTGCAGAACCCGATGCGGCCAGCACCCCAAAAAAGGCCAGTCCGGCAAGGAGTTTGCCCAACAATTTGCTTGTAGTTAACTTATTCAAGATAAATCTCCAAAGGTTCAAAAAATAGTCAGTCCGAACATATGCAAAAACACTCCACAGTTACCTTCCGGCACCGGTCACTAGGTTAATACTAATACGACCCGGATTCAGCAAAAATACATGCAATCCCTATGCCAGAAAGCCTTTTTTCTGCACCTCGGCATAGGTCAAATCGAGGCACTTTACTATCAGATCCATCAATTCATCAATCTGGGCGTGGGTCATGGTCAGCGGCGGAGCAATAATCATGCGGTCGCCCACTGCACGCATGATCAAACCATTGCCAAAACAGTGCGCGCGGCACAGCATGCCGACGCCTTGATTCGAATCAAATGTCGCACCTGTTTCCTTGTTTTTCACCAACACCAAACCACCCACAAAACCGCAGGTTTGCGCATGCCCCACGAGAGGATGGTCGCGCAAGCGCTCAAAGCCACGAGCCAGGTACGGACCTATATCGTCATGCACGCGGCCGACCAGGTTTTCACGCTCCATGATCTCCAGATTAGCCAGTGCCACGGCGCACGCCACCGGGTGTCCGCTGTAGGTATAACCGTGGTTGAACTCACCGCCCTGCTCAATCAGAACCTTGGCAACACGGTCACCCACCAGCACGCCTCCCAATGGCACATAACCACTGGTGACCGCCTTGGCAAACGTCACCAAATCGGGGCGGTAACCAAATTTCTCATAGGCAAACCAGTGGCCGAGTCGGCCAAAGGCGCAAATCACTTCGTCACTGATCAGCAAAATTCCGTATTTGTCGACAATGCGCTGAATTTCCGGCCAGTAGGTGTTGGGCGGAATAATCACGCCACCAGCACCCTGCACCGGCTCGGCAATGAAGGCCGCCACGCGGTCCGCACCAATTTCCAGAATTTTTTGTTCCAGCCAGCCCGCAGCACGCACGCCGAAGGCGTCTTCGGTTTCACCCGGCAGTGCCTTTTCGAAGAAATACGGCTGATCGATGTGGGTGATATTGGGAATCGGCAGATCACCCTGCGCATGCATGCCGCTCATGCCGCTGAGCGACGCACCCGCCATGGTGCTTCCGTGGTAGCCATTGATGCGACCGATGATGGTCTTGCGCTGTGGCTGGCCCAGCAAATCCCAATAACGGCGCACCATGCGCACGTTGGAATCGTTGCTTTCGCTACCGCTCGACGAATAAAACACGTGTTGGAACGTGCGCCCATCCACCGCCGGGGCCAGCGATGCCAGCTTGGCTGCGAGCCGGGTCGCCGGCACATTGGTGGTCTGAAAAAACGCGTTGTAATACGGCAATGTCATCATTTGCTGGGACGCTGCATCGGCAATTTCCTGCCGACCGTACCCCACGTTGACACACCACAGCCCACTCATGGCATCGAGAATGCGGTTCCCTTCCGAGTCCCAGATATAAATGCCATCTGCCCGTGTGATGACGCGCGCGCCGCGCGTGTTCAGATCCTTGAAGTCCGTAAAAGGATGCAAAAAATGCGCGCTATCAAGCGCCTGAATAGCCTTGGTATCAATTTCGTTGTTCATGCGATGTTCCAGACAATGTTCGGTGTTCGTATTCGGTCTTCGAAGTTCAGCGGTGGCAAGCGATCCGCGCCCGCTTAGACGTGGAGCAGCAAATGCTCACGCTCCCAGGGCGAAATCACTTTCATGAATTCATCGAATTCAAGTTCCTTGATTTCCGAATACACCGTAATGAACTCGCGGCCCAGCACTTCGTGCAAGTCCGTTTCCTTGCGCAACCAGTCGAGCGCTTCACCCAGACTGCGTGGCAACGAATACGGTGACAAATAGGCGTCGCCTTTCATTTCCGGCTTCGGCTTGATCTTGTTCTTGATACCCAAATAGCCACACGCCAGCGTCATGGCCATGGCCACGTACGGATTGGCATCGGCACCGATCACGCGGTTTTCGACGCGGCGTGCAGCTGGTGAGGAAATCGGTGAACGGATGCCCACGGTGCGGTTGTCATAGCCCCATTCGATGTTAATAGGCGCTGCCGTGTTACGCGACAACCGGCGATAGCTGTTCACATAAGGCGCAACCAGCACCATGGCGGCGGGAATATAGCGCTGCAGACCACCGATGTAGTGCATGAACATCTCGGACGGCGTTCCGTCAGCATTGCTGAACACGTTCTTGCCGGTGGCCACATCAATCAGACTCTGGTGCACATGCATGGCACTGCCGGGCTCGCCAGCGATAGGCTTTGCCATGAAGGTGGCGTACATGTCGTGGCGCAGCGCCGCTTCGCGCACGGTGCGCTTGAAGAAAAACACTTCATCGGCCAGTCCGAGCGGCTGGGCGTGGAAGAAATTAATCTCCATCTGACCGGCACCCACTTCGTGGATCAGCGTGTCCACGTTCAATTCCATCTTGTCGGAATAGTCGTAGATTTCCTCGAACAACGGGTCAAACTCATTCACGGCGTCAATGCTATAGGCTTGGCGCGAGGTCTCGGCGCGTCCGCTGCGGCCAACCGGGGGACGCAGCAAGGTATTCGGATCGGTGTTGCGTGCAGTCAGGTAAAACTCCAGCTCCGGCGCCACGATCGGCTGCAGACCTTCGGCCTGAAACAGATCGCACACCCGGCGCAGCACGCTGCGTGGGGCAAATGGCACCAGTTTTCCTTCGTGGTCGAAACAATCGTGAATCACCTGCGCCGTCGGATCGGCAGCCCAGGGCACGATACGCACCGTGGACGGATCCGGGCGCAACTGCATGTCACGGTCGGTCGGCTCGATCACATCGAAATAGGGTCCGCTTTCGGGGAACTCGCCGGTCACACCCATCGCCACAATGGCCTGCGGCAGGCGCATGCCACGGTCCTCCGTAAACTTGGCACGCGGCAAAATTTTGCCCCGCGCCACGCCAGTCAAGTCAGGCACCAGACATTCCACTTCGGTAACCCGGCGTTCATTCAGCCATTGCTCGAGATCGTTGAAGTTCATATTCTTGCTATCACTCATCACTCACTCCTTTTGCTGCGGGGCAGCGTACTACTGTGCGTTCGGCGACGCCGAACGCAGCGCCCGGCGTGCCTGACAGGCCACGCCAAACGCTTTGAAAATTTCCACCGACAAAACGCTGTCGGCAGTGCGCCATTCGGGATGCCATTGCACCGCACAGGCAAACGTGCTGGCCTCCTCGACAGCAAAGGCTTCCACCAGTCCATCCGGTGCCGTGGCCACTGCACGCAATCCGTGTGCCAATCGGTCAATGCCCTGACCGTGCACGGAATTGACTATGGCGCTATCGGCGCCAGCCAAGCGCGCGAAATCAGAACCCGGCAACAGCTGCACTGGGTGACTCGGCGCGTACATCGCTTCATAGCTGCCCAGGGGCGCCGTGCGATGATCCAAATGGTCAGACAGGTCGTGCACCTGCTGGTGCAACGAGCCACCAAACGCCACATTTATTTCCTGGAAGCCACGGCAAATGCCCAGCAGCGGCACACCCTGTTCAACGCAGGCGTGCACCAGCGCCAGCGTCAATGCATCGCGCTCTGCGTCCAGCGGAAGACTGGGGTCGGTGACCGTCGCCCCAAAATGACTGGGGTGCACATTAGACGGCGAGCCCGTCAGCATGACGCCATCCACCAGCGCCAGCAAGTCGGGAATCTGGCTGGCTTGCGCCAGCGGAAATACAACCGCTTGCGCTTGCGCATGCACTTTGAGCGCGCGGGCATATTTGTCACCCAGCACCAAATACGGCATCGTGTTGTCGCCCGTTCCGAGCAGGCGATGGTCGGCCGGAAGCCACACCAATGAAGGCGGGATATTCATTCTTGTCTCCATATTCTTTGCGCCATTGTGTTGCAGAATATCCCCCCTAACAGGGCCATTTGAGGCGGCGGCATGGTGCCAGTTCGTCCTCCAACAGAAACATCACCCATGCTGTCTGAACTCCTTCTTACCGAAATGACCCGCCTGCGTCTGCGCGACAGCATGCCGCTGCACCGCCAGTTGTACGAGGCCATGCGGCGTGCACTGCTCGACGGCAAGCTCGGTGCCGGCGACCGCCTGCCCTCCAGCCGCGAACTCACGCAAGACCTGAAACTCTCACGCAATACAGTGGTCGCGGCGCTCAACCAGCTCACCGTGGAAGGCTACCTGGTCAGCCGCGTTGGCAGCGGCACCTACGTCAATGACACGCTGCCACGCGCCACCACCAACCAGCGCTCCGCGCACGCACCGAGCCACGTCGCACGACTATCGCAACGAGGCACCGCACTGTCCAGTACATTTTGCGCCAACCAGCTCGAAATCCAGCCCTTTGCACCCGGCGTTGCCGACTTCAGCGCGTTCCCGGTAGCCCTGTGGCAACGCCTGCAAAACAAGCACTGGCGCATGACTTATCCGGAAATGCTCGACTACAGCTATTCGGGCGGCCACGCACCATTGCGCCGCGCCGTAGCCGACTATCTGCGCGTATTCCGCAGCGTACCGCTGGAGGTCGAGCAAGTCATCATCACCAGCGGCACCCAACAGTCGCTGGAGTTGTGCGCGCAGTTGCTGGCCGACCATGGCGACACGGTCTGGCTGGAAGACCCGGCCTACTGGGGCGCCGTGAAAGCATTCATGGCCACCGGTCTGCGCACGCACGGCATTCGGGTTGACGAAGAAGGCATGGCTCCCACCGACACCGACCAACTGCACCCACCGCGCCTGATCTACACCACGCCCTCGCACCAATACCCCACCGGCGCCGTCATGTCGCTGCCGCGCCGTCAGCAATTGCTGGCCCTGGCGCGCACCCACGATGCCTGGATTCTGGAAGACGATTACGACAGCGAATTCCGCTTCAGTGGCCCGCCCCTGTCGTCCCTGGCCGGCCTCGACCAGGACCAGCGCGTGCTCTACCTGGGCTCGTTTTCCAAGGTGCTGTACCCCGGCCTTAAGTTGGGCTATCTGGTGGTTCCCAAGCGCTTGGTGGCGTCATTCCGTCAGGCCCACTACGACCTCAACCGGCCCGGTCAAATGCCGCTGCAGGCAGCGCTGGCCGAGTTCATTGAATTCGGCCACTTTGCCAGTTGCCTGCGCCGTGCGCGCCACAGCTACGCGCAGCGGCGCCAGCACCTGCTCGAAGCCCTGCAACCGTGCCTGGAACGCCAGGCCTACATCAGCGGCGCCGAACAAGGTCTGCACCTGTGCCTGCGCCTGCCGACCGCCATCGACGACAAGGCCCTGGCGCTGCGCATCGGCGCACTCGGACTGGTGGTTCGTGCACTCAGCGCCTACTGCATCGAGCGCACCGACGCACGCGGGTTGGTCATTGGCTACGGCTACGCCGCACTGGCCGATATTGAAAAATATGGCCCGATTTTGGCAAATGCCATCTGCACCGAACTAGACCGTCTGCGCTGAAGCGCTCAGCGCAACGCCTGCGCAATCCAGCCATCAAACGTGGTTTGATGCCACCGGATCCAGGCGTCGGTGTGGCGCTCAATGTCACGCAACGTGTTTTCGCCATCGCGCATGCGCGCGTTCTGCGCGGTGATGTCGGCCACCGGCAACACCATTGCTTCAAACAACTTTCCCACCGCCGGGTACTTGATGACAAACGCCTTGTTGGCCACGATGTGCTGGGTATTCACCGGGAAACCATAGTTTTTGCCATTCGGCAAACGCGTGTCCAACTGAAACTGCGCGCCCGGCAGCGACGAAAATGGCACTTCCAGCCAGACCACGTCCAGCCCCGGACGCAACACGCCACCCACCCAATAGGGAAACCAGGTGTAAAACAGGACCGGCCGCCCCTGCCGGTAGCGCGCAATGGTGTCGGCCATCAGCGCCGCGTAGGCACCTTGCGTATGGGTCACGGTGGGGTGCAGAGCGAAAGCCGTGAGCTGGTGCTCAATGACCACTTCGCAGCCCCAGCCCGGATTGCAGCCTATCAGGTTGGCCCGACCATCGCCGGAGGCATCGAACAACCGGGCCAGGCGTGGGTCTTTCAACTGGCCAAGGTTGGTGATTTTGTAGCGGTCGGCCGTCTTCTTATCGATCAAATAGCCCTGCACGGCATTGCCCGAATAAGTGCCCTTGCGAAACAGCTTGGCATCACCGCCAACGTTGTTGTAAAAGTCGGCATGCATCGGGGCCCAGTGGTCGGCGAGAAAAGTGGCGTCGCCGTTGGCCACCGCCAAATGACCCGTGGCCGGTTCAATTTCCTTGATCGGCAGTACGTCAAAACCCAGCCGCTGCAATGCGCGTCCAACCAGCAGGGTCTGGAACGTGTCTTCGGCGATGCCGCTTTGTATCGGTTGCACTGCAACGCCGACACCCGGCAACGACTCGCCTGCAGCGGGCCCTGTCGCAGCCAGTAACAAGCAGCCGATGGCGGCCAAGCCACGGGCAAGCCAACCGCGCCGCAGCTGTGGTGTGCCAATCGACATCATCGGGTGGACTCCCGGACTTGCCCTTGCACGGACGGAACCAGGTTTGCCATTGCGGTCGGCGTCCGGTGCTGGCGCACTGCGCGCTGCAGGCGCCACAACAACCCGGCAGGACCGGTATGCCACCAGCGGCGAATGTCACGGCGCGACCGGCCCATGGCCTGGGTTATTCGATCCAGCATCATGGCCAGCATCACAATGCCAAGCCCGCCCACGGTGGCCAGCCCCATGTCGAGGCGGCCAATACCGCGCAGCACCATCTGCCCCAACCCACCAACGCCGATCATGGAGGCTATCACCACCATGGACAAGGCCAGCATCAGCGTCTGGTTGACGCCCGCCATGATGGACGGCAGCGCCAGCGGCAACTGCAAGCGGGTCAGCAACTGCCAGGGCGATGCCCCGTAGGCCCGTGCGGCTTCGATCAGGTCGGGCCGCACCTGGCGTATGCCAAGGCAGGTCAGGCGCACCAGCGGCACCACCGCAAAGATGATGGTGACCATCACGCCTGGCACGTTGCCGATGCCGAAAAGCATCACCACCGGCACGAGGTAAACGAAAGCGGGCGTAGTCTGCATGGCATCCAACAGCGGCCGCAGGACGCGTTCAACACGGCGACTGTTGGCCAGCACAATGCCCATTGGCAGCCCCAGCAACAGACAAAAAACCAGCGACGTCAGCACCAGCGACAGCGTCACCATCGTGCCTTGCCATAGCCCCAAAACGCCCAACAGCAGCAGCGACGAGAGCGTTCCGACGGCCACCCAGACGCCAGCACACTGCCATGCCAGCAAACCGACCACGCACAGCAAGGTCACGGGGGTCACACTTTGCAGTGCACTCTCCACGCCCGTCAGGATGTTGTCGATGGGTACGCGCAGCAACTGAAAATAAGGCCGGGTGTCGGCCACGATCCATGCCAGCGCCTCGTTGATCCAGGACTGCACCGGCAACGAACCGTCCCACCATTGCCCGAGCCCGCCGACAGGCGCCGGGGACGGGGTGGTCACCGGCGCGTCGAGCCAGTCCGCTGCAGAAGCAACCGCGTCCGCATAGGCCGATTCGCTGGCCCCATGGCCGGGGATATCCCAAGGTGAGTCGGTCGTTGTCATGGGGTGGTTAATGGTTCACGCATTCAATGCAGAAGTGCCAGCGACGCCGTGGCATCGCGGTCCAGAAATTTCAACAGCGTGGTTTTGCTGATGGCACCGCAAAATCGCCCATCCTCCTTCACCACCGGCACGGAATACGGAGCATGCGCCACCTGTCCGTAGAGATTCTTGACCAGCGCGTCGCTGCATATGGGCTGGACCCCGGGCAAAAAGGCACGCGCCAGTCCAACCGGGCCGACCTGGCCGCACAACGCGGCGCGGAGCGACTCGACCGAGATCATGCCAAGGAACTGTTGCTCCGGATTGACCACGTAGGCGTATTCACGGTCCATTTCCTCCAGCATCTTGAGCGCTGCACGTGAGCCCCGATTGGCGTGCTCCGACACCACAATTTGTGTCTTTCGGGCAATGTCAGCCGCCTTGAATACCGCCGCCGCATCGACACCATGGACAAAACTGCGCACATAGTCGTCTGCCGGGTTGCGCAGAATGTCGTCCGGCGTGCCCACCTGAACCACCCGCCCGTCGCGCATGATTGCAATGCGGTCGCCAATGCGCATGGCTTCGTCCAGACAGTGCGACACAAACACCACCGTACGCCGCTTGACGCTTTGCAGGCGCAGCAAGTCGGACTGCATTTCGGCGCGGATGATGGGGTCGAGCGCCGAGAAGGCCTCGTCCATCAGCAAAATGGACGGGTCCGCCGCCAATGCACGCGCCAGGCCTACGCGCTGCTGCATGCCGCCGGACAATTCGTCCGGGTAGCGCTCACCCCAACCGGCCAATCCGACTTGCTCCAGCGCCTGTGCGGCCTGTACCAGTCGCGGTGCGCGGCGCACCCCCGCCAGCTCCAGCCCGAAGGCCGTGTTGTCAAGGACATTCATGTGCGGCATCAGCGCGAATGACTGAAACACCATGCTGATGTCGTGGCGCCGAAAATCCCGCAACGCTGCAACCGACATGCCACTGATGTCGGAACCGTCCACCAAGATACGCCCCTGCGTGGGCTTGATCAGCAGATTGAGCATGCGAACCAGTGTGGATTTTCCCGAACCGGACAGGCCCATGACCACAAAAATTTCGCCGGCCTCGATGGTGAAGCTGGCGTCGAAAATGCCAACCGAGCAGCCAGTGCGGGACAAAATTTCCTGCTTGCTCAGCCCGTGACGAATCAGTTCGAGTGCCTTCTCCGGGCGCTCGCCGAAGACTTTGTAAACACTTTCGATGCGGACTTCTCGTGCCAAAGCGACCCCCCATGCCAGTGCAGATACCAGCGTATCTCGCACGTGTTCATTGAAAAACCGCTGTCATCCTAACTTTTCGGACATTTCAAGAACAAGGCTAGGGTTTTGCGCCCACCCTGTGGAAGCACGCTAAAACGCGTCCATCAAGCGGTGATAGGCCATGCCCAGCATCAGACTGGGCGTGCGCAACAACGCGCCACCGGGGAAGGTGCGGTGCTGCAAACGCGCAAAAACGTCGAAGCGCTCAGCCTGGCCCGCCACGGCCTGCGCAACCAGATGTCCAGCCAATCCGCTCAGTGCCACGCCATGCCCACTGAAGCCCTGCAGGTAATACAGGTTGTCGCCCAGCCGACCAAAGTCGGGCGCGCGATTCATGCTGATGTCGACAAATCCGCCCCAGACAAATTCCACCGGCGTCTTCGCCAATTGGGGAAACACGTGCTCCATGCGCCGCGCCATGGTGTTCAGGAGGTTGATCGGGGTGCGCGTTGAGTAACTGACGCGACCACCGAACAACATGCGCTGATCGGCGCTGAAACGAAAATAATCGAGCGCAAAGTTGTTATCACACACCGCCGGATTGGCCGGCAACAGGCGCTGGCGAAGACGGTTCGATACCGGTGCGCTGGCAATGATGTAAGTGCCCACCGGCATGATGCGCGGTGTCAGTTCCGGCGCCACGGCTGGGCCGTGTTCAGCCAGCATGCAATTGCCAGCCAGCACCCCGAACGATGCTGTCACGGAACCCTGTTCGGTAGTGGCGACCAACTGCGCGCCGCGCTCCAGACGCAGCACGGGCGTCTGTTCAAAAATCTGCACCCCCAGCGAGCGCGCCGCACGCGCCAGCCCCAAACCATATTTCAGCGGATGCAGATGACCCGATTGGCGCTCATAGGCACAGGCACAATAGCGCGGACTCTCGATGTGCCGCTGTACCGCTGCGCCCTCGGAAAAGTCCACCGAAAAACCGTAGTCGGTCTGCATTTGCTGCATGTCTTTGTGCAAGGCGCGTGCCTTGCGTGCCGAATCAGCAACGTACAAATAGCCGCTGACCCAGTCGCAGTCGATCTCAAATTCGCTTCGGCGTTGCGCAATCAGGTCCAGCGCCTGCAGCGACATCTGCCACGCCAGACGCGCATCGGCCTGGCCCAGTTGCACCTCGAACGGATCCTGACCGCTGGCATAACCGACAATGGCCTGCCCGCCGTTGCGTCCCGATGCGCCGCCGCAAATACGGTCGGCCTCCAGCACCGCCACCGAATAGCCGCGCTGCGCCAGCGCCAGCGCCGCTGACAGACCGGAAAACCCAGCCCCCACCACCAGCACGTCAAAGCGCTGCGCGCCTTGCAGCGGCGGCAAAGGCGCGTCGCGCTGGACCGACGCTTCGTAATAACTGTGCTGGTTAAGCTGGGTATCCGAGTCAAGCAACATACCAAAATGCTCCGCTTTATAGTGCGCCCGGCGGCATCGTCTTCGCCATCTGTCCACACAGGTAAGTCCAAACAAACTGGGCCGCTGCCGTGCTGGTCAGTTCCGCATGGTCGTAGGCCGGCGCCACTTCCACGCAGTCCATGCCAACACAATTCAACGGTGCCAGCTCCTCCAGCAGCGTCATGACCTGGGAGCTGGTCATGCCACCCGGCTCCGGTGTTCCTGTGCCTGGTGCAAAAGCGGGGTCAAGGCAGTCAATATCCAGCGTCAGATAACACGGCGTAGCACCCACGCGCTGGCGAATACTGGCAATCACATCCGCCAGTCCGGCTCCGTCCTTGCCGCGCAGGTCGCGCGCAGTATAGATCAGGCCGCCCTGGTCTTTCACATAATCACGCGCGGCACGCACGCCACTGGAACGAATACCGATCTGCACCGTCTTGTGCCGGTCCACCAGCCCTTCCTGAATAGCTTCATAGGTCCACGTGCCATGTCCGGACGGCTCGCCGAAATGGTCTTCCCACGTGTCGCAGTGGGCATCAAAATGAATCAGCGCCACCGCGCCATGTCGTGCATGCAGCGCCCGCAGCAAGGGCAAAGTCACGGAGTGATCGCCGCCCAGGAACACGCAATGCGCTTGCGCCATCAGCAGCGCGGCCTGCGCTTCAATCGCGCTGCGCACCTGCGCCAGTGGCGAGGCATTGGGCAGTGGCATGTCACCGGCATCACCCAGCAACCCGAGCGGACTGACGTCGAACAGGGGATGAATGCCATCACACAGCATCAGTGATGCACGCCGGATTTCCTGCGGCCCAAAACGCGCGCCGGGCCGGTTGGTGACCGCACCATCAAACGGAATGCCGCTGACCGCATAGGGCTGCCCTTGCAGCGCTGGCGCTGCCAGAAAGCGGTTGCTGTTACTGGCGTACGCAAATTGTCCCAAACTCATCGAAGTTCTCCAGTTGAACGCTGGGTCACAGACCCAGATCGTCGTGCCGGCACGGTACCGCAGCACACCACCGGCGGCTGGTGCCACTTGACCAACGCCGCAACAAACCATTACCGCGTTGCTGTGTTCGCGCATTGCCAGCGCGACACGCGCGAACGTCAGCCAGTGCCGCCAGCGCCCACCGGGACTGCGTTCAGATCAGCGCGCGGCTGCTCACCACGATGCCGTCTTCATCGGCGTACAGCCAGTCACCGGGACGCACCCAGACGCCCTGGATCTGCACCGCCACACCACGCTGCCCCTGGTTGCGCTTCTCGGTTGGCAGCGGTATGGCGGCCAGCGCACGAATGCCCACGTCCTGCAACGCCAGTTCAGCCGTGTCGCGCACGCAACCGTCAATCACCACGCCAGCCCAGCCATTGCGCGCGGCAGCCGCACCCAAATTGCCGCCCAGCAATGCACGTCGCACCGATGCGCCGCCATCCACCACCAGCACCTGCGCAACACGCCCTTGTGCTGTGTCGATCCAACCCGGTGCATCAACCGCTTCTTTGACTAGCGTGTTGTCTTCAAAGCATTTCACTGTCACCACCGGACCACAGAATTTTGTGCGTTGACCAAAGTCTTTGAAGACCGGTGGCAGTACGCGAAAATCACCAGAGAAATCGGCCTTGTGCGCATCGCACAAATCACAACTGGCAAACGTCGTCACGCAAGGCGTTACAGGGGGCGTCGTCATAGAAATAGGCTCCATTGGTATCAATAGTGCGATTCTCCAATGAAAAAAAACGCAATTGCTACGGAAAAAGTAAATTCCCGCTTGGAAAGCGTCTTTTTCTCCAGTAGCATCCGCTCTACCAGTAGTGAGGCACTGTTTCACTGGTGATTAATCAACTTCCTGAAGGACAATCAATCATGGCAACTGCAAAAAAGGCCGCTCCCGCTACAAAAGCTGCCCCTGCAAAAAAGGCCGCGCCTGCTAAAGCAGCAGCGCCTGCCAAGAAGGTGGTAGCGAAGACGGCGGCGCCCGCCAAAGCAGCAGCACCCGCGAAGAAAGTGGCAGCTCCCAAAGCAGCTGCGACCAAGACAGTAGCCGCCAAAAAGGCGCCTGCCAAAAAGCGCACCGTCAATGCCGCCTTCATGAAGGCCCTGGCACCCTCCCCCGCACTGGCTGCCGTGGTTGGCGCGGCCGCACTGCCGCGTACCGAAGTGGTCAGCAAGCTGTGGACGTACATCAAGAAAAACGGTCTGCAGGACAGCGCCAACAAGCGCATGATCAACGCCGATGCAAAGCTCAAGGAAGTGTTTGGCAAAGCACAGGTGTCCATGTTTGAAATGGCTGGCCTGATCGGCAAGCACCTCACCTAATCGACGCTCGCGCCGAACTAAAAAGGACCTGCAAAGCAGGTCCTTTTTTTATGGTGCGTAGCAACGGCAGTGGCTAATTGCCGTTGCCGTTGCCGTTGCCGTTGCTGATTCGATTACTGGAAGCTGAACTGACCCGGCGACTGTATCGGGTCCACTCCCACATGGATAGTGGACTTTGGGCTGAAGCGCCCTTGCAGCAGCAACGTAGACAGCGGATTCTCAATGCGCTGCTGAATGGCGCGCTTGAGCGGACGGGCGCCAAACACGGGATCAAAACCCACCTTGGCCAGTTCGGCCACGGCGGCATCCGACACCTCCAGCGTCAACTCCATGCGTGCCAACCGGTCTTTGAGCACCTGCAGTTGAATCACAGCAATCGACGCAATGTGGCGCGCGTCCAGCGCATGGAACACCACGGTTTCGTCAATACGGTTCAGGAACTCCGGACGGAAGTGGTTCTTCAGTTCGCCACGCACCGCGTCCTTGATGTCTTCTGCGTCCTCGCCCACCATGGCCTGAATCAGGTGCGAACCAATGTTGCTGGTCATCACGATCACGGTGTTCTTGAAGTCCACGGTGCGGCCCTGGCCGTCGGTCAGGCGGCCGTCATCAAGCACCTGCAGCAGCACGTTGAAAACGTCCGGGTGCGCTTTCTCCACTTCGTCGAGCAGCAGCACGGCGTAGGGCTTGCGGCGCACCGTCTCGGTCAGGTAACCGCCCTCCTCGTAGCCAACGTAGCCAGGGGGCGCGCCGATCAGGCGGGCCACCGAATGCTTCTCCATGAATTCGCTCATGTCGATGCGCACCAAATGGTCTTCACTGTCAAACAGGAAGCCGGCCAGCGCCTTGCACAATTCCGTTTTACCCACACCAGTCGGGCCCAGGAACAGAAAGGAACCCGTAGGGCGGTTCGGGTCGGACAGCCCGGAACGCGAACGCCGGATGGCATTGGCCACCGCCGCGATGGCTTCGTCCTGCCCCACCACACGCTGGTGCAGCCGATCCTCCATCTTCAGCAGTTTGTCCTTCTCGCCCTGCATCATCTTGGACACCGGAATACCGGTGGCACGGCTGACCACTTCGGCAATCTCCTCAGCGCCCACCTGCGTGCGCAGCAACTGACGCTGCGCGCCCGGTGCGCTACGCGATTTGCCCGCTTCTTTTTCCTGTGCTTCGCGCAAGCGCCGCTCGAGTTCGGGCAACTGGCCGTATTGCAGCTCCGCCACCTTGGCCAGATCGCCCTTGCGGGTTAGCACCTCAATTTGCTGGCGCAACTTGTCGATATCCTCGCGCACCTGGGCGCTGCCCTGGGCCGTGGCTTTCTCGGCCTTCCAGATTTCATCCAGGTCGGCAATTTCCTTCTGCAACGCCACGATCTCGACGTTGATCAGTTCCTGGCGCCTGAGCGAGGCTTCGTCTTTTTCACGCTTGACCGCCTCACGTTCAATCTGCAATTGGATCAGACGCCGATCGAGCTTGTCCATGACTTCGGGCTTGGAGTCGAGCTCAATTTTTATTTTTGATGCTGCTTCGTCGATCAGGTCGATCGCCTTGTCGGGCAGGAACCGGTCGGTGATGTAGCGGTTGGACAGCTCGGCGGCGGCCACAATTGCCGGGTCGGTGATGTCCACCCCGTGATGCACTTCGTAGCGCTCCTTGAGTCCACGCAGAATGGCAATGGTGGCCTCGACAGTGGGCTCGCCCACCAGAATTTTCTGGAAACGGCGCTCCAGTGCAGCGTCTTTTTCAATGTACTTGCGGTATTCGTCGAGCGTGGTGGCGCCCACGCAGTGCAACTCGCCGCGTGCCAGTGCCGGCTTGAGCATATTGCCGGCGTCCATGGCGCCGTCAGCCTTGCCCGCGCCCACCATGGTGTGTAGTTCGTCAATAAACACAATGGTCTGGCCCTCGTCCTTGGCCAGGTCCTTGAGCACGTTTTTCAGGCGCTCCTCGAACTCGCCACGGAATTTGGCGCCAGCCAGCAGCGCCGCCATGTCGAGCGACAGCACGCGCTTTCCCTTGAGCGAATCGGGCACTTCACCGGCCACGATGCGCTGCGCCAGACCTTCCACAATGGCGGTCTTGCCCACGCCCGGTTCACCAATGAGCACCGGGTTGTTCTTGGTGCGGCGTTGCAGCACCTGAATGGCGCGGCGGATTTCATCGTCACGCCCGATAACCGGATCGAGCTTGCCCATGCGGGCGCGCTCGGTCAGGTCGATGCAGTACTTCTTAAGCGATTCACGCTGGTCTTCGGCATCCGCGTTGTCCACCTGCTGACCGCCACGCACCGCACTGATGGCGGCTTCCAGGCTCTTGCGCGTGAGGCCATTGGCGCGTGCCAAGTTGCCAAAGTCGCCCTTGAAGTCCGCCAGCGCCAGCAAAAACAGCTCGCTTGCTACGAACTGGTCACCGCGCTTGATGGCTTCTTTTTCCGAGGCCTGCAGCAGGCTCACCATGTCGCGCCCCACGTTGACCTGCTCTTGGCCCTGCACCTGGGGCAGCTTGCGAATCGCGTCTTCGGCGCTGGCCAGCAAGCCCGCCACATTGACGCCAGCACGGCGCATCAGCGCCTTCGGCGCGTCGTCGCCACGGATCATGGCGGCCACCATGTGCGCCGGCTCGATGTAGGCGTGGTCATTGCCCAAGGCCAGACTTTGGGCCTCGGACAGTGCTTCCTGAAACTTGGTTGTCAATTTGTCGATGCGCATGAATCCTCCGGACGCTTATTACTGTGTTGCTATTCAGCGTGAGGGCGTGCGCACCATATTTCAAGGGCCACGCTGACCGCGTTCATGCGCCAGCGCAAGGATTACCGTCATGTGCCGTCAAGGACCGGCATTGCTGGCAACAATCCCCCAACGCGCCAGCGCCACGTCGTCATGCACGCGCGCATCGACCCACACGGCACCCTGCGCCGTGAACTCCTTCTTCCAGAAGGGCGCCTGTGTCTTCAAATAATCCATCAGAAATTCACAGGCCTGGAAACTGCTGCCCCGGTGCGCCGACGTCACCGCCACCAGCACGATCTGGTCGCGTGCCTGCAGCACACCAATGCGATGCACGACACGGGCACCATACATATCGAATCGCGCGTACGCCTGGTCAATCATGGCTTCAATGGCGCGCTCCGTCATGCCCGGATAGTGTTCGAGTTCCATCGCCTGCACCGCAGCATCAGGCTGGTCGGCGTTGCGGTCGCGCACGGTGCCAATGAAACTGCACACGGCGCCAACACGTGCATCGGCGCCACGCAGCTGTGCCAGCTCGTGTGCAACATCAAAATCTGCCGTCTGGATCGATACGCGTGCTGGTTGCATGCGAGGCATTGTGGCAGGTTGCACCACGGCGCTCAAGCGCTCAACCGCCGGTGACCGGTGGGAAGAAAGCCACTTCGCAGCCGTCCGTCAGCGCAGCGGATGCGTCGCACAACACCTGGTCAAGCGCCATGCGCACGGCGCGCCCAGGCGCCAGCGCGTCGGCCCCTGCCGCGTTGCGCGTTACCAGTTCGGCACGCAATGCACCTAGCGTGGCGGCATCGGTTTGCAACAGTTCACCGTTGCAACCCATGGCTTCGCGCACCGACGCAAAATACCGTACCCGTATTTTCATGCCAGCAGCTCCGCGAACGACACATAGCGCACGCTGTCTCCCGGTTGAATGACACACCCCGGCGGGTTGGCGACCAGCCCGTCACCCCAGACCGCCGACGTCAGTACGCCCGCGCTCTGGTTCGGGAACAAATCAAGACCGCCTTGCGCGTTACGCCGCACGCGCAGAAACTCCTGGCGACGGTCGGCACGCGGCCAGGCGAAATGGGCCGGCAGCATGACGCCCGCAGGCAGCGTCGTCGGCAAGCCTTGCAGGCGCAGCAGAAACGGCCGCACCAGCAGCAAAAAGGTCACGAAACTCGACACCGGATTGCCCGGCAATCCCATGAAATGGGCGTCGGCCACGCGCCCATAAGCGAATGGCTTGCCGGGCTTGATCGCCAGTTGCCACAAATCGAGTGAGCCCAGCGCCTGCACCGCCGGCTTGACGTGGTCTTCTTCGCCCACCGACACGCCGCCACTGGTCAGAATCAGCGTGTGCGATTGCGCCGCCTCGCGCAGCGCAGCAACCGTGGCCGCACGCTGATCCGGCACGATGCCGAAATCGGTCACGCTGCAGCCAAGCCGACGCAGCAGGCTGGCCAGCACATAGCGATTCGCGTTGTAAATGGTGCCCGGCGCCATCTGGGCCGGTGCCACGCTACCGGGCATCACCAGTTCATCGCCGGTAGAAAACAGCGCCACGCGCGGTCGTTGCAACACGGGAAGACGGTCCATGCCAATGCTGGCGGCCAGCCCAAGCTGGGCCGGTCCGAGCCGGGTTCCAGCCGCCATCACCACGGCACCGCGCGTCACGTCTTCACCCGCGCGGCGAATCCAGGCGCCGAGTTGCGGCGGCAGCGTGATCTGCACCTGCGCCAGGGCATCACCTGCGCCCGACCCCGACCCCGACCCCGACCCCGACCCTTGCCCTT
>Ga0316223_1001497_pt1 | contig 21813 bp, 18 predicted proteins | sample TBH18009metaG_FD_206007 | JGI IMG/M metagenome (GOLD analysis project Ga0316223, IMG submission 206007) | Freshwater microbial communities from Trout Bog Lake, Wisconsin, USA - TBH18009 | ecosystem: Environmental > Aquatic > Freshwater > Lake > Hypolimnion/Profundal zone | place: USA: Wisconsin...
AGTTGATTTATAAACTGTAACGACGAACTGACCCAAATCGACGTCTACGAGAGTGTGAGGGGTATTGTTAGACAACCACTGCGGATCGCTTGGTGCATTTAACTCTAGCGATGCGGTGTTCGGAATGATCATATCGAGAACCGTGCCAGCAATTTCTTAACCGACCGTATAGATTATCGAGCGAGTTGCGCCATTGGTAACAATGCCATTTACGTCCTAGCGATCCAGACCGCTACAAGGATCGCTAACACCGCCACAGTCACGTTGATCAATACCCACGCATGTGCGCGGTTTATCGCGGCCCAGCCGCCTTCCGTTAGCCGATAATGCGTTTCTGTTTTTAGAAAGGCCGCTTCGGATGGCAGCGTACCTTCGGGTGTCAGGTCGCCGGTCGGCAAATCTTCGTACAACAGCACGACCCAGCCACGCATGATGCAAGTCGCTAATGCTGCCTCGCTGTCGTTATTACGCTGGAGCGCCATTTCGATAACCCAAACACTGCCCGGCTGGAGAACCATCGCAACCCGCTGCCGTGCGATGCCGCGCAGCGTGTGGCGAATTACTCTCTCGCGTTTCCATGATGTGAACATCCGCCATTCCTAGAGGGATATGCGGAGACGAGCAATGACGCAGCATGCCTTGTGCGTTTGCTACCTAATACCGTATATATGGATGCCCCGCGAGGATTCGAACCTCGATAGACGGAATCAGAATCCGTAGTCTTACCATTAGACGACGGGGCAACGGGAAGCGGGCCTCTAGGGCCACTACGCGCGCCCGTCAAGTCGCGTTGGCACGACATGGGACATATTGGGTGAGGCAGCGCTTGCTCCGGCGGCGTATGGCGGCTAGCATGGGGGCAGGTACCAGCGCCTCGTGGCGCAGGCGAAACAGAAATCGAGTATTATAGCCATGGCGGATTACATCCCGTCGGCGGCGCGAGGGGTATACCCAGTCGATACGGGCGGCGATGCTTCGCAGCCCTTGGCGGCGTTGTCCGAGGCTGATGGTGTTGAAGGTAAAGACGTCGCAGCGCCTTCGCGTGCCGCGCCGCCCTATCGCCAGTCCTATGCCGCAATAGATCTGGGCACCAATAATTGCCGCCTGCTGATCGCACGGCCCGCTGGCGAAAATTTCGTCGTCGTGGACGCCTTTAGCCGCGTCGTGCGCTTGGGCGAGGGTTTGGCGGGATCGGGCCGATTGTCCGACGCCGCGATGGACCGCGCCCTGGCCGCGCTCAAGGTTTGCGCGGAAAAACTCAAACGCCGCAATGTCCATCTCGCCCGGTCGGTGGCGACAGAGGCCTGCCGGCGCGCCAGCAACGGCGGCGCCTTTATCGAGCGCGTGGCGGAGGAAACCGGCATCCTGCTCGATGTGATCAGTGCCCGCGAAGAGGCCCGGCTCGCGGTACTAGGCTGCCACATCTTGCTGGAACCCGGCCACGGCCCCGCGCTGGTGTTCGACATCGGCGGCGGATCAACCGAACTGGTGTTGATCGAGAGCGGCCCCACCGTGCCGCGCATCCTCGATTGGATCAGCGTGCCGTGGGGCGTTGTCTCGCTGACCGAAAGCTGCGCTGACGAGGGCGAAACCGACCTATCGCGTCAGGCCCGCTATGCCGAGATGCGTGGGCGCGTCGATGCCAGTTTTGCTGATTTCGCCCGGCGAATCACCCCCACCCGCGATGCCGCCGACGAAGCCGGCCCGATGCGACTGCTAGGCACATCCGGCACGGTGACAACGCTGGCCAGCCTGCACCTCGACCTGCCGCAATATGACCGCAAGGCGGTGGACGGCCTGATCGTGCCCGCCACATCGATGCGCGACATCGCGATGCGCCTGTCCACCATGGCCATCCATGACCGACGCGCCCTGCCCTGCATCGGCCGCGAACGCGCCGATCTGGTGGTGGCGGGCTGCGCGATCCTCGAATCGATTCTCGACCTGTGGCCAGCGGGGCGGCTGGGCGTTGCCGACCGCGGCATCCGCGAGGGTATTTTACGCAGCCTGATGAGCGCCGGAGACGCCGGCGAACAGGCACGCGCCACACTTCGAGGGATGCGCCGAGCCCCCCAAGAATTGGGTAAAAATTAACAATGACCAGATCCGGCAAAAACCCCAATGAGAAGCTGAAAAGCGGCAAAGGCCGTTCGCAAAGTTCGGTCAGTTGGCTGCAACGCCAGCTTGCCGACCCTTATGTGAAGAAGGCCAAAGCGGAGGGCTATCGCAGCCGCGCCGCCTATAAGCTGATCGAATTGGACGAAAAATTTAGCGTCTTGCCGCGCGCGCTGCGGGTGGTCGATCTGGGTGTGGCGCCGGGCGGGTGGAGCCAGGTCGTGCGCAAGCAATCCCCGCGCGCCGTGGTGGTGGGGATCGACCTGCTGCCCACCGACGCCATCGAGGGCGTGACCCTGTTCCAGATGGATTTCATGGACGACGCCGCGCCGGGCGCCCTGATGGACGCGCTGGGCGGGGCACCGGATCTGGTGCTGTCGGACATGGCTGCGAACACGGTGGGCCACAAGCAGACCGACCATCTGCGCACCATGGGCTTGGTGGAAACGGCGGCGGATTTCGCAATTGGCCAACTGGCGCCGGGCGGGGCCTTTGTCGCCAAGGTTCTGGCAGGCGGCACCGATACCGGGCTGCTGAGCCTGTTAAAGCGCCATTTCACCACCGTGAAACACGCCAAGCCTCCTGCGAGTCGCAAGGGGTCGTCTGAGTGGTATGTGGTGGCGCAGGGATTTAAGGGCTAAGTTAAGGTTCTTGGGGGTATTACACCCCAAAATCCCCAATATTGTCAGTGTAGGGCCCAGCTTGCCGACGAAACACCTTGCCGCGAAGCGGCTGTAAAGCCTGCGGCGCTGTAAACTCGCGCTGACGATGAGCGCCGTGCCACGCTGACATTAATGGGAGCGCGAGGGGGTAACCCCCTCGCAACTTATCCCTTAAAGCTACCTCTCAATTCGCCTTCAAAAACGCGATCACGTCAGCCCGGTCCTGCGCGTTATCCAACCCGGCGAAGGTCATCTTGGTGCCCGAAACCATGCCACGCGGATCGGTCAGCCATTTGTCCAGCTTGGCCGCGTCCCACTTGCCGCCAACTTTGGTGAGGCCGTCGGAGAAGGCGAAACCGCCGCGACCCTTGCCGACATCATCACCGACGATGTGCGACAGGTTGGGCCCAATGCCGTTGGCGCCGCCAGCGTTATCGGTGTGGCAGGCTGCGCATTTCTGGAACACGGCCTGACCCTTGGTGGCATCGCCGACAACGGCAACCGCCGCCGGGGCCGCGCCAGCCGCCGCTGCGCCAGCAGGCACCTTGGGCAGCGGCAGGTTGGAACCCTGCGTGTTCAAATAGGCCATCACATTGGCGCGGTCTTGCGGATCATCCAAACCGGCGAAGGTCATCTTGGTGCCCGCCACCATGCCGCGCGGATCGGTCAGCCACTTGTTGAGCGCCGCGAAATCCCACTTGCCGCCCAGCTTGGTCAGGCCATCGGAGAAGGCGAAACCGCCACGCCCAGCACCCTCTGTATCGCCGAGGATGCCGTAAAGATTCGGGCCGATGCCATTGGCGCCGCCCTGATTGACCGTGTGGCACGAGGCGCACTTCTTGAAGACATCCGCGCCCTTGGCAGGGTCAGCCTTGGCCAGCAGCGCCTCGATCGGCACCGCCGAGGAGGCCGCGCCGCCGCCCACGCCAGCAATGGCATAGCCCATGGTCGCGGGCCGCTCTGGCTTGTCGGCCTGAAAATAATGGCTCGAAAGGCTGGAAAGGCCCAGCGCGACGATTCCCGAACCCAAAACCCAACCGGCAATGGTATTAAAACGAAGGTCCATCGAAAATGCCCCACCCACAAGCTATGCATAAAATCACGAAGAAGCTCTAGAGAGCCGCAAAACTAAGCGCAAGAGCCATTGCGGGATTTCCTTCTCGCCCCTATGCGCTGGCGCCGATATGCACAGCTTTCCAGAACCCGCCCTGATCCAGGTCAAAAAGCTCAGCGATGCCGCCGCCGCTGATCCCGCGCGTGCCGTGGCGTTCCAAGGCGCGCCGGGTTGCAATTCGCACCGCGCCGCGTTGGAATATGCGCCGGATTGCCTTGCCCTGCCCTGTTTCAGCTTTGAAGACGCGCTGGATGCGGTCAAGGAAGGCCGCGCCGCCCACGCGATTATCCCGATCGAAAATTCGCAGCATGGCCGGGTGGCCGACATTCACTTCCTGCTGCCCGAGAGCGGGTTGTCGATCGTCGGCGAGCATTTTATGGCGATCAACCACGCGATGATGGGGTTGGCGCGCGATGATGGCAGCCTTGGACCGTTCACGGCGGCCTATTCACACCCGCAGGCATTGGGCCAATCGCGGCATTTCCTGCGCGCACGCGGCATTGTACCGATGAGCTATGCCGATACGGCGGGCGCGGCGGCCTTTGTCAAGGAACAGGGCAATTTCGCGGCCTGTGCGGTGGCCCCTGCGCTGGCGGCTGAGCTGTATGGCCTGACCATCGCTGAAAATAATGTCGAGGATTCGGCGGACAACACCACCCGTTTTGTGATGTTGGCGCGGGCTGCGCTGGCGCATGTTCCCAGCGTCACCCCGGCGATGACGACCATCGTCTTCACCGTAAAGAACCAGCCCGCCGCGCTGTACAAGGCGATGGGCGGCTTTGCCACCAACGGCATCAACATGACCAAGCTGGAAAGTTACCAGCGCGGCGCCAGCTTTGCCGCCACCACTTTTTATCAGGATTTCGTAGGCGCACCGGGCGACGCTGCCGTCGACCGTGCCTTGGCAGAGCTGAAATTCCATTCTGACGAATTCCGCATTCTGGGGACATATCCCCTGGCACGGCCACGCGGCTGATTCTGCGCAAATTTTTGTGCACGTCAGGCTTGTGCACTCTTGCCAGACCCCGCCCCGGCGTGTCACCAACGTAGGTGAGCTTTCCGGTGTCCGCGCAAACAAACAAGGGTGACGATTAGGTGCCGGATCCAAGGATCACCCCTATCAATGCGGGAATCCATGCAGGCGTGCCGCCTTCCGCATTGCGGCATTGGCAGCAATTGCATCAATCCGCTGACATTCAATTTGCCCCCCTGCCCGAATGGCACCAGCCGCCCCCGCCCGATTGGCTGGTGGCGCTGGGGCGTTTTCTTGGCCGGATTTTTGAACCGGTGGCGCAGATGTTTGGTGCGGCTTGGCCCCTTGCCAAATGGGCGCTGTTCGCGCTGGCGGCGGCGGCCCTTCTATGGCTGATCTGGCGCTTGGCGGAACCGTTGATCACGCGCCTGCGGCTGCGCCAAACCGGCGCGGACACAGAGGATGCCCCCGCATGGGCCCCCGCCCGCGCCGAGGCCGAGGCTTTGCTGGCCGATGCCGACGCGCTGGCCGCCGCTGGCCAATTTGACCAGGCAGCGCATCTGTTGCTGCGCCGCAGTGTGACGCAAATCGCCAGCGCACGCCCCGATTGGCTGGCCCCCGCCTCCACCGCGCGCGAGATCGCCGGGCTGGCCCAGTTGCCCGAGCGCGCCCGCGCCGCCTTTGCCGCGATCACCGCCCGCGTCGAATCGAGCCGCTATGCGCTGCGCCCGCTGGGGGCGGATGATTGGCAGGTAGCCCGCGCCGCCTATGCCGATTTCGCCCTTCAAAGGTTGGCGGCATGAGCGGCAGCGCATTTTCCCCGCGCAGCGCGCTGGTGCTGGTGATGGCCGGCGCGGCGCTGTTGCTGGCCTTGCTGTGGGCGGCGGGGCAGGGTCTGGGCGACAACCTCAACGACGGCGGCGCGCATGCCGGCGGCAAGGGGCTGGCGGGCTATGCCGGCCTTGTCCAGCTGCTGGAGGCGGACGGGTACCAGATAACCAAGGGGCGTTCCGAAGGTCAGTTCGACCAAGCCGGCCTTCTGGTGCTAACCCCTACATTCACCACCAAGGGCGCCGATATCGAACGCATCGTCGAACAACATCGCAAGATCGGCCCGGTGCTGGTGATCGCCCCCAAATGGGCGGAATCCAGCCCCCTGCCGCCGCAGCAACCGGGGGTAAAACCCGGATGGGTGGAACTAGGCAAGCCCCAGATCGCGCCGATGGAAGGTTTCCACGACGAGCTGAAAATCGGTATGCCGCCGATGCCCAGCGGCGGCTGGCATGGCATGGGGCTCAGCGGCACCCTGCCCTATCCCAAAGCCGTCTACACCTTGAGCGGGCCGGGGTTGGAGCCTTGGGTTTGGGGCGCGGATGGGCGGATTCTGGCGGGCCAAGTGCTGGGCGAGGAAGACACGCAGGTCGCTGGCGATTACCCGCTGTATATCGTCTACGAGCCAGATTTGCTGAACAATTACGGCCTCGCCCGCGCCGAAAATGCCGCTCTGGCAGAGGCGCTGTTTGACCGCGCCGCGACAGGCGCAGCGCACCAGATCACCTTCGACCTCACCCTCAATGGCCTCGGCCGCCCGCTGAGCCCGCTGACCTTGGCGATGAGCCCGCCCTGGCTGGCCGCGACGCTGTGCCTGTTGCTGGCCGCCTTTGCCGCCGGGTGGCGCAGTTTCCTGCGCTTTGGCCCCGCCTTGGCGCAGGGGCGTTCCATCGCCTTTGGCAAGCGCGCCTTGGTCGGCAGCGCCGGCGGGCTGATCCTGCGCAGCCGCCGTTCGCGGCTGATCGCCGAACCCTATGCCGCCGCCGCTTGCGAGCGCGCCGCCCGCGCGCTGGGCTTGCCACGCGGGGCCCCGCACGAAGTCACACTGGCCGCCATCGACCGCGCGCTGGCCGCCAAATCCGACACCGCGCCGCAATCATTTTCCGACGCCTGCGCCCGGCTGGCCGCCGCACGCGGCCCCACCGCCATTGTGGAGGCCGCCCGCCGGCTCCATACCCTTGAGAGGATGCTGACGCGATGAACGATACGCCCCCCCACATGAGTCTGACCGAGCTGGGTGCGCTGGCCGGCGCCCTGCGGGAACAAATCGGCAAGGCCATCGTCGGCCAACAGGATGTGGTGGAACACATGCTGATCGCGCTGTTCGCCCGCGGCCATGTCTTGCTGGAGGGGCCGCCGGGCACCGCCAAGACCTTCCTCGCGCAGTGTTTTGCCGGCGCGCTGGGGCTGGATTTCGGGCGGGTGCAGTTCACGCCCGACCTGATGCCGGGCGACATTCTGGGCAGCAACTTGTTCGATTTCCAGACCAGCACATTTACCCTGTCGCGCGGGCCGATCTTTTGCGATCTGCTGCTGGCCGACGAAATCAACCGCACGCCGCCCAAGACTCAGGCCGCTCTGCTGGAGGCGATGCAGGAACGCCGCGTGACGCTGGACGGCACCGCGCATCCCTTGCCGGAACATTTTCTGGTGGTGGCGACGCAAAACCCCATCGAGAGCCAAGGTGTCTACCCCCTGCCAGAGGCGCAGCTGGACCGCTTCCTGTTCAAGTTGCAAGTCGCCTATCCCGCGCTGGAGGAGGAACTGGCCATCGTCACCCGCTATGGCGAGATGAGCGGGCCTCCGAGAGCCGCCAACCACGGCATCGCGCCGGTCGTCTCGCGCGAGGAGCTGCGCGGCGCGGTGGCGGCGGTCGAACAGGTAACGCTGGCCGCGCCGGTGGTGGATTACATCGTGCGTCTGGTGCGTGCGACGCGTGACAGCGCAGATCTGTCCTGCGGCGCCTCCCCCCGCGCCGGAGTGCTGTTGGCCAATGCGGCGCGCGCCAAGGCCGCGCTGGCGGGCCGCGATTATGTGCTGCCAGACGACGTCAAGGCGCTGGCCCCGGCGGTGCTGCGTCACCGCCTGCTGCTCTCCCCCGCCGCCGAAATCGAGGGCAAATCGGTGGCCGAACTGGTCACGACGCTGATCGACCGCACCGAGGCGCCACGTTGATACTGATACCGGCCAGATTACGCCGATGGTGGGCAGTTGATCGCGCCAACGACACCATCATGCCCAGCCCGCAGGCTGTGGCGGCGCTGGTGCTGCTGGCGCCGGTGGGGCTGCTGATCGCGGGCCTGGCGCCGAGGGCTTGGGCGCTGGCCCCGGCGCTGGGCGCGGGTGTTTTGGTGCTGGTGCTGGTCGATTGCTGGCTGGCGGGCGTCGCATTGGATGCGCGGGTGATCGTGCCCGGCGAAATCGAGGTGGGCGCCAATGCCGCGCTGTCGGTGCTCGCGGACTTGGCGGGCAAGGCGCGCAAGGTGGAGGCCGTACTGGCGATCGACCCACGTTTGGCGGCGGGCGGCAGGCTGGCCGTAGCGCTGGAACCCGCCAGCGGCGCCTATGCGGGCGCAGCGACATTGGCTGCCGGCCAGCGCTGCACCGGGGCCATCCACGCGCTGTGGCTGCGCTGGCAGGGGCCGCTGGGGCTGGGCCTGCGCCAACACCGCCGCCCGCTGGGGCTGTCGGTGCGGGTGGTGCCAGACCTGTCGCCCTTGCGCAGCCCCGAAATGCAGGCGCTGCTGCGCGATGCCGATCTGGGTCTGATCGCCCGCCGTTTGCGCGGCGACGGCACCTTGTTCGAGGCGCTGAGCGAATATCAGCCCGGCATGGATCGCCGCCGGATCGACTGGAAAGTCTCCGCCCGCCACGCCCGCCTGCACGCCCGCGAATATGAGGCCGAGCGCAACAACCGCATCACCTTCGCCATCGATTGCGGACAAGCGATGTGCGACCCTGTCGGCGACGAAAGGGGCGGCACCCTCTCCCGCCTCGACCGGGCGATCACCGCCGCGCTGGCTTGCAGCTGGGTGGCGCTGAAGGGCGGCGACAAGGTCGCGCTGTTCGGTTTCGCGGCGCGCGTAATGCTCTCCACCCCGTTTGCCAGCGGCACGCAAGGTTTCGCGCAGCTGCGCCGCGCCGCCGCCGGCCTGGAATATACCCCGCGCGAACCCAATTTCACGCTGGCCCTCGCCACCCTCGCCGCCAAGCTGGAGCGCCGCTCGCTGGTGGTGGTGTTTTCGGACTTTACCGACCCGACCAGCGCCGCCTTGATGGCCGAAAGCATCGGCCGGCTGGTGCGGCGCCACCGCGTCGTCTTCGTCGCCATGGCCGATACAGAACTGGAAGCCATCGCCACCGCCCCGCCCGCCACACCGCAAGCCTTGGCCGAGGCGGTGAGTGCGGATCTGCTGCTGCGCCAACGCGCGCTGGTGCTGGCGCGGCTGCGGCAATCGGGCGTTGACGTGCTGGAGGCCCCCTATGGCCAGATCGGCCCGCGGCTGATCGATGCCTATCTGGCGCTGCGTCAGGGCGGAGAAATCGGATGAGCGAGGCACCGGGTGGTATCGTCGCAGGGCTGCGCGGCCTCGCCAGGCGCGGCAAGGCAGAGGCCGAGCAAGAGGCCATCGCCGCCGCCGCGCTGCGTTCCGACCGGTTCCGCCAAGAGCGCGAGCCAGACTGGAAACGGCTGGAGGCGATCGTTGCGCGGATGGAACGCGGGCGCCTGTCGCGGCTGTCGGATGCCGATGTGCTCGATCTGCCGGTGCTGTACCGCACCGCCAGTTCCAGCCTGTCGATCGCGCGCGAAACCTCGCTGGACGCCGCCACCATTGCCTATCTGGAAGGCTTGGTCAGCCGCGCGTGGTTCCTCGTCTATGGCCCGCGCGTTGGCCTGGGGGGCTGGGTGCGCGCGTTCTTTGGCGGCGGCTGGAGCAGGGCTGTCCGCGCGCTGGCTCTCGACATCTGGATCGCGCTGGCGGTGACGGTGGCGGGTACGGTCGGCGGCTGGGCCTTGGTCGCGGCGGACCCTGCGTGGTACGGTGCCTTCGTGCCAATCGCGCTGGCCGATGGCCGCGTACCCGGCGCCAGCCGAGAGGTGCTGCGCGCCACCCTGTTCGGCCACACCAAGGTCGATGGGCTGAGCGCTTTGGCCGCATATCTATTCGGGCATAATTCGCAAATCGCCATCCTTGCCTTTGCGCTGGGCTTTGCTTTTGGGGTGCCTTCGCTGCTGCTGTTGGCGCAAAACGGCGGCATGTTGGGGGCCTTCCTGTGGCTGTTCCACAGCCGGGGCCTCAGCCTGGAAAGCGCCGGCTGGCTGTCGATCCACGGCACGACAGAGATTTTGGCGATCACGCTGGCGGGGGCTGCGGGGCTGCATATCGGGCGGGCGGTGGCCTTTCCGGGTGAAAAATCGGTGCTGGTCGCCGCCGCAGAGGCCGGGCGCCGCGCCGCGCAGGTCATGGTCGGCGCGGTGGTGATGCTGTTGATCGCCGCGCTGCTGGAAGGGCTGGGCCGGCAATTGATCGAGAACACCTTTATGCGGCTCGGCATCGGCTGGGGGATGCTGGCGTTCTGGGCGCTATATTTCACGCTGGCCGGGCGCGGGCGCGTCGATGAGGACGAAGCATGAGTATTCGCCGCCACCAGCGTTATGCCGACGCCCGCGCGCGTCAGATCATCACCCCCGAAGGCTTGGCGCTGACCTTCACCCTCGCCAGCCGGGGCGCGCGATTGGGTGCGCTGTTGCTCGATTTGCTGTTGCAGACGTTGCTGCTGATTGTGGTCATCGGCGGGCTGCTACTACTGGCGGCTGGCCTTGCAAAGCTGGGCGTAAAAGGTGCAAAGATGGACAATCCAGCGATGGAATTCATCGCGGTGCTGTTTTTCATCTCGTTTTTTGTGCTGCGCAACGGCTGGTTTCTATTTTTCGAACTGGGCGCGCGCGGTGCCACCCCCGGCAAACGTATACTGCATATCCGCATTGCCGCGCGTGATGGTGGGCGCCTCGACGCGGCCCAAGTGATCGCGCGCAATCTGCTGCGCGATGTCGAGCTGGCGGTGCCCTTCGCGCTGGTGCCGATGCTGGGCGGCGAGACTGCGGGATGGCTGGCCTGCACGGTCTGGCTGCTGGTGCTGACCTGCCTGCCCTTGTGGAACCGCGATGCCTTGCGCGCGGGCGATCTGATCGGCGGAACATGGGTGGTCGAGGCGCCTCGGCTGAAGCTGGCTTCGGTGATGTCGGTGGCGGTGCCTGCCGCCTCGGCGCGGGCAGCCCCTTCCGCGCAAGGTCCGGCGGCCCCGCTGCACAGCTATCAATTTGGCGAGGCCGAACTGGCGGCTTACGGCGAATATGAGCTGCAAACGCTGGAACGCGTACTGCGCGAGGATCAAGTGGAGGCGATGGTGGCCGTCGCCGAAGCCATATGCGCGCGGATCGGCTGGACAGCGCCGGGCGGCTACGAGGTACGCGCCTTCCTCGGCGATTATTACACCCAGCTGCGCGCCCGGCTAGAGGCCGGCATGCGCTTTGGCACGCGCAAGGCTGACAAATTCACCAGCTCCGCCCCGCGCAAATTCCGTTTTACCGAGGCTGAACTGGCCGTCTATGGCGCGCGCGAGCTGCACATTTTGGCTCAAGCGTTGCACGATCCGCAGGATGACGCTCTGGACGCCGTCGCCGAAAGGATCAGCGCCAAAATCGGCAGGCCCACCCCCTCCGCCGCCGACACGGCGGATTTTCTGGGTGATTATTACGATCAGGCCACCCATCATCTGCATGGCTGATCACGATAGGCCTCGCCTGACCTCTATCGGACCGCCCCTGTCTGCCGTATAGGGGCGGGCGAAAAGGAGCCTTCATGTCCTCGATCAGACCTTGGCGCGATATCGCGCGCCGCCAGTGCCGCCAGATCATGGTGGGCCGCGTGCCCGTCGGCGGCGACGCGCCGATCACCGTGCAGACCATGACCAACACGCTGACCAGCGACGCCAAGGCCACCATCGCCCAGATCAAGCGGTGTGAGGAAGCCGGCGCCGATATCATCCGCGTATCCTGCCCCGATGTCGAAAGCACGGCGGCCCTGCGCGAAATCGTCCGCGCGGCAGAGGTGCCCTTGGTCGCCGACATCCATTTCCATTACAAACGCGCGCTGGAGGCAGCGGATGCGGGCGCGGCCTGTCTGCGGATCAACCCCGGCAACATCGGCTCGTCAGAGCGGGTGGCGGAGGTCGTTCGCGCCGCCAAGGCCAACGGCTGCGCGATCCGCATAGGGGTCAACGCCGGCAGCCTGGAAAAAGACCTGCTGGAAAAATACGGCGAGCCCTGCCCCGAGGCCTTGGTGGAAAGCGCGCTCGACCATATCAAGCTGCTGCAAGATCACGATTTCCACGAATACAAGGTCGCGGTGAAGGCCAGCGACGTCTTCCTCGCGGTGGCGGCCTATATGCAACTGGCCGATGCGGTCGATTGCCCGCTGCATCTGGGCATCACCGAGGCCGGCGGCCTGATCGGCGGCACCGTCAAAAGCGCCATCGGCATCGGCAATATGCTGTGGGCCGGCATCGGCGACACCATCCGCGTCTCGCTGTCTGCGCCGCCAGAGGACGAGGTGCGCGTTGGCTTCGACATATTGAAATCATTGGGCCTGCGCACCCGAGGCGTGCGGGTCGTTTCCTGCCCAAGCTGCGCCCGGCAGGGCTTCGACGTGGTGAAAACCGTGCAAATGCTGGAGGACCGCCTGAGCCATATCAAAACCCCGCTGTCGCTGTCGGTGCTGGGCTGCGTGGTCAACGGCCCCGGCGAGGCGCGCGAAACCGACATCGGCATCACCGGCGGCGGCAATGGCAAGCACATGGTCTACCTCTCCGGCGTCACCGACCACCACGTGCAAAGCGAGGACATGCTGGAACACATCGTCCGCTTGGTCGAAGCCAAGGCGGCAGAGCTGGAGGCTGCCAGCGCTTGATATTTCGGTAAGCTTTTGGCGCTAGACTGCGCCCCATGAACAAGGTGAAGGCCATCTTCGCAGTCATTGGCTTGCGGCTGCTGCTGCTGGCGCTGTTCCACAGCGGCACGCACGCCTCGGCGTACCTCGCAGCGCCCCCAACGGCGCAGGCAGCCGATACCCTTGACGCCAGCACCAACCCATGGAGCAAAAACGCCGCACCCGCCAGCCACGCGAACCCTTGGAGCAATGCCGCAAGTACCGCCCCCCACAGCGCCTCCGGCCCCGTCACGCTGGCCCGGGACAGTTCGGGGCATTTCAATATTTCGGGCATGATCAACGGCCATTCCGCGCCATTCCTGATCGACACCGGCGCCGATTACGTCTCCATCCCAGCGGATCAGGCGGCGCAATATGGCATCTACGTCCGCCCCGACCAGTTCCAGCCCATCATGCACACCGCCAATGGCATGGGCATGGCCGCGGTGGTGCATGTCGACGAACTCTATGTCGCGGGCGTCGAATTACACAATGTCGATGCCGTGGTGGCGCAGGGGCTGGACCGCAATTTGCTGGGCCAATCGGCGCTACGCCAGCTCGGCAAAGTCTCTTTGCAAGGCGACGAAATGGTAATCGCCCCCAACTGAGGGCCAGCGAGCCTGTCCCATCACGGCTCACTTGGCCCTACGCAGAGGTGTTTTGACCGATTCGGGGTGGAAAAGGCGCCGCCGTGATGTTATTGTCACACAAGCTATGACGAAGTTGCATGATTCATCCCTCGACCGGCGCCAATTGTTGACGCGCGGCCTTGCTGGCGGTGCCGCCTTGGCGCTGCCGGTGTTTGCGCGCCCCGCGCGCGCCGCCGAGGTTGTCGCCGCGCAGGCCTCCGCGCTCACCCCCTATCAACGCAAGGTGGTGGACGTCGCCGTGCGCGAGCACGCCCGCAACGCAGCGCATCTGTGGCTGCATGATGTGGCGGCTGTCGCGGATTTCGCCCAGCCCTCCTCGCTGCCGCGCCTGCATTTCGTCAATCTGGAAAACGGGTCGATACGATCATTTCTGGTGGCGCATGGCAAGGGTTCCGACCCGCAAGGCGACGGCTGGCTCAAGCATTTCTCCAACGTCGTCAATTCCGAGGCAACCTCGCGCGGGGCCTATCTGACCGGGTCATGGTACACCGGGAAATACGGCATTTCGGTGCGGATGTACGGGCTGGACCCCGACAACTCCAACGCGCTGGACCGGTCCATCGTCATGCACCCGGCGTGGTATGCCGCGCGCGATATGCTGGCCAAATGGGGCAAGCTGGGGCGTTCCGAAGGCTGCTTTGCCATGGCACCCGAACAATTCGACGAGGCGCTGTGGGGGCTGGCCGGCGGGCGGCTGCTGTTTGCGGACCGGATTGGCGAGGTTTGAAGGGTTTGATCGGGTAGGTGAAGGTTCTTGGGGCTGTTACACCCCCAAACCACCAATATTATTGACTTTGTGATCCCAGTTCGGTGTGATGCCTTGCCGCGAAGCGGCTATAAAGCCTGCGGCGCCGCAAACTTAGCGCAAGAATGAGCGTCACGCCACGCCGCCAAGGTCCGGGGAGCGCGAGGGGGTAACCCCCTCGCATCTAACCCCACCCCTCACACCTCACCCATGCGCCCCAAATTCATTGGCAATCGCCGTGCCAATTCGCAGGCTGAGCCCATAGGCCCGCTCGATCGGATCGATGAAATCGCGCGCAATCGCGGCGTAACCAGTCGCGGCATCGTCGGGATAATCGGCGGGTTCGGCGACGGTGAAATCGCCGAGGCTGGGGAAATGGGTCGGGAAGGCGCGGCGTAATTGCGCCAAGGCCTCGTCGACGCGTAGGGTGAACACCATTTCCAGCACGTCCTCGCGGGCGATGTCGTTGGCGCGGCTGAAGGCGGGCACCATCACCGCGCGCAGGAACATGTGCTGAAACAACGCCAGCCGCAGCGCCTGCAAAATGCCCAGATTGCGGCGGGTTTGCTCGCGGTGTTCATGCGGGGTTTCATCGGGGATCAGCGCCAGCAGCCGGTGCAGCTTCAGCGCATCGACCCGCAGCCGCGTGGCGAGGCGGCGAAACACCCCATTGCGGTCGTCGGCCGTCAGCAGCTCGGCCAAAGCGAGGCAGCCATCGGCGATGTGATCCTCATTCCCGCGATAGGGGCGGCTGGCCCAATAGGCGGAGTTGAAGATCTCGCCGAAGGCGGTGACGGTCTTGATGCTGGCCAGCGCGTTGGCGCTGCGCACCAGCCGCACCATCTGCCGCCCGCGATCCGATGCGGTCAGCAGCGCGGCCATATCCTCGTAATTGCCCTCTGCGGCGGTGCCAAAGCCGGCGATGATGTTCACCGGATAGCCCAGCTGTTGCAGGATGGCGTTGTGCGGAATGGCGCGAATGGCGCGCAGGCTCATGTTGCGGTCGGCGCTGATGTCTGACTGGCGGCGCGATTTGCGGCTGCCGGTGTCGTTCAGCAGGCCGAGGCCAAACGCGGTCAGCGCGCGGCTGTAGGTGGTGCTGGCCAGATGGCGCTGCTGCACGCGGCGGATCGCGCGGTAGAAATCCAGCGACAGATCAGTGCGGCGATAGAAGGGATCGGTCGGCGCATAGGGGTCGGTCTCGGCAGGCGCCAGTTCAATAAACCGGGTGCAGGTCGCCAGAGCCAGTTCGCTCGTGCCAAAGAACAGATAGCCATCGCCGCCTTGGAAACTGACCTCTGGCTCCAGCCGGATCCCCGCGCGCACAAACCGCCGCCGCGCCCATGGGCTGAGCGGCCAGCTGAGCCGATCCGCCATGCTGGCGGGATGCGCGCCGCGCCCCATGCTCTCGCCGTGGGTGTTGAAGATCAGCGCCGAAACGTCGGCCAGCCCATTGTCCGCCATCGCCTGCGCTAGGCGCCCTTGCAGCCGTTCGATGGCCAGCGCCGCCGGGATTTGCCCAACGAACCGCCCGGCGTCCGAAAAGCCGGTCTGGATCGCCACCCGCCCCCGCGCGCGCGCGTAATCGCGGTAGGCAGGCTCAGCCAGCAAGGCCTCCAGAAAGCGCCCGCCATGTTCCAGCGCGCTCTCGGTTTCAAACAGGGGCGAGACATCGACCTTGCCCTCTATCCCGAACAGACGCGCGAAATAGAGCGCCGCCAGCATCGTCGTCGGCTGCTCGCATTCGGCGATCAGCATCCGCACCGGGCTGTCGGCGTCGATGTGGTGCAGGATCTGGGCCATCGTCAGGAACAGGCGGACGGCTGTGGAATTCTCAATCGCCAGCGCTGCGAAATTGGTGCGCAGCGGCTTGGCCTGCGCCAACAGCTCGCGCATTTTGACCAAGGCGGCCTGGCTGCCAAGGTCCAGCTTGCCATCGGGATCAATCCGGCGGCGGATGGCGTTTTGCAGCTGAGAGCTGTTCACACGGAAATGCACCCAGCCCATACCCAGCCCATCGGCGCGGGCGGCAGCGGCGGCGACCAGCAGGGCCTCTGCTGTATCATCATCGGCCTTTATGGCGCGCGATTCCAGTTCCGCGATGACGTCTGCAAGGCTGGTCATCTTGTCAGGGTGCGGCGCGGTCAGCCTATTGGCGACCTCCGACAGTTTTTCGGGCGCGGAGAGGTCCTCGCCAAAAGCGGCGGCCATCTCGGCGGCATAGGCGGCGGCGGCAGAGAGGCGTGCGGCGATGTCGGGCGCGGCGCCCTCCAGCAAGGCGGCATAGCCCGCCAAACGCTGCGCCTTTTCGGAAAATCGGTAACGGATGCAGGTGGCCCAGCCGATGTCGGTGCGGCCATCCATGTCATAGCCGACCCAGCTGGCGAAACGCAGCGGCATCGGCTTCAACTCGCGCCACTGCGCGGGCCAGCGTTCACGCGCGGCGGAAAACAGCGCGCCGTTGATCGCATCGCGCGCCGCCTGACCCCGCATGATCGCGGCCAAGGCGGCGTCATGTTCGCTGTCCAGCGTGATCGTGTCGCGCCTATGGCTGGCGGCGCACACTGCCGATGCGGCGAAATCACCCGCGCTGGCGGCCGCCGCGACGGCCTCGCTCTGCGCCTTCGACAGCAGGAAAGTCGGGTGCGCGGTAAAGACGATATGCGCGGCGGGGCGCGCCCAACGTTCGGCGAAATGGGCGAAAGTGCCGGCATCCACGCCCTTGATCACCGCCAGATTGGCCGCCATTGGCAGCGGCCCCGCCAGCCGGTGCAGCCGCCGCGCGCGGTCGAGCAGCCCCTTGCACTCCATCTCCGCGACCATCGCCTCAAGGGCATCGAGGGTGAGATCGCCGCTCTCGATCCGCCGTGACAGTTCGAGGCTCAGCTGGAACACCGGGTTGAACTGCGGCGTTTCACTGGTGTGCGCGTGCAGTTCCTGCAGGCGGGCATCAAGGGCGGCAATCTCGCTCATGCGGGTCAACTCCGGGTTTGCGGCGGGCAAGATCGCCCGGCTCGACATGCTTTCGGCCAACCCTCTCCTGATGTGATCCCGCGCTGATTGATGCCGCGCGGGCTGCTCGTTACTTCAGTGCGGCTGCCGCGCGGGCGGCGGTTTCAATGGCCGCGCCATCTGGCATACCCTTGCCGATCATCCAGCTGCCGCCGACGCAGCGCACCGCGTCCATCGCCAGCCATTCGGGCGCGGTGGCGAGGGAAATGCCGCCGGTGGGGCAGAATTTGATGCCGCCGAACGCCGCCGTCAACGCCTTCAGCGCCGGGATACCACCGCTGGCCACCGCCGGGAAGAACTTGAAACGGTCCAGCCCAAGGTCCAAGCCGGTCATAATGTCGCCCGCATTGGCGGTGCCCGGCAGGAAGGGCACGCCATTGGCCACCGCCGCCGCGCCCAGTGCCTGCGTCAGGCCCGGCGAGACGATGAATTCACTGCCCGCCGCCAGCGCCGCGTCCAGATGTTTGGGGTTCAGCACCGTGCCCGCGCCGACCACCGCGCCGGGGACCTGCTTCATCAGCCGGATCGCCTCCAGCGCGCAAGGGGTGCGCATTGTCACCTCCAGCACGCACAAACCGCCCGCAACCAGCGCCTCGGCGATGGGCAGAGCGTGGCCGATATCCTCGATCACCAGCACGGGGATGACGGGCGCCAGGCCCATGATATCGTCGATTGTCTTTATGTCGGAGGTATTGGGGGTCAAGATGCGTGTTCCTTGGCAAATGCGGCAGCGGCGCCCAGCAGGCCCGGCTGCGGATGAGTGATCAATTTGACCGGCATGGCGGACATCATCGCCTCAAACCGGCCCTTGGCTGCAAAGCGCGTGGCAAAGCCCGAGGCGAGCAGAATATCGCGTATACGCAGCCCCAGCCCGCCGGCGACCACCACGCCCGACGCGCCCTGCGCCAAGGCGATATCCCCCGCGACCGATCCCAGCGAGAGGCAAAACCGCTCTGCGGCAGCGCTGGCGAGGCTGTCATGCTCGGCGCCGTCAGCGCCCGTGGCGCGCTGCCACAATGTCTTGTCGTCGGTGGGCGTGATGGCGCGGCCTTCTAGCGTGGCCAGCGCCTCGTATATATCGACGATGCCGGGGCCGGAAACCACCCGCTCGACCGAAACCCGGCGGTATCTCTGCCGCAGCCGGGCAAGGATCGCGTCCTCTATGCTGTCCAAAGGCGCGAAATCAATATGCCCGCCCTCGGTGGATTGCACGCGGTAAGCTCCCTCACCCCGCCACACATGCGCCACGCCCAGACCCGTGCCCGGCCCGATCACGCTGATGGTGCCCTCCAACGGCAGCGGCTCGTCCGGCCCCGCCAGGTGCAGAAAATGCTCTGGCCCGGCCATCGCCACCGCATGGCCGACCGCGCCGAAATCATTGATCACGCTCAGCGCGTCCAGCCCCAGCTTGGCGGGCAATTGCCCCGGCTGGATCGTCCAGGGGTTGTTGGTAAAGCGGATGGTCTCGCCCCCCACCGGCCCCGCAATCGCCAGAGCGGCAGCGCGCGGCAGATGCCCTCCGCGCAGTGCGGCGAAACTCTCCCACGCGGTTTCAAAGCTGGCGTTTTCGCGGGTGGTCAGCGTCGCCACCTCGCCCAGTTCCACCCCGGCGTCGGTCAGCTGCGCGATGGCAAAGCGCGCATGCGTGCCGCCGATATCCACCGCGACGATTTCCCTTGGTGCTGCCATCTTCCGCCCCCCTCGTTTGTTCTACAGGCCTGCCGTCGCCAGCATCGCCGAGCCGCCCTTTTCCGCCCCATCCGCCCCATGGCGGAACATCGCGAACAGTTCACGGCCCATACCGGCGGCCTCATGCGGGGCCTCGACGGGGGTGCGCGCGGACAGATCGGCAGTGGTGGACAGCGTGCCGTCATGCCCGCACAGCTTGACCATATCGCCATCCTGCAGCAGCGCTAGCGGGCCGCCACCCAAGGCTTCGGGCGTGACATGGATCGCCGCCGGCACCTTGCCCGATGCGCCCGACATCCGCCCATCAGTGACCAGCGCCACCTTGAACCCCTTGTCTTGGCATACGCCCAGTGGCGAGGTCAGCTTGTGCAGTTCCGGCATGCCATTGGCGCGCGGCCCCTGAAAGCGCAGCACCACCACCACATCACGGTCCAGCTCGCCCGCCTTGAAGGCATCCTGCACGGCTTCCTGCGTCGCAAACACGCGCGCGGGGGCCTCGATGGTCATGCGTTCAGGCTCTACCGCGCTGGTCTTGAAGATGCCGCGCCCCAGATTGCCCTCGACCAGCCGCATACCGCCATCGGGCGAAAACGGGTTCGCCACGCCGCGCAGCATGGTCTCATCCAGCATCTGGGCGGGCGCGTGATGCCAGACCAACTCGCCGCCTTCCAGCGCCGGCTCGCTCGCATAGGCGCGCATGCCGCCCTCGGCGACGGTCAGCACATCCTCGTGGGCAAGGCCAGCATCCAGCAATTCGCGCACCACCCAGCCCATGCCGCCCGCGGCGTGGAAGTGGTTCACATCGCCGCTGCCATTGGGGTAAACCCGCGTAATCAAAGGCACCACACCCGACAGCTCGTCGATATCCGCCCAGTCGATCTGGATGCCGGCGGCGCGCGCCATGGCGGGGATATGGATGGCGTGGTTGGTGCTGCCGCCCGTCGCCAGCAGGCCGACGGCCGCATTCACAATCGCCTTTTCGTCCACGACGCGGGCCATCGGGCGGTAGTCGTGGCTGGTCTTGCTGATCTGGGGCAGCCGGTGCACGGCGGCGCGGGTCAGCGCGCTGCGCAAGGGCGTATTCGGCGGCACAAAGGCCGCGCCCGGCATATGCAGCCCCATCATCTCCATCATCATCTGATTGGAGTTGGCCGTGCCGTAAAAGGTGCAAGTTCCGGGCGAGTGGTAGGAGCCCATCTCGCTTTTCAGCAGCTCCTCGCGCCCTACCTGCCCTTGCGCATATTGCTGGCGGACCTTCTGCTTTTCCTTGTTGGCGATGCCCGATGGCATGGGGCCGCTGGGCACAAACACCACCGGCAAATGCCCAAACCGCAGCGCGCCGATCACCAGCCCCGGCACGATCTTGTCGCAAATGCCCAAACACGCCACGCCGTCATACATCGCGTGGCTCAGCGACACGGCGGTGGAGAGCGCGATCACATCGCGGCTGAACAGCGACAGCTCCATGCCGTCGTACCCCTGTGTCACGCCGTCGCACATCGCGGGCACGCCGCCCGCCACCTGCGCTGTCGCGCGAACCTCACGGGCGTAGAGCTTCATCGCCTCCGGGTAACGGCCATAGGGCTGATGCGCCGACAGCATGTCGTTATAGGCCGTGACGATGCCGATATTCTGCGCCGGGGTAAAGGCAATCGCCGCCTGATCCGCTTCGGCCCCCGCAAAGCCATGCGCCAGGTTTGAACAGCCCAGAAACGAGCGGTTGCCATGCTTGGCGCCCTCCGCCTCCATCAGGTCCAGATAACGCGCGCGCGACGCCTTGGAGCGTTCGATGATGCGCGCCGTCACGCGCTCAACGACAGGGTGCAGATTACTCATGCCAGCTTACTCCGTTCCGCTCGGCCAGCGCGATCGAGGCGGATGGCCCCCAGCTGCCGGCGGTGTAATTCTGCGGTGTCACGCCGTGCTGTTCCCAACTGGCGCGGATGCCATCAACCCAGTCCCACTGCGCCTCCACCTCATCGCGGCGGACGAACAGCGTCTGGTCGCCCTCGATCAGGTCCAGCAGCAAGCGTTCATAGGCGATGCGCCGCTGCGGCCCGGCGAAGACATCGGGGATCGCGATATCCAGCGGCACGCTGCGCAAACGGATGCCGTCACGGTCCAGCCCCGGCACCTTGGTCATCAGCGACAGGTTGATGTTTTCCTTGGGCTGAATGCCGATGATCAAGCGGTTGGGCTGCGTGGTCGCCCCCTTGCCGGCGAAAATCGAGTGCGGAACCTGCTTGAACTGCACGATAATTTCGGTGGTGCGGCGGGGCAGGCGCTTGCCGGTGCGCAGGTAGAATGGCACGCCCTTCCAGCGCCAATTGTCGATATGCGCCTTGATCGCCACGAAAGTCTCGGTGCCCGACGGCTTACCCAGCTCGTCCGCATAACCGGGGACGCCTTGGCCGCCGATGGCGCCCTCGGTATATTGGCCGGTGACGGTTTCGCCCAGCGCGATGTGGCGCAGGCTGCGCAGAACCTTCACCTTTTCATCGCGCACCGCCGTGGCGTTAAAGCTGGCCGGCGGCTCCATCGCCACCAGGGCCAGCAATTGCAGCATGTGGTTCTGCACCATATCGCGCAGCGCCCCGGCGCCGTCATAAAAGCCCACGCGGCCTTCCAGCCCGACGGTTTCGGCGACTGTGATCTGCACATGGTCGATATGCGCGGCGTTCCACAAGGGCTCGAACAGGATGTTGGCAAAACGCAGCGCCAGCAGGTTCTGCACCGTTTCCTTGCCCAGATAATGGTCGATGCGGAAAATCCGGTCCTCGGGGAAGGCGCTGGAGACGGCATCGTTGATATGGCGGCTGGTGTCGAGGCTGGTGCCCAGCGGCTTTTCCAACCCGATCCGGCTGGTTTCCCCGGCCAAACCACTGGCGCGCAGGCCGGCGATGGTCGGCTCAAACAGGCTGGGCGCGGTGGACAGGAAAATCGCGGTGCCCTGCTCCGGCGTGCCGACCTTTTTGGCCAGATCGCCAAAGCTTTCGGTCTGGGTGGCGTCCAGCGGCTTAAAATGCAACCGGT
>Ga0316223_1001498_pt1 | contig 21810 bp, 30 predicted proteins | sample TBH18009metaG_FD_206007 | JGI IMG/M metagenome (GOLD analysis project Ga0316223, IMG submission 206007) | Freshwater microbial communities from Trout Bog Lake, Wisconsin, USA - TBH18009 | ecosystem: Environmental > Aquatic > Freshwater > Lake > Hypolimnion/Profundal zone | place: USA: Wisconsin...
TCCCAACGTCTCAGCGATGCCTTCGCCCTTTCAGCATCACCCTTTGAATGTTTCACCACACCTGACATTCTCGCGCAAAATGAATCTTTACGCGAACCGCCTTTGGGCTGTGGTGCTTTCAGATGAGAACCCGTCTCTCTGTTGTACTTTTCACGGCCTTTTTCTGTTAATCCTGCACCTTTTGATACAGGCAACTTCTCGCCGCGTCCAACAGAAAGTGATGGGCCACCCTCTTTGTGTTTAGCAGTCTTTGCTGACTCTTTAAATGCTTCCTTTGTAGGAGCACCCTTAGAACCAACCTTTCTCATCTTTTCGCCAGAACCATGAGCTATACGCTCTTGTTTAGCGTGGACGTTGGCATAAAGACCGTTCTTGGCCATTACCAACAACCTTTGTGCTTGCTACTGGGCTCATGAGTGGAGATATGACCTCCATGAGCTTTTTTAGCATGTTTTTTGACGTTATACGCAATCGCTAGGGCTTGCTTTTGGGGCTTACCTGCATGAATTTCAGCTTTCAGATTGTGCTCAAAAGCTTTTTTGGATTTAGATTTAGTCAGTGGCATGATTAGGTTCCTACGCCAGTGACGTTGTTGTTGGCTTGAATTAACTTACCGTTTACAACCAAACCTGCTCCAATAGTACCAGTGCTTGCTTTTAACTGAAACTGCAAGTCGTACTTTTGTGTGTACTTAAAAGGATTTGGTCTTGTAATTGTGAAAATTGAAACAAAAGGCTGTTGCAACACACTTAAAGTGGTGCCAGTCACATTATTTGTGGCTTGCACGTTATACGTCACAATCGTACTACTTGTATAGCTGTTGCTTGTGTTGATCTCAACTTGATCTAAATAAAAATCATAATTTGCAGGTACGCTGTACCAAGCATTTTGAGATTTACCAATACCTACGTTGATTTGACCATAAGTTGTAGTGCTTACCTTGATTGTAATTTGACCAACATTGGTTGTTTGACCAGATGCTGGGGTTGCCAAAAACAAATTGTTGATTCTCAAATAACTATTCACTGTGGTTGTTCCACCTGTTGCAATAGTTACTGTTTCTTGTATTTGATTCCAGTTTGCATCTAAACCAATTACAAGAACTGTAGCTCCGTTGTCAGTAGCAGAACTACTTGCTACCGTCATGGTTGATGCTGTTGTTGGAAAAACATATGCTGATGCATTTTCCCAAACTGCAATTGATGTGGTACCAACAGAAGGTTGATATCCAAAAATACTGACTGTGCTGTGGCCTTCAATTTGTCCACGAGCTACTTGAAGGTCAAATGGCTCGTATGCACCTGCCCTAGTAATTGACGCAGTGATTCCGTTACTCATAATTTTTCCTTAAAAAGTGGGGAGCCGAAGCCCCCCGACTTATTTACTTTCTCATTGAGCCGCCACGCTTTTTGGGTGGAGCAACAGTCACTGATTTCTCAGTTTTTGTTACGCTACCCTCTGGAGGCTTGGAAGAAGAAAATAAGCTCTTCACAGCATCATAGGCACGTTTTGGAGCACCTAAAACTGCATTGCGCATTGCTTCGTTCTCTTTCTTCTCGTCTGCATAATGAGCGTCATATGCACCTTTGGAAAGGTCTTCTGTACCGCCATCTGCAAACCTTACCTTGCCACCTCTTTTGAAGGTGCCAGATTGCAAGCTATTTGCCACGGGTTGGCTCACGAAATGCTTGGGCATAGCCACTGGCTTACCCATTGCATTTACATTACCCCCCGTGGCGTAGGCTTTTTTTGTGGCATGTCCTCCACGCTTGAAACCACCCGCATTGGCAAGCTTTACTTCACCAGTTTTGGTGCCTGTTTTGCCTTTAGGAGTTGTATCAGCAGGACGATTTTCCCAATTTCCGCCTTCAACAGAATTGCGAGTCTCATACTTATCAATAGCACCGCCATCAGCTTTGTGGTGCATGTGATGAGCTTTACCGCCACGCTTGTAGCCACCACCATTACCCATGCGAACGTCACCAGTGGTCTTTGAACCGCTGAATGGACGACCAGTATGCATGTCGGTGTTTTCATAGTAGTGTTCATTGCCCTCAATAGTGCCACCCATTTCAGTGCGACCACGAGTTTCGCTCTCGTTGGTTTCGCTAGGAATAGAACTACCAGTTGCACGACCGCCTTTAGCATAGTGATGTTTGGTTTTGCCACCATGCTTATAGCCGCCTGCATTACCCAACTTCACAACACCAGTTTTTCCACTGGTGTGATCAGCATGCTCACCATCATGAATATTGTTGACAAACTTTTTAGCATTGCCTTCAATAGTCGTTTTGGTCATATCTTTGTCGATCTCGCCACCAGAAGCATAGCTACCGCCTTTGCACATGGCTTTGTGATGCTCATGCATCTTCTTGTGATGCGCAGAGCCACCTTCTTTGTGCATCTTGGCATGGTGTTTAGCCATGTGCTTGTGATGCTCCAAAGAACCTTCAGGATGACCGCTGATGTGGTGAACTTTACCGCCATGCTTTAAGCCGTGATGTGCTTTTGAAGCTTTCATGCCTTCATGATGCTTGAGTTCTTTCTCAATCTTATGCATTTCGGCCATTTCTGCTTTGTGAGCAGAACCGCCTTTTGCATACATCATTTGCTTGCCCATACCTGCGGCTTTGTTGCCCATTGCGGCTTTTTTAGCGGCCATTGCAGGGGTTGCCATAGCAAGAGGATTAATCATCATTCCGCCACCCATGCCTTTATGAGCCACTTTTCCGCCTTTAGCGTATAAATTGGGATTCATAGCTCTACGGCGTTCAGCCATAGAAGGCTTTTTAGGGGATTTGCCTGCTTCTGATTCAAATGCATGATGCATTCCACCCATAGCATGATGTTGCATGTTCTTGTGACCATGCTCTTCATGCTCTTTGTGGTGCTTGGCTTTAACTTTTCCACCTTTTTTGAGCTTCAGTGATACTGAAGGCTCATCGGTGTACATTTTCACCATTGGTTTAAAACTAGACATAACTGCCTCCTATTAAGCTTGGGTCACACCAAGAACACCAGTACGAGTGGAGTTCGGGCCTGAACCGATTGCAGGAACCGCAATTGCACAAACAAGTCGTTTAGAACCATTTGAAGCACTTGAGGGTTTATATGTACCGCGAACATCACCAGTTGAACTTGTAGCCGTAGCCGTAACTGCCGCTGAGAATGTGCCTGCATCGTTATCTAGAGTGTTATTCCAGACGTTGCTGACCAAATAACCTGCGTCAATAACACGGATTGGGAAACCCAAAACATCTGAAGTTCCAACTACGCAAGCGGTTGCTGATCCAGCAATCGATACTGTAGCAATTTGATACCAAGCTTTTAGGCCAACTACAGCGGTTCCTGCTGTAGCAACTGTGATCACTTCTGACATGGCTTGACCATAATAGTCGTAACCAGTAATCGTGAATGCACGAGCAGTTGTTGAGCAGTTCACTTGAAGAGCGCGAGGTACATCCAATTGGATAACTGTAGTACCGTCTGAGCGAACAACAGAAGTTGCTGATGTACCTGCGGTTAAAGTTAAAGCACCTGCTCCAGAAGTTGTTTGTGACGCAACGACGTTTGCAGTTTGAAGAGTTTGTGGGATTGTGTCCCAAATGTATATTCGTCCCAATGGGCCAACGCCTAAAGACATCGGAGCAGGGTCTCCCAACAATGCATTACCTGCGGCGTACATCGTGGTGGCTGAGCCAACAGTTGATGATTGCGATAAGGTATATGTTGTTTGTCCTGACGAGTTTTGACCGTTGTTTGAAACGATGTAAGAGTTAGCAGTTACGCTAGAACCTGTGATGTACTGACCAACAACCAAAGGGTCGCCAGAAAGTGACTGAACAACAGTCATTGTGGTGCCAGAAATAGTGGCAGAAATGACGGCGGTTGCGGATTGGTTGCCAGTACCCATGTAGGTGGCGCCCGCTCCTAAGAAAAGATCATCTGAAAATAAAGGCATTTTTTTCTCCTTGTGGCTTGAACCACTCAGGTTTTAAAAAAGGGTCGGTTTTTTACGCCGACCCCGCTTTTTTGCATTAGACGCCAGGTGTACCGTAAGCGCAACGTGGGTCGGTAAATCCGACTGCGTAACGCTCAGTAGCCTTGTAACGCATAGTGTCAGTCTCGAAGTCACCTTCCATAGTTTTCTCCAAACGACGACGCATCAAAAGCTTGAAGCCTTCGGGAGCATCGGTTTGAACCCACCATGCTGTGGCAGAAGTCAAACGTGACAACACAGCGGCACCTTCGTCAAGCAAGCCGATAGACTTGATTGGGTTGATGTCGTTGTTTGCGTTACCTGTACGCAATACTGATTTCAACAACACTTCAGCTTGGAAGATATTGCCTGGGGCCACGATCAGTTGACGTGGAACCAAACGAATACGCTTGCCGTTGTTGTCCACTGCTTGGCGGATTTGAATCAACATCTGCTCAAGAGATGTTTGAGACAACACAGCGGCTGTAGACAATTGATTGCTGAATGTACCGTTGACGATTGGGTGTGCAGTGTTAATCAAAGACACACCATCACCGCCAGGGTATGAGCTGTTGAACGCAGTGTTCAACACGTTAGCTGACAACAACTCTTTGGTCTCAACCAAAGACTGTGCAAGGTGACGTGCATACACTTGGCCCAAACGGATGTGGTCGCCGTCTTCAACGAGAACCTTAGTCAGTGCAAAGGCCAAGCCATACACTTTGTAGAGGTAACGCTGTAAGAACAACACACCGCCCTGTTGATATGTAACGGGAGTACCGTCAGGCAACTGGGGAGCGGCGCCAAATCCATAAAGGACAGGCTCTTCGTGGTAGTTACGGGGAATACCGTCTTCTTCGCGGAACACACGGCTCCACTCGTCGGCACGTTGATCATAGACTCCGTCAAAACACTCGTTAAGAATTGGCTCAACGATTGATCTAAAGTCCGTACTTCGCATTGGTGCGGCCATGATTTACCCCTTATGCAATAGCGTTCACAGTGCCGAAGAACTGAGAAGCTGAGTTAACAACACGAACAACTGTGTAGGAATCACCCCACGCGTTGTCCACTCCTTGGCCCAAATCAACAACGCGCATTTGACCAGGTTGGGCATTGCCAACAGCAGTAGAAGCGCCGAGAGTTGCTTGTGATAAACCAGTAGTGGTAGAACCATTTGTCACGTTAGTGAACAAATACTCGTTACCAATAGTAGTTTGAGCCATAGATCCATCTGCTTGAATTTCATAAACGATGTTTTGGTCGTTGTAGAAATAAGCAACGCATGAGCCAGTGGTGTAGGCAGTGTTAGCAGGCCAGTAGTTGCTTACGCGACGACGACCTGTAGTATCTGTCCACTCAACACCCGCAAATGCGCCAGACCATGTAGCCTGAGTGCTGTTAGCAGTAATAGGAACAATAACACCTGCAGATGCTGAATAGGCAACGGGTTGGCCTTTCAGAATGTTGGTGCTGTAACCAGAAGTGATACCGTTAGCAAGCGCCTGTGCGCGATCCAATCCAGAAGGGTGGAACGCAGGACGCAAGCCAAACGGAGCTGATGTACTTGACATAAGATTTCTCCTAAATGATTAACCCGAAAATACGGGAATTTTGCTTGGTTGCTTGTCAATAGAGCCAATACCCTCGCCTTCAATCTCCATCAAGCGACGTCCGTTACTGTCACGTTGTCCCTGTAGGTTTTCCATTTGGATCATTACCTTCTCTGCTTCTTCACGAGGTTTGTCGTGATGCATGTGTGTCATAACGTCTTGGAAAATTTCCATAGGTATCTTAAACAGCAACATCTCGTTACAAGATATATACCCAACGTGCTCACCTGATTTAACGCGATAGTCTTCGTAGCCTGGTAACTCATCTGCTTTCACAGGAACGTACCCTAGTCTAATCCGCTTATCGATTGAATCGTAGCTGTTGGTTGTCGAAAGCCAGCAAGGATGCCACCCTTCCATCTCGGGTAACTTTGGCAATGCTGATTGCGTCCACTCCTCGCTCCACATTTTTTTACGTTCCTGCGCAGAAATGAACTTGTCTTCTGGTGCCTTATGGCTTGCTTCCCCGTTCGAGCGGTCTTGGCGGCCATTGGCATTCAAAGATTTTTTGAGACGTGATTCCATAATGTTTTCCCCTTAGTTGTTGCGGTTGGCACGGTCATATGCCATGAATTGTTTAATCATCTTGGCTTTGCGTTCAGGATTGTCCCAAGCGCCTGCATCCTTCATAGCCTTCACCCTCTCAGGCGAAAGTACGAATTGGGAGCGATTAGATCCCCCATAAGATGCTGATGCTTCACGTCCTGCACTTCCCACAACATTCCTCGGTCGTCTGACATTACGTTTTTCGTCGTCATTGCGATCATTGTAACGGTGAGGTAGTTCTTTTTGCAAACGGCTATCAAGCTCGTCCCAATAGTCGGGATCTGTAGGGTTCCAACCTTGTGCAACCATCAGTTCATCCACCTTCTTTGCCACCTTACTATCGGGGTCACGAAGGCTTGAGTCATACCAACTATTACGGCGTACCCATTCATTTGCACGACGTGCAATAGCAGGGTCTTGAGCATTATTTTGCTGTGGACGTTTCAATTCTTGGTCAGCTTGATTACGCATTTGCTTCAATTCACGAACTTCGTCCGACGCATTTTGCAAAAGTAACTGTGCATCAACCATACCTTGGCCATCTTGGTTTTGAGTGGCCTCGGCAATCTTCATTTTGGCGTATTCAAAACGCGTTTGTGCGTCCTCTATGTTCTTATCAATACGCACGACATGTTCTGCCTTGGTATTGCGTTCCAATTGGCTTAGACGACGTTTAAACTCTTCGTTTTCACGCTGTAAAGCTTGTAGACGGACGTCTTTTTCTTGATTTGTCTTACGAACCAAGTCTTTTTTAGCCCGACGACGGTTTCTTTTAGCGGCTCTGAGCTCTTCATCGTCATCTGGATGATCAGCATCAGCGTCGTTAGAGTCATTTGACTCTTTTGCACGATCAAAACCGTTTTGTTCCTCAACAGTGTCAGGTACAAGGTCTTTTTCAGGCACCTCTACGGTTGCAGAGCCGTCATTTTGCTCTTCAACCTCTAATTTCTCTTTGACTTCAGCCATTTTTTACTCCTAAACGTAAGCTTTAAACGATAACGGATCGTCAGTGACGGCCGAAATCAGTTCGTGATCATTGATTGTCATGAATAAAACGGGATCTTCACCGTCTTCAGTGGGAACTTTGCGTTCCCAACGGTCTCCACCCCATCTTGGAACCCTTACATAGTCACCAATCTCAGCCCATGAGCCTTCAGCCCACGGTTGCATGGTGTCTCGGTTCTTGAACGCGAGTGGGCCAATGGCCACGACCTTACCGATCATGTTGTTCCACTTCTCGTTTTCTTTGGTTTCATCAACAATGATGATCATTCCAGACTTCTTTTTGATTCGTCGAAGTTGGACAATCACTCGACCGCCAAAAGGGCGTTGCCCTGGGCTTACTTCAGGAAAGGCCCAAGCTAATTCATCAGCATTGGGCGTTCCGCTACTTCCCTCGATTGTGGGAATAGGCTTGCTTTCAGTCATATTTTTCCTTCACACCATATCTCAGGTGCATAAACGCGCTTTTCAGCGCATGGTTAATCGTAATCTTTCTCTTCTTCCAACATGTTGTCGATGGTATCCAGAACGTATTGCACACCTGCATACTCACCAACCATGCGTTGATACGACTCATAGTTCTGCGGAATGCCTTGAGCCAAGGAAACCTGCAATTCTGCTTGCCGTATTTTGATCCTATGGATCAATGCTTCGATCATTTCTTCTTACTAGCGTGTGATAGTCCGCCAGATTTAGAGCCAGAAGATGAAGATTTACTTCCACCTTTTGGTTCCATCGCTGTGCCATCAAGCTTCTCGCCTTGAGCGATACGCTTGTGTTGGGGCACATTAGCGGTTCTCTGTTCGTAATCAGATGTTGCCATTTGGAGCTCCTTGTTCAGGGGTTACGGGAGCGGCGGGTGCCGCAGGAATCGCAGGCGGTTGGGCCTGCGCTTGAGCTTGAGCCACCGTTTGAATGGTCTCATGCGTCAACTTTGCGTTTTCAATCTGAATCTTCGTCTGATTGTCAATCGCGTGTTCTTGCATATCCTTTTGCAACTTGGCTTGTGCAATTTGGAAGTCTTGCTGATCTTTCTGTGTCTTACGTTGTGTCTCAGCAGTGCTTGTGTCTTTAACGACTTGCGCATCAGGTGGTAAAGGTGCAGGCCCTTTGCCTTGTTGTGACATCTGTATAAGCTTTTGAAACGCAGGTGTAAATTGACCAAACACTTGTTGTGTATCGATCATCACATGCGCGCCAACGACCGTATAAAGCTTGTCAATAGTCGGCGTATAGTTGGGATCGTCATATTCGTCCACAGGCTTGCCTGTTGCGTCTTCAACGTATCCGTTTGACCTATTGATGTACCACAGCGTCATGTGCTGTTTAATGTGCTCAATGAGGTTGTTCAAATAGTTTGGATCTGCAAATGGAGATTGGCCAAAAAATGGATTCAATCCAAACTGCAGATGGTCTTGTATGTGCGCAATGTGGTCTTGCTGTACATACGCATATGCAGTTTGACCTAACAACATGGCCGCGTTCTCATCCGCTGATGTACGCTGTTCAGGCGCGGGCACGTCCACCATGATCTGCTCAATGTTGGGTATTTTCATTTGCTTGAGCAAACGAGCCAATACCGCACTCATCTTAAACTGATCTGGGTGTTGTTGTGCCAGACTCAACACCGCTTGGTTCTGAGCCATGCGTTGTGTCTCAGAGAAGATATTGGGGTCTGATACTGGCTCAACGTCCGTGTTTCGAGCAAAGTCTTCACGGGTTACTTCAAGGTCAGATACGTCCTCACCCTTTTGCATGTCGTCAAAGTACCAACGATTCAATCGACAAAGAATCTTTAGCACCTTAGCTTGCGATGCATGCAAGCGAGCATGGATGGATGAATAAACGTGTGAACCTTGCTCAATCAAAGCTTGTGTAGTGCCCACAGGCATCTGAGAAGTGGCGTCAGCTATCTTCTCCTCGGCCGTAGTCACAACGGAGCTTGTAGCCTTATCCAAGAAGCCTAAGAGCTCGAATAGCACTGCGCTTGGTGGGTTGAAGGGCATGGGCATGGCGATTTGACGGATGTCCTGTACGCCTGGTGCGCCTTCGATCTCAACTACTTGAGTAACGTCGATTTGTTGGCTTTGCCCACTAATCTTGGCTCCTTTAAGCTTGAGCATCGTTGCCGCGTTATTGATGTGGGCTGAGTCCAAGAGCGCACGAAGCGAGCCAGTGAGGGCGGCGGACAATCCACCAATGAGATGAGGGAGACCAATCGCATATGCACCCCTCCAAGGGATAAACTTAAATTCAACCACCCAATCCAACTTGGACATGGTTTCATCGCTCTCTTCCCAGTTACGATAGATGCCTAGACATTCATTGTCTAATTCATCAATCATGAAGATGTAGGGAGCGCTCTTACCGTGCGTTTCCTTGTCGTCTTCCAACTCTAACCATGTATAGATGTGGTAAACCTTGCGCAGTCCATCTTTATTGGTTTCGAACTGCTTACCCTCGATCTTGTTGTTGGCCTTTGCAACTTTGCCTTCTTCCATGTTCTCGGTGGCTTGAACATAGTTGATGTCACGGTACATGCCAGAAGCAATGCGTCGATCCATCTCATACTGAGTGATCTCATGCACTTCAGCCGCACGTTGTGCCGTGTAGAAGTTAGTCGCCGCGAAAGGCAAAATCACGCGATCAATCGGCAAGAACTCAATGCAAGGACGCTTCTTGTCTTCGTCGTACCACAGCTTCATGTATTGTGAGCCACCCAAAGGCAATTGAGTCAACAACTGCTCTAGCTCATCCCTGAACTCACCCATTTGCTCGGTGATCTGCCAGTTAAGGAAGTCAACCTTACGCTCGGCAATCGCCGCCTTTAGGTCGTCTTGCTTCCCGATAATTTTCGACTTAACGGGCCCATCGGATGGGAAGAGCTCTTTAATGGCGCGAGCGGCAAAGTCAACACAGCCCTCTGCCATTGCAGGGTGAACAACTTTGGATGCGCCCATGAAGGTTGCACCCCCAGGGGCATCATTCCCCATCCCTGTGCGCTTGATTCCTTCTTCATACTGCTTGTCCCTCAGTTCACGAGCTTCTTTGTCAGACTCAAGTAGATCACGGTATCTGGAAACTAAATCACTGACAACGCTTGGGCTAATTGAATCAGCCAAGTTGTCATAGAAGTCAGGATTAAACTCAGGGCCATCATCAATTTGTATGACCGCTGAACCATCTGGCAGTTCATCGACATTCATCTCTGGCATGTCCACAACAGCAGATCCGTCTTCCTGTTCGTCAATGTTGATGTCGTTTTCGTCGCTCATTATTTAGCCTTTTTTCTGTAATAGTGGATTGGATCTACTTGATGGCAATCCTTTACACCAATTCGTTTTGCTAGGATTCTTTGTGCGTGATGATTTTGTTCTGGGAATGCCAAGAAATCATCTGCACCCAAATCATCATCACTACTTACAGATCCACCCATAGCAAATTTCTTGGGTTTTTTCATTATCTTAATCTCTTGTGGCGCGACATATTCCTTACCCAAAGCCATCTCTTGTTGCAAAGGAGGATCGACTTCGTATTCACCATTGTTACGAATAGCATAATCAATGTGCTTAGGATTGACATGGTGAGTGAATGAGGTGTGATGACCAACTCTGCTTGTTGACTCGGTGGGCGTAGTCATCAAAATGGCTCCCGCCTCTTTGCCGTTTTTAGTCATGAACCGATTTTTAGGCAAAAACTCGTTATCCTTGAATCGTGAATCAGTTGGAATCATGTGCGCTGTACCATCCTTGTTCACGCCAACTTGCACCAAGCGTGGGTGAAGGATGTGTTGCTTTTGGTAGTCATAACGCTTGCCATTGAAGGTGATGTGACCAAAGTGCGCTTTTTCCTCAGTAGTTGGGCGGCCCTTGCCATCAAAGTGACCCTCTTCGCCCTCTTGCTTTTCCTCGTCGCTGATCTCATGGTCTTCACGGCCTGCTGACCAGTACTTGGCATACTTCAGAGCTCTTTGCATAACTTTACTCATGGGTGAGCCACGCTTAACGTCAGTGACCATGTATGAGTTCTTTGGAGGCGTTTTGTTGCCGTCGTCATTGACAAAGTCCTTGCCACTGGCGTCGGTTGCTCCAACGGTCGATCTAATGCGTTGCTTGTCTTTTGCAATGTTTTCAGAGATGGATTGACCATGCTTGACCTTGGGGCCAACATTTGAATGGGTCACAAAGTATCCGTTTTCAGGATCGTGCAACTCATTGGTCTTTGCATAGCTGTTAGCAATGATTGGGGGCTTGCCTATAGCTTGACGCTGTTTGTTCAAGTGACGCAATACATGCCTTGAGGATACGTCGGTCTCGTCCACCACGTTGGGACGGAACAACAAGCGTTGGTTTTTCTTGTCAGCTTGCTGTGATGCTTGTCTCAATGAGCCAGTGTGGGCAAGGATCCAATCTTTAGTCATTGCGGGATCGTGCTTGGATTGCTCATGGCTTGCCCTACGAATCGATGCGTTCACATACTGGGACTCAGCATTCGGTGCAAAGCAGGTGCCCTTGCTTGTGTCCACAATGCCGTTCTCGTCGTGGCCACCTCCGCACCCTGTAGTTTGGCCAGGGCAGGTGTTCAAAATGTGATGCTTTTCGTTCTCACCATGTCCCGATGTGTACAGCGCATAGCCTGCAATTCCCTTTGACGCATAGCCCACATGCGAACGACCCCTGTCATCGTACTCATGTCGCACTGTGTCAAGCTTTTCGCTTTCATCCAACGTGTTTGCATTCTTACCAATGTGTTTGGCTTTACGCAATCTTTCTAGGGCTTCTTTCTCAGCCGATGTTTGTTCATCTATTGGCTTAGCAAAGTGATCTTTCAATACTTGCTTATGGATTCTTCCAATTTGTCCAATGTTCAATGGTTGACGATTTTCTGAACCATAAACTTCAGCACGAGCTTTGTTAATTTCCTTCATGCCATTGACTTTGTTATTGCCATGCCACATATGGCGCGGAACAACAATACCTTTAACATCTCCATAACCTTCCGCAGGGAACAAGATTCGCTTAGGATTATTAGTGGTCAAGTATTTCTCGCCCTCAATTGGTTGTCCACCCTCTGCAAGGTGTGGAACCTTATTGCGTTGTGCAAGAGCCAATCTCATGATGGCCTGTTCTTTAAACTTATCCATAGGGTCTGTTGACTCAGGATAAGTGGAATTCTTTGGCATGCGTTTGTTGCGCTGTGCGGAATTTTCAAACGGACGTCTATCAGTCTTAGGATGTGCTGGATTAAGATTGATTTTTCCCTCTGCAATCATGCGCTGACGAACCATATCATTAATCGATCCGCCATCAGCCATATTGGGTGTCATCGGTGGCTTCATGGCGCTCATGGCTTGACCTTGAGGCGTCAGGTTCAAGATATTGCTTTGATCAGGAGGAGAACCAGAGCCAGAAGGGGCCATGCTAGGGAATGGGCTTTGTTGGCCTTGTGGTGGCTGTTGCTGTGGTTGTTGGGGCATGAATTGTGTGCCCGCCATCATTGGGTTGACATCTACGCCACCAATAGGCAAAGGGCCCTTTGGTGTTTTAACTCCACCCACATCAGGCAATCCAGATGAGTTGGGATTGGGATTTATAAAAATCTTAGGATCGATGTCCACGGCTTCATTGACGCCGATGTTGTTCATCACTGCGGGGTTGCTATGGCGGGCAACCTCAAGGCGCATTTGGGCTAATGTGGGTTCATTCATGGGTCTTCCTTTTACTTCGCCGCCATCGGCTTTACCTGTTATTGATGACTTAACTTGCTTTGGGTGAAATGCCACAAAGTATTGCTCATCGCTATCCTCTTTAGGTTTTGTTACATGAATACCGTCGTAGCCTTTTGATTGCAGATACTCATGTATTGGTTTGTTTGTGTCATTGCTATCAAAAATATGATTCATTTCATATTTGTCTTTGACTACCAATGGATTTTTAATGTTTGCATGTAAAGGATAAACAGCGCCATGATGTTGTCCAGATATGCCTTTTGAGTATTCACTTGCTGACTCAGGGCTTGTGGTCATGTATATGCCTGCACCAAAGTCTCCACCGCCTTTCGGTTGGAATCTTTTAATCACACTCTTTGTGTGTGGTGTCCCATGATATAAAACTTTTCCGCCATCGGCTTTGTGAGTGACTTTATCTGGGTGATATCCCCATTCATGGATTGAGTCAGCATTAGTCCACACATGTTTGGCAGGGACGCGCATGCTTGCAATCTTGTACTTCCCTTTAAGTGGCCCTTCACCGTGAATCTTTGCATAACCTTTATGAATTGCAACCCAATCGCCATGACGGATCATGTGCTTTATGGGGTCTTCAGTCTTCATTGCGGCTTCATGCACATAAGTTGGGATTGCTCTGTGTATGGTAACCATAGCATCTGGTTTTCCCCTGACGTTCAACACTTGGCGATGTGTTTCTCGGTCAATTGGGTCATTTATGTTTCCATAATAATGAGCACCCTTTGGGCTATAAAAATCTTCGGGGTACATGCCATTGCTAGAGACATCGTGCATGGGTGCGCCAAAGTGTGGGCCTGGTGCTTGATGGCTTCCACGATAATCGTCGCCTGATCCACCTTCAGCCATATGCACCTCACCGCCTTTGGCAGCAAGCAAATCGTTTTCCTCAACTCTATGAGGATCAAAGGCAGCAAATCTTGATCTAATCACTTTTGGATCTGGGAACATGTGTTGTGTCTGCACCCCGCCCAAATCCGACATGTCATTTATTTGGAGACGGTCATAGCCATGTGTTGGCAATTGCTCTTCCATGCGACGAGTCTTAGGCATGCCTGTCGCTTTAGCCATGTTGTCTCTGAACCAACCACCTGTATGAGGGTCTTCAGGGTGCAAATCCGATACCGTAAGCTTTTTACCCCTAGCAACAATTGGTAATACATTTGGATGAGCATTACCTTCACGACGCTCACTCTCTGCATAAATGTCCGCAATCTCTGGGTCTTCTGTAGCGTAAGTACCTGCGCCATAACGTGGATGCTTTTCAAATGCAGGAAAATCGCTGTTTGTGCCGTGGTAGAGATTTTCATTCAAATCAAAACCAAGAGCCCGCGCTCGATCTTCAGCCGTGTTCTTTTCATGTAACCCAAGCATCTTGATGGCATTGAGCCGAGCCTTCTCATGAGCGTGCTCATGTTTGGTTTTGCCCCTCGTCAGAGCAAGGCGCATCTCGTTTAGTGTGGGTTCAGGCTTCTTCATTGCGCCATTATCCTATGCTCGGACAATCGTCGCAACGTGCATCACCTTGACATAGGCCCAAGCTCGCGCAACTCCTCTTGCCTCTTTCGCCATCTGATCCATTCTCTGAACATTTGCACTGCTTGCTGTTCCCACACTTCGTTTCTTGGGGTCGCTGACAGCTCAAACTTATGGTCAGACAAAGTGATTCGCGTTCCGTCAATGTGGAGGACTTTCCTATAACAATCGTCTTGATGATCTCGGCCATTCATTTTCACCTCTTAATACAAATTGATTACTAGTTAAACTAGTAAAACTAATTGATTACTAGTTAAACTAGTAAAACTAATTGATTACTAGTTAAACTAGTATTCCTCACTGCGAGTAGGGGTTTGATCGACCCTTCCTGTTGTAGAGTTCTGCGTCGTCGATGTCCTCTTGCATGAGCTCTTCACGAGGTGGTGCATCGATGCTGATCCATCCTGCATCACGCAGGTATCGGAGCCCTTGGCTGATGCAGTCCACGAACTCGTCGTGTGCGGTCTCAGGGAAGGAGCAGATCTGGCTCACCATGCCTTCAGCCCAGTCACGGACGAAGCCTTTGCGTTTACTGGACTCAGGCACCCACACGCGCCCTGCTTTGATGATATTGGCCACAATGGATAGGCGTTGGACTTTGTCCGCTTTACCAGGGTTATACGCATGCACAGGCAGATGCGCCCTCTGTAAGTCTTGAATGAGTGATATGCCTGCGCTCTTGTCCTCCACCAGAACCAAGTCCACAAGCTTCTTGTCCCGTCCTTCGCCGAAGACTGACTCGTACTCATCGAGCACTTTGGGACGCAGGTCAGGGTATTGGAGGTGCTCTTGCCAACAGTCTAGGATCATCACCGACATACCGCCATCCATAGGCTTAAACACGCCCATAGTGATCGAGCCAGTGGGGTCGTTGTATGTCTTGTCGGATGTAGCGCAATCGTAGCTCTGAATGATGTATTCAAGCTTGGGGAAGGGCTTACCATCAGGCCAGAGTCGGAACCATGTACGCTTGACGATGCCAGACTCCTCCATGTCGATGAGCTCGGCGTGGATCTCTTGGCGGCCAAGGTTGGTGCCTTCATACTGAAGAATCTGCTTCTGGAACGATGGAGCCAGATTGGCAATGTTGGAGTAGGTGGAAGCTTTGGTCACCACCACGTCGTCGCCTTCGCGCCCAACCAAATCAAGGATCAAGTCCTTGGGCTTAGGTGTGGTGGAGCAAATCAGCTTGGTGTGCTTACCCAATCGGATGCCGAATTGGATCATGTCCCATGAGTCTTGGAGGTATTCCCACGCGGCCAACTCGTCCAACCATCCGCCGTGGAACTGGGGGCCACGGAAACGCTCTGGTTCCGATGCAGGGATGCCTTTGATGAATGAGCCATTGACTAGCTTGATCTCGTGAAGGGCTTTGTTGTAGTCGGCCACGAGCTCCTTGGGGATAATGGAAAGCAGGCCAGAATCGCCTTCAAAGCATGTGCCCTTCACGTCGCCACTGGTAGGGGCTGACACAAGCCACCGCGTGTTGGGTTGATTCCACGCCCATGATGCTAGGGTCTCCGCCGCCGCGCGGGTCTTGCCTGCTCCACGGCCTGCAAGCATGAGCCATATGGCCCACCAATCCCCTGCGGGCTCAATCTGGTGCTTGTGGGCCGCCTTGAGCCACTTCATCTGCCAATTGAAGGCTATCTGATTGACAGGGGTGAGTTTCTTAAACTCTTCAAAAAGAGTTGGTTCGTCATCTAGTATTGCGTCAACGACACTCATTCAGCTTGCCTTTGCATCTTGATAGCCTTGAGGAGCTCGCCAAACACGTTCATGTGAACATCAGCCTGTACGTCCATATCAAACTTCCCAGATACTTCTGTTCTTCCCAACTTTGGAACGTGATACTCAACCACACTTTGAAACATGTCGAATGCTTTGGCTGGATTTGGTGGGACAACATATACCTCAACAATTTCGCCATCTTTATTTTGCACCTCTCCTTTTACACCGTCAGCAACCTTGTCGAGCCACTCAGTGAGCCTGTGAGCGTTTCCATCAACAAAAGCACCTATGGCTTGTCTAGCCTCTGCGGTGGCCTTGTTGGGCGTTCCAGCTAGCCTACCGCCTGTCTTCTTTCCCTCTGCCATGATCTTCTCCTCTAAACTTGTCTATTTTAGATACTATGTTAGTAAGCGCTTACAAGTATCGATATTCACCAAATAGGCGCATTATGCAGAGTGTAACTGAAACATAGATTTAGGTGAATATCTTCACTTTGTTCCTGATAATGTTAATTGCTCTTCAGCGCTTACTGCTATTCCTATGATTTCTTCATCCAAGCCGTCTTTCATTGCTTGGAAGATTTGTTCTCGGCGTTGCAGAATAATGTCTAGCTCAAAGGTTGCGAGCTTGCATGTGAATGTCAATTCAATTTCTTTCAATTCGTAGTTCATTTGCATCTTTCAAAAAAAAGGGAGAGTGTTTAGCTCTCCCTAAAGTATTGCCTTACCCAAGGCAACTGCAAAGAATGCACAGCTCGTGTGCAGTCTCATTGTATTACTCCTCTTGGTCACTGCGCAATATGCGGTTCTCAGCCCACTTCTTATAGCTCTTGAGCTCCTTGTTCTCGGCTTTTAAGCGCTCGATCTCACCCTTCTGGTGGTTCATGGTTGCGTGAGCCCGATCAATCCATTCCTTAACCTCTTGCGGCATTGCAAATTTGGGCTCTGTTTTTTTCTTTGTAACCACTTTACGCTTCCTCCACAGTGATCTTGTACTTCTTACCGTAGCGGTCTTCTACCATGATGGTTTTCTTTGTTGATAGGAACTTGCCGTCGTCGGTTGCGTCGAACTTCATATTGCCTACACTGGCCAACAGCTTGTCGTTCTGTGTGTCCAAGGCTTTGAGGTTCTTTTGAATCTGGTACGCAATGTAGTCGCAATATGCGATCAATGTGCGTGATTTGACCGTGTCCTCCACGGCCATCTTGATCATTGGTTTAAAGTCCTCAATAGTCATACTCTGCCTCTTCTTCGAAATACTTAATGATACTGCTTTCAACTGCAACAACGTCCTTATCGGACATTTTGCGCTCTAGCCAAGGTGCCTTGCGGCCATTGCGGTCTAACACCTCGAACTCAATCTCTGTATAGCCTTCATAATCGTAATCACTCGCGGCGTGATAGCTGTAACTACCTGCATGATGCATAAAGTGTGTTACGCCTACCTTGCATGGGATACCTGCGATTCTTGCTTCGATTACTGCTGTGTATGACATTTCTAACTCCTTGTTATAAACCTGCTCTGTTGCAGTGACTACAGTATAACTCAGAGTTAGAGTTTGTGTCAACTATTTTTTAGGTGTTTTCCCTAATTTAATGGTCTACAGATAAACATCTCGTCAGCCATGCCCATAGGCCCGCTTTTTTCAATCTTCTCGTGCATCTCATAGGAAGATTCGGCTGTGTCGTATCTGGCCCTAATGTCTTGGATTAACAACCCCATCATGTGGTCAAAGCTGAATTGCTTTTCCTTCACGTTTGGATTGATTCTGACTGTGATCATAGCCAAAGCCATGAGCTCCACAGCCATGTTGGTGACGATGGTCAGGAAGACCTCTGGGCCCTCCTTCTCCATAATCTTGCTCAATATATTTTGAATGTGAGGATTGAGCTGTGCGTAGATTTCTGATGCCTTTTCGTCTTCTTGGCTCAATTGGGCCTCCAAATCATCATGTCCATGAGAATCACTGCGGCGGCCATCATGTAGACAACCATCAAACCCCAGTGAATGCCTGTGCGATCTTGCATGTCTTGGATAAACTTCTTCATTCTGTCTCCTTTGGTTTCATACGGTTGCGTATAGCCACTGAGAGCTCTTCTTGGCTCCATTCAAGGGCAAGTTCAGCACAAGCGTCTCTTTCGATCTGTATGGCCTTTTTAGTGGTTTCTATGGCCACCATCATGATCTCGGCTTTGGCGACCGCAAGGGCATCGTCAAACTCAGCTTGTGTGAATACTTCAATGTGGCCCGCGCCGCCCAACAATTGCTTGGCCAGTGGGCTTAGTTCTTTCTTTTCCATTATTCGTTTTCCTCCATGAATTGCATTTTCCGTTTGATCATGTTGAATGTCTCTTGGTAGGCAAACTCAACAATTTCGTCCACTAGGTTGGCCAATGTGTGACCGCTGAACACATAAAGATTTGCATGGATAGCCAATTGTGGACTTTCCGAAATATCCTCTTGTGGTTCTTCGAAGTTCGGCTCAATGGGTAGAGCCAAACCATGCTTATCAATTAAATCCCTTAAATTGATTTGTTCGCGGATTCTGTTGGTGGGTGATATTCTGGATGAAAAGCCCATTATTTAATCCTTGCTACTTTAGCTTTGCGCATAACCGCTTCATACTCTTGCTTGGCATGGTCGTCCAACTTGCGCATGGGCAACTCTTGGTAGTATTTCCACTTCTTCTGATACTCGACTTGCTCACTGGGTGGAACCCATCCCATCGCCTTCCAACGAATGGATATATCTGTTCCTGCAGGTGTGTATACGTAATCTGTTTTCATTTTGTTCCTCATTCAAAAATAAAAGATGCCTGTGCAAGTCTTTGATCCTGTAACTTTTTGTAAGCCAAATTTAATTCACATCCCATGTACTGTCTACCCAAGTGTTGTGCAACTTGTGCAGTTGTGCCAGAACCCATAAACGGGTCTAGAACGATTCCACCGCTTGGTGCACCTGCAAGTATGCATGGCTCAATTAAATCGCTTGGGAACACCGCAAAATGCGCTCCTGAATAAGGTTTGGTAGTCACCGTCCATACTGACCGTTTATTTCTGTTTTCATAAATAACATCAGGCTCGCCATTTTGTCTGCTCTTATGAAAACTGTTGGGTGACTGCCCGTCAGGTTGTAAATTTTTCATATTTTTTCTAGGCTTATTCATAGAATGCGGAGTTTGACCAGGCGCTCCGTTCACATTTTTATGCGTGTCACTGACTCCTCTTTGCATCCTTAATATTGAATCCTCTTGAACGGGTTCTTTGATTGCTTCGTGGTCAAAATAATATTTTTTTGACTTGCTCAGTAAAAAGATGTACTCGTGTGCCTTGGTACAACGGTCTTGGACGGACTCGGGCATAGGATTAGGCTTATGCCAGATAATGTCCTGTCTGAGATACCAACCATCCGCCCTGAGAGCAAATGCAAGCATCCATGGAATACCAATTAGGTCTTTGTTCTTGATGTAATTATGGTTTACCAATGTTTTTCGTTGATTTTCAAAATAACCATTCTTGTTGCTTGGCGCATTTTCATAGGTGGAATTTTTGTTGCCATGATACCCCGCATAACTATCACCTATATTCAACCAAAGCGTGCCATCGTCAGCCAGTATGTCTTTTACGTGCCTGAAAACGTCTACCATGTTGGCAACGTACTCTTCTGGAGTCTCCTCAAGCCCGAGCTGCAAATCCTCTCTGACTGCTCCGCACTTCAAGCAACTTGACCTGTAGATGGCATCACCAACCACGAGGTCAGGATTAGCATGTCCAGTTATGGTTTTGTCTGAGTGCTTGGAATCACGCTTGTGAGAGCAATCTGGATCGCCTCCAAGCCATGTCCCAGTACCATAGTCCCTGAGTCCATAGTAAGGAGGAGAGGTGATGCAAGTTTGAACCTTGACACCCTCCTCAGCCCATCTTTTCATGGTCTTTCTGTTATCGCCAAATTCGATCTTGTTCATGCTTCTTCCATCTGTCCAGGCAACTCGTGCAAGGTCTTGAGCATCTTGTATGCTTCATCGCGTGGGATGACGCAGTGAGCGCCACCGCCATGCACTTGGATTGACAACCAAATGTCTTGATCAAATTGTCCAACATAAACCGCACGATTTTCATCTGCTTGAATTCTTACTGAGTCGCTCATGAATATCTCCTTATAGCCCCCGAAGGGGCATTAAATTTACTTCTTGGGGGTAACGCGGATGTCAGCACGGCCTTCTTTGCGGAAGGTGTTGAGAACTTCTTCTGTGATACCGTATGCAACACAGAGAGCTTGATAGTCAACTGTACCCTTGACTTCAAAGAGAGCGACGTTGACTGAGTGCAACTCGCCTTTGTGTGTGCCTACATCGTACTTGTTAGCGATGGAAGCTTTTAATTCTTTGACTTTGTCAGCCAATGCTTTGGCTTGTTGGTCGAGCACATAGAGTGCATCAATGTCGTTGGCTAAAGACTCTACTGTTGCGAGAGCTTGGATAGTTGCTTGAGTTTCTGTAATCATGATAATTTCCTTTTTGGTTAAACCCGCTATCTGTTGCGGTAAGGAAAGTATAACTCAAAGTTAGAGTCTTGCAAGAACTATTTAAATTATTTTGTAGGGACAAACCCTAATGTTGTAAATTAACTACTAGTTAAACTAGTAAATACGTTTTTGATTGTTATGTTCAAGGCGTCTAGCTCGTCCATCTTAGCTATAGCCCATGCACGTTTCTGTCCATGCCAACCCATCATTGAGCCTTGGTGGCAGGACTTGCATAAAGCCACCACAGTAAAGTGTTTTCCTTGCTTAATGTGGTGTGCGTCACTGGGGCCTGCTTGGCCACATACAGAGCAAGGTTGCTCTTTAACCTTGCCAACCCAACATTTTTCTTTTGCCGTGTAAGAGCCGTTCATGCCACCGCCCTATCCATAGTCCTGTTGGAAGCTTCTTGTGATCGCCATACGTCGATTCTGGCTTGAGCCGATATCAACCCCCATCGATACGTTTCCTCGGCTTCTACGGCCGCTTCTAGCCCTTTTAACAGCTCAATGTAGCTCGGGTCAGAATAGGCTTCAATCTCAGCCGCCGCGACCGTTTTAATGCCTCCTGACATGGCCGCCTTCATCAGCATGCTCTTTTGCGATTTGCGATACTCTTCGAGATAAGTGCGATGAGCTTTTGCTTCAGCATATTTCCTACCGTGTGTGTAGAGATAATCCACCGCGTCGTTTATGTCTTTTTCTTTAATCAATTTGCATCAACCCATAAAAAATAAATCCAAGAACCAAAAACAATAATGCATTGACAACAGCAATCGCTAGAGCCAACACAACGATAACTGCTGTCATGTAAGTCATGTGTTGCGCTCCTTAAGTTCTTTTTTCAACAGCCTATCGTATTCATGGAATATGACGGCACATTTCAAGTAATTTTCCCAGTCCTCAAACATTTCAAACCAACCCATCATTGTTCTCAAATGGTACCGACCGGCAGACAATCGCAATATTAGTTCTTTGCGCTTCATGTATTGCGTTCCTTCAGCTTGGCTTGAATGTATTGGATAAGTTTGGAAGTCGGTATGCGACCACTACCTTCTTCTTTGAACTCTACCCAACGCTCAACTTCATCACAATCCTCATCAGTCAGCCCTACCCATTCTTGTTTTGTATAAAGCTGT
>Ga0316223_1001507_pt1 | contig 21750 bp, 18 predicted proteins | sample TBH18009metaG_FD_206007 | JGI IMG/M metagenome (GOLD analysis project Ga0316223, IMG submission 206007) | Freshwater microbial communities from Trout Bog Lake, Wisconsin, USA - TBH18009 | ecosystem: Environmental > Aquatic > Freshwater > Lake > Hypolimnion/Profundal zone | place: USA: Wisconsin...
GGCTTTGGCACCGCGACCGGTCAGCTCGTTGACACAATTTGCACGTTCACTCTATTTGATGAAAGTCATTGCATTTGAGTGGTCAATAACTATGATGAACACGAGTGACAGCTAAGGACCCTTACCTAACTCCCTGCGGTCTGTGATCAGCCGGACTCGGGCGCCTTGCAGCCCATCCCGATCCGTCTGCCATAGCCTCGCCAGCGTTATGCAAAGGCTCCCTAACTACGTTTGATGTCGTGAACCCAGCAGAGTTTTGGTGCTGACGGAGGGGAAATCATGTCTTTGTTTTTGCAGCGATTTTTCGGCCCGTTGGTGTGGGGCGCACTGATGCTCAGCGTGCTTGGGTTGGCCGACTGCGGCGGCGGCGGCGGCAGCGCCACATCAAGTTCCATCAATGGCGTGGTCGCAACCGGGGTGCCACTGCCATCTGCCAACGTAACCCTGACCGATGTCAATGGAGTGACGAAAACAACGACCACCGGCGCTGACGGCAGTTACAGCGTTGACGCTACTGGTTTGACTGCGCCCTTCGTGGTGCAGGTCTCCGGGATCTCCGGTGATTCATTCGTTAGTCTCACTTCCGCATTGGCTACAGCCCCCGTTTCAGGCCAGTCGGCAACCATCAATGTGACACCACTGACAACCACCATCGCGGCGATGCTCTCCGGCACTGGTGACCCTTCGACCCTGAGCGCTGCGTCGGACCAAAGCGTCATCCGATCGTCGTTATCAAACGTCAGCAATTATCTGTCCGGCGCGCTCGCCAATACGTTCTTGGCGGGCGGGGTCAGCGGCAGTTTTGACCTCATTTCCGGACCCTTCAGCGCCAATGGCAGCGGTGTCGACAGGGTGCTTGACAACACATTGGTCAACCTCGCTCCGAACGGCAGCGTGACCTTGTTTGACAAGAATGCCAATATTGGTAGCGCCAGCGACGACTCCGGCGAAATGACTACCTTGCCGACTCCATCCACCGCGATCGCCAATGCGATTGTCCTGACACGGGGAACGACGAATTTCTCATCCGTACCATCCATCCTCGACGGTTCAGCGATCAACCTACCGAACAACAGCGGCATGAATGCCATCCAGGGCGATTTAACGAATTGCTTTGCAGTGCCTGCAGCCCAACGAGGCTCGATCACGGTGACGAGCGGCATTGCTAGCTACGCCGCTGTCGCTACCGCGTGCCTGCCCTTCGCTAATTTCATTGCGACTAATTATCTTGAGAGCGGACTCAACGCCCAAACACAGTTTTCGACCAATTTCCTACAAAGCAGTACCTACGACGGAGCGGTTTTCGATCCGCCTTACATCGTTCGCTTTGTGACGCCGACCAAGGCCATCGTGCATATCTCCTGGACGCTTTCCAGTGGCGTGCGCCAGAGTTTCGAGACCATCATGAGCAACGGCAGTGGCAACTGGTTGCTGACAGGCAACCAGGGGAATTTCGACGTCTCGATTCAGCCTATCGCGGAAAAACGCCAGGACCTCAATAGCACGCCGGGCTCCAGTGCGGTGGATACGCTTAATGCCTATACCGTTGGCCTGAATGTGCGGATTACGCTGGACGAACCCCATTGGCAAAACATCATGTGGGTGGTTGTCACGGGCAATGGTCTGGGTGACGGCACCGTGGGCAATGGCGCACTGCTGATGCCACAGGCGCCAAGCGGTAGCGGTTCTTCGTTGACCTTCGGCTGCAGCTACCTTACCTTTGTCAACAACAACGCGTCGATGAGCGCCAACTATGACGGCACGGCGGCGAATGGCAGCGGCAACTGCGCCGGTTATTACCGCATTGCCGGCGTTGGACTGGATGGTAGCAGCGCTATTACCTGGCCCAGCAAAGCGTCATACCGGCCCAGCCAACTGAGCGATTTCACTGGTTTCCACCTGTTTGAGCCTTACGTCTTTCACATCCACACGTGCAGCGTGATTCCAGCATGGTCGGTTGCCAGGGTCGCCACGTGTGGTGGCGCAGAGTCTGACCTCTATTATGTTGCCCGCCTGCCGGCCCTCATGCCGACGCTTAGTCAGGCCACGCAGCTCAACTACGTGGTGGCGGATGCATCGACTATCGCGGCGATCACACCGACCGGCGGCAGCGTCTTTACTGGCGGCTCCACTTTGCCCGTTTCCTGGGACCCGTCGGCCAACAAGGCGCCTCCAGTCGACTCTCTCAATATTCAAATTGCCGACGGCACGCAGGGTTCCTGCCCGATCACTGAGGTCAACCCTGGTGAACCTTTCAGTGCATCACTGAATAGCGATGGCACGCGCAAAGCGTTGGCGACGGTCTCGGTTGTGGATACGAGTTCCACCACGGTAAGCTTCCCGTCGGCCGCGACGATCACCAATGCCAATTGCAGCAGCAATGGAAAGACACGCCTGAATATGGTCAAGTACAGCACCCATCGCAAGGATGGACTGCAGATTCAGAGCGTTATCGAATACGCCGACTACTGATTCGACCAGCGGATAGGGGTGCGTTCAAGACTCCCTGCGGCGCGCCTGCTTTCTGTGCGCCCCGCATCGCTTTGATTTTGAAGCGTTATTCATTCGGCATAATGCAGCCCATGCAACATCTTCGTACTGCACGCCAAGTTACCCGCTTTATGCTGGTCTGGTTTGCGCTGTCTATTGGTGTTGCAATTGCCTCGCCGTTTGTGCAGCCGCAGGGCACCCAATTGCTGTGCGCGGGTTCCGGGGTCGTGAAATTGGTGGTGGTTAATCCTGATAGTGGGAAAATTTCCACGCCTGGGCACACACTGGATTGCCCCTTGTGTGCGGCGCTTGGTGCACCGCCGCTGATGCTGGCATATTTCGGTGCTGCGGTGCCGTCTTTCTTTGCAGCAATTTCTGCGAGACCAAGCGTCTTTGCGTTTGAAAACGCTGCGCCACCGCCTGCACGCGGCCCTCCGTCGCGATTCTGATCGCACCCACGATAGCCTGCCGCGCACCGATTGGTTTTGCGCCGGATTAACGCTCGCGTTCATGCGCTGCGTGGCTGCGGATCGTCACCTGAAATAGACATAACTACAACTTAAATACGAAATTCCCATGAAAAAATCAACCAAACTTGTTTTAGCGCTCGCGGTGGCCTTGCCTTCCAGTGCTGTTTTTGCCTGCGCCAGTTGCGGCTGCACCCTGAACTCCGATTGGGGGAGCCAAGGGCTTGCCAGCGAACCCGGATGGAGTGTGGATGTGCGCTATGACTCGCTTGATCAGAATCAGTTGCGCGCGGGTACCGGAACCATTTCGCCACAGGCCGCATCGCAGGTACAACTGCCCAATGGAGGCGGGCCGGCCGAAGTGGAGCTGTACACCAACAACCACTACCTGACCACCACATTGGATTACAACCATGGCGATTCCTGGGGCGTCAGCATTGCCATACCTTACATTGACCGTGCCCACAGCACCCTGGGCAACGGCGGCGATGGCAGCAGTCCCGCCTCGGTTAGTCCGAATAACTACACGTCTGAGGGGTCGGGTATGGGTGACGTGCGCATCATTGGACGGTATTTCGGGTTTCCCGACCATAAGAACTTTGGCATCCAGTTCGGTTTGAAGCTGCCCACCGGCAACAACAGCCAGATGTCGAGCGGGGGCACCGTCCAGCCGGTTGATCCTGGTCTGCAGCTTGGCACTGGCACCACCGACGTGATCGTTGGTGCGTATTATTTTGATAACCTGAATCAGAATTGGAGCTACTTTGTGCAGACGCAATTTCAGTCAGCACTGACCGAGGCTGCCTATTTTGACAGCGGGTCGTATCGGCCGGGCGACAGCGTGAATGTGACCGGTGGCCTTGGCTACCATGGTTTTGAGTCCTTTACGCCAACGTTGCAGTTCAATCTGCGCGATGTGCAGACCGACTCGGGCACAGCGGCGGACACCTTTTCAACGGGCGGTAAATTGGTGTATGTCACACCGGGGGTCGTGATTCCGGTGACACCAGCGTTTGCGATTCACTCGGATGTGCAGATTCCGGTGTACCAAAACCTGAATGGTATTCAACTCGCGCCCACCTATATTTTCTCGATTGGCGCGCGCTATTCCTTCTGATTGGGCACAATAAACCGCCAGGTGTTCAAACCGAAAATGACCCAGCCAGGCAGGGGGTTGGCTGCGGTTCTTTCTGCGCTGGTTATCCCGTTGGCAATCTTTGGGGGCGCTTAATGCGATGCCAGCAACGGTGTCACCACGGTATCTAACGCGGTTTGATCGAGTTCAGCCGGGCCGACTTGACCATTGCGTTGCAGAGTGCCTTGCCGGTCAATAACGAAACTGGTTGGCAGGCGCCAGATTCGTCCCAGGCCTTTAAAGTTGGCATCTGCTTTCATTGTGACGGGGAAGCTGTATTTTTGTGACAACTTGCGCACCTTCTCGATGTCGCTGGCGTCATCCATGCTAATGGCCAAGATCACCAGGCCCTGTTCCCTGTGCGCCCTGTAATAGCTTTCCAGCAATGGCATTTCCGCCAGGCAGGGGGTGCACCAGGTGGCCCAAAAATTGATGATTACAACGTTGCCACGGTTATCGGACAGTGCAAACTTTTGTTCATCAGCAAGTAACCGGGCCTGTACCTCAGGTGCCGGTTTGCCCAGTTCCAGCTCTGTTGCGGTGGCAGACAGAATGTGGAAACAGGCAAACAAGGTGAAGAGGAATTTCATGCTGTTGCATTCTATGGGAAGCGATTGCAGCCAGTTATTTCATTTCAACGTATGCAAGCGTTCCGACACCCGTCATTGCCTCGGCGCCTGGCAAGGTGAGCGTTAGGGCCCCCTTCTGTGGGTTGGTAAACGTGTGTGCCACGGGTGTATGCCAAACGCGTGACAGCCGGTTGATGAGTGATCGCATGGTGGCTGTGACTCCAGTGGGACGTTGTAGTTTCAGCAGCAATACAGAATTCCTGGATAAACCCGAGACCCGCTTTCTGCGCGCCCGCGCAACGTTGCGGCGCAATAGCGGCGTAATAGCGGCGATGAAGCTGCGCTGGTGGGGAACGTTCTGGCAGCGTCGTCCTTAAGTGGTCGGTTGTGCGTCCCGTTGTGAACTGACCTGGGCGTAGCCATAGATGCGCTCAGGGGGGAGGCGTGCAATATCGGTCGGCGCGCTGGTGCTGCCGACAATGGCGTGTTCGGGTTGGGCGGTGTCGCGCTGGACACTGCGCGTGACTGCACGGCCGGCAGCGTCGGCAATCGTTGCCACAATGGGGCACTTGGCACTGGCGGTGCGCCGCATAACGATGGCTATTTCACCAGAGGCCAGTTTGACAACCTCGCCGGGTGGGAAAATGCCAAACTCCTTGATGATGGCGGTAGACATGGGGCCACCGTGGTCCTCGGTGTAGAGCTGCTTGGCGGCATCTTTGATGCCCATGGCGGATCGCATGGTTCGGCGGCTGATTTTTGCCATAAACACGTCGGTCACCCGGAGCGCGACGGCAATATCTGCAATGTTGGTTATTCCTTGACAATAGCCAGATCCGTCGCTTCGTTCATGGTGCTGCGCTACCGCCGCCAGCCATTCGGGATCGCTCACCTGGGCCTTCACCAGCCAGTCATAGGTTTCCTGTGGATGTTTGCGGATGAGTTCGCGCTGGCTGTCGCGCAGGGGCGTTTCCTGCTTTGCCAGTTGGCCCTGCAACGTCAATATGGACAGATTCATCGTCAGTGCCGCACACATCAGACTTCTGGTGCGCTGTTCGGACCAGGCCAGTTTGCGTGCCATCAGAAGGCACAGGACGGCGGTATGAATGGAATGGCTGTATCCGTAGAAGTACAGGTCGGCATTTTCCTGCCGAACCGTGTGGTACAGCGCGATGTCCACGTCCTGGTCCACCAGCGAAACAATGGACTGCACAAAAGTGATGACGCTCGCAGCGATGTCCGTAGCGTCACGCCAGCTCTCGGTGAGTTTGCGCATTTCATTGGGGAGTTGGTCCCAGATGCCGAACAGATTCGGTGGCCGTTTGGTGACCGATGTATCAACCGTTGAAACCAGCAATCTTTCAGCCGCCTTGGCCTCTTCCAGGTCAACAAATGCGCCGCGTTCCAGCAGGGTGTCGAGTTGACTCTGGCTGGTAACAATGTGACCCTTTGACAGCAGCAATTTGGAATTCGCATCACGGACATTCCACGGCAGAGGTACGCCCAGTTGCACCTTGGCAGTGGGTAATCGCAATAGCTTCATTCAGGGCCTCACATTGTGTTGACGGCACAACCATTATCCGGATGGGCCGTGGCAGTTGATTCGTAATTACGCGCTATACCCTATTGTAGAAATGGGTACCTGTGGCAGCAGGAATAACTCCTTTTACGCTGGTTATTGCCCCACTGTCATTGGGCACGCGTGCATCCGTGCATTGGCGTCCGTATTCCAATGCCAGATTCGAATAACGTCTACTTTTCGCAGTATTTCCTACGATTTCCCCGTGACGTTTCCACCGGGTATTTTTCATGATTGCGCGCCAACTTGTCGGTGACAGCGGCATTCAGGTCCACGCCCAATACCGAGGACAGGCGCACCAGATAGAGCAACACATCGGCCAATTCGTCTCGCACGTTTTGGGCCGTATCCGGGTTGGTCGCGGCGTACCTGGACTCTGCTTCTCCCATCCACTGGAATATCTCGTTGAGCTCACCCACCTCGCCAGTCAGTGCCATAACCAGGTTTTTGGGCGAGTGGAACTGCTCCCAGTCGCGCTCGGCGGCGAACACCCGCAAGGCGTTTTCCAAAGGATGGACGTCAAGCAAAGGCGTGTGGGGTTGGGGCGATCGGGTCAGAACAAGGCTCAGTTTTATACAGGTGTTTGTGATACTACTCGCTTCAGGTGACAGGTGCCGACTATGCGCGGGAGCGGCGGAAATAACGGCTGTTGTAGCCCGTTGCCGGTTGCCATCAAATTGCAAATACCCCACGTGCAGCTTGCCATATCACTATTGCCAAGGCGACGGTTGACAACACAAACAGAAATAACCGCGACGGGATGTGGTTGAAGAGCGCTTGGACCAGGCTGTGCAACACACGCAGCAGTACATAGGCCCATGCAGCGGTTAGGGCGACGCTATTGTTGGGACTGACACACGCAACAACCAGTGCGGCAGCATAGAACAGCGTTGGCGCTTCCATGAGGTGGTTGTAGTTATCGGCTTTCCAGCGAATGTTCGCCGGAAGGTTGCGTGTGAGGTCTTTCGGAGGCACGTTGGGATCGAGCTTCACTTTCATGGCGACCATGGTGGGAATGCGGGTAACGAAGACCCACAGAGTCATCACCAGCGACCATACAAGCAAGGCAACCACCGGCTGCAGGATGGGTAGTGCGAACGTGTTGGGCATGGCAGCTCCTGTTTATATCTGTTGAGGGTTGACGGTTGACGGCTCGGCGGTGACCGTTGGATAGATGATTGATGCCTGAATAGTGTGCCGGGGCAGGAAGCTACGGGTTGACTTCCATGGGCGCCATGGCTGGCCAGGCACGCAAAAATTCCTGAAACTGCTCGGATGGGACCGCTTTGCTGAAGTGAAATCCCTGAAAGGCATCGCAGTGGTGTTGCGTCAGGAAGGCGCGTTGTTCTTCCGTTTCAACACCTTCGGCAATGACGTCCAGGCCCAGGCCCTTGCCCATGGCGATGATGGTTTGCACTACCAGGGCGTCTTGCGTGCTGGCGGGCAGTTTGTCGACGAATGATTTGTCAATTTTCAACTGGTCCAGCGGCAAGCGTGTCAGATAGGACAGCGACGAACTGCCAGTGCCAAAATCGTCCAGCGAAAAGCGAATACCGTGGGCCTTCAGCCCGTTCATTTTGAGCCCGGCATCGTCGATGTTGTTGAGCACGATACTTTCCGTGATTTCCAGCTTCAGACGCGTGGGATTTGCGCCCGCATGGCGCAGCGACTTCAACACGCTGTCAACAAAATCGGGCTGTTCAAACTGGCGGGCACTGACGTTTACCGCCAGTTGCAGTGCACAGGTCAGCGGTGATTGCGCCCAGGCGCTGATTTGCGCGCAGGCCGTGTCCAGCACCCATTGGCCGAGCGACAGAATCAGTCCGGTGTCTTCTGCGACGGGGATGAATACACCGGGCGCCAGCAAGCCGCGCTGCGGATGGTTCCAGCGCACCAGGGCTTCGGCGCCGATGGTGTGCCCGGCCAGGTCGATCTGGGGTTGGTAGTACAGAACAAATTGTTGTTGCTCTACGCCAACGCGGATCTCCGCTTCCAGGGCCGTGCGCGCATTCAACTCCGTTTGCATGGTCTGCTCGAAGAAGCGCAGCCGGTTTCGGCCTTCCACCTTCGCCCGGTACATCGCCATGTCGGCGTGCATCAATATGGATTCCACGGCGTCGTCGCCACCACGGAACAGAGTGGCACCAATGCTGGCTGTGCAATAGGAGGGCTGGCCCGCCAGTTCATAGCGTTGCGCCAGTACGGCGAGCAGTGCGTCGCCTATTTGTTGCGCCAGTTTCGCCGCGCCGTGTGGTTCTATACCTAGTTTTTCCAGTGTCACGACAAATTCGTCACCGCCGAATCGCGCCACGGTGTCGCCGTCGCGCACAGCCAGTCGCATGCGCTGTGCGACCTGCTTGAGCAGTGCATCGCCGGCGTGGTGTCCCAGCGTGTCGTTGACATTTTTGAAGTTATCCAGATCGACGAACAGCAGGGCGCCGTATTCCTGGGTGCGGCTGCTCCACGCCAGTACATGTTCCAGCCGGTCGCACAGCAGCAGCCGGTTGGGCAGGTCGGTCAGGGCATCGTAATAGGCCAGATGGTGGACTTTGGATTCGATTTCCCGTTGCAACGTGACGTCGGAAAAGGTGCCGACAAAATGCGAGATGGCGCCGCCTGGGTCCCGCACGGCCGAGATGGACAAACGCTCCAGAAATTGTTTCCCTGATTTGTGGCAGTTCCACAACTCGCCCTGCCAATAGCCGTCCTTCAGTATGGTTTCCCACATGCGCGTGTAAAACGCCGGTTCATGGCGCCCGGAGCGCAGGATGGACGGTTTTTGGCCCACCACATCATCGGCTGTGAAGCCGGTAATGCGGGTGAAGGCCTGGTTGACCTGCTGGATCACGGCGTGGGCATTGGTCACCAGAATGCCCTCCTGGGACTCAAAGGCAATTGCGGCAATGCGTAACTGTTCTTCCGATTTCTTCTGCGCGCTAATGTCAAAAATCATGCCCAGCAGCGCTGGCCTGCCGTGGTAGGAGAACGCCTGGCCATGCAAGTCAAGTGAGATCAATTGGCCGTCCTGTCGCACGCCGGTGAAGCCGTAGTGCAGCGCGACCGGTTCGCCGTCCAGGCGCCGTTGCATGTTGACCAGTACGCGCGCGCGGTCTTTTTCCCCCACCAGATGCAGTGCCTGTACCTTGTCGATCAAGGCGTGCGGGGTGTCGTACCCAAACATGGTGGCCAAGCTGGCGTTGACATATTTGAAAACACCATCCTGAATGACGTAGATACCGATCAGGGCTTGTTCCACCAGGGCGCGGTACCGATTCTCGCTTTCGCGCAGCGCGTTCTCCACCGTCTTGCGCTCGGTAATATCCTGGATCGTTCCGTGCAATTGGACGATTTGACCAAACGCGTTGTGTTGCAGCTTGCCGCGTCCGTACACCCAACGCGCGACATGGTCACTCTGTCGCACGATTTGGTATTCCCGGTCGAAGTCCTGTCCCTTGCCCAGCACTTCCTGGGACAGATAGGTGGCCATCATGTCGTGGTGCTCCGGGTGGATCAGTGCCAACCAGCTGGCAATCGTTCGCTCGGACGTTTCGTTCAGCCCGAAGATGCGGTCCAGCACGTCGGAACTGGTCCAGACACCGGACTCAATGTCCAGCTCGTAGCTGCCGAGGTCGGCAATATTCTGCGATTCACGCAGCGATTCCAGGGTGACCGTGAGCCGCTCTTTGCTCCAGCGCAACTCCATTTCGCTGCGCTTGATGTCGTCGATATGGGTGCAGGTGCCATACCACCGGTAAACCGCTCCATGGCTATCTTTGGCCGGCACGCCACGGACCAGCCACCACTGGTATTGGCCGTCAAATCGACGCAGTCGGCACTCCCGCGTATACATCCGGCCCTGTTGCACCGCCGTGTCCCAGGCGGTCCACATGCCGTCCTGGTCATCGGGATGAATCGTCGTGCTCCAGCCACTGCCACAGGACGCTTCCAGGCTCATGCCGGTGTAGTCCACCCATTGCTGATTGAAGTAGATGTTGGCGCCGTCCGCTGCGCAGATCCAGACAATCTGTGGCATGGCCTGCGCCATCAGCCGAAACTGTTGCTCGCTTTGCTCCAGCGCGTCGGCCATGCGCTTGCTGTCGGTGATATCCCGCACCACGGCCAGCACGCAGGCGTCCCCTTGCAGGCTGATCATTCGGGCCGTTACCAGGGTCGTGACTGGTTGCCCCGAGCGTGTCAATAGAACCGCTTCCAGGTCTCTGAGTTCGCCTTCGGTCTGGATCCGCTGCACCATCGTTTCGCGCAATTTCGGGTCCTGCCAGATCTTGAGTTCCGGGTAGGTCCGTCCCACGACCTGGTCATTGGGCCAACCGAACAAGCGTGTGAAACCTTCATTGACGTCCAGCAACAAGCCGTCGGCGAGTCGGGTCAGGACCACTGCGTCCGGAATCGTCATAAACGCGGTCCGGTAACGCAATTCGCTTTCCTGCAACTGGTGGGTCCGCTGTTCCACCCGGCGTTCCAGTTGCTGGTTGTGTTCCAGTATGGCCTGTTCGGCGGCGTGTTCATCGCTGACATCCCGAAACACCAGTACCACGCCTTGAATGTGTCCTTGGTAATCGCGAATGGGGGCGGCGCTGTCGGCGATAGGGTGTTCAGAGCCGTCGCGTGCGATCAACACGGTATGGTTGGCTAGCTGTTGGATTTCACCGGTGGCCAGAACCTGTGACACCGGAATGACGGCGCTATCCCGCGTGGTTTCATGCACGATGACAAAGATATCGGCGATGGGCCGACCGCGGGCGGCCTCCAGCGTCCAGCCGGTGAGTTGCTCAGCGACGCGATTCATGCGCACTATCCGGGACTGGGTGTCGGTCGCCACCACCGCGTCACCGATAGACAATAGCGTGGTGGCATAGCTTTCCTCGCTCTGTGCCAGCGCACGGCGAATGGAGCGCGCCGTCTGCAGCTGCCGACGAATCAGTACGAATGTGGCGCACAGCAGCAGCAAAAGGGCCAACGCCGTTGCCGCTCCCACACTGAACAGACGCTGGCGAAGTTCGCTTTGCGTGGCAAGTCGCTGGTTCAGAACCTGGGTTTCATTGGCATTCAGCGCATTCAGTATCTGTTTGACGTGTTCGCGCGTTTCCTTCAACTGCGCAGCTTGTGCGTCGGCGCCTGCCACGGCGCGACCCCGTGTCGTGGTCCGTTCCTCGATCTGCCGGGACATGGCAACGCGCTGCTGGATGGTTGCGTTCAGTTGCGCCAGAAGCGCTTGCTCCGCAGGGTTGTCTGCCGTGAGTTGCTCCAGTTGGGCCATGTTGGCCGCGCGGGATGCCATGGCGGCATCGCGCTCCACGCGCTGAGCGGCATCGCCCGTGATCCCAAAGTCCTGTGAACTCAGTTCAAACTGCAGGGTGTCAATTGCCACATGCCCAACCCGGTACAGCACGTTCCGGGCATGCAGCACCAAGGTATCCGCTTCGGCGGCATCGCGTTCCAGCTTCCAGGTGGCAGCGACTAATCCAAATACCACCAGAATAGAAACCGAGAACGCCAAAAACACCTTGGATTCAAAGCTGCGAATGGCGCCCTCGTATCGAGTCATAACAATCCTGGGATGGCTGCAAAAGTGACGACACCGCGAATATATACCGGGCTTTGCCGGTTACTGCTGTTTTTGGTATTTCCGGGCCCGTTGGTTCCGCTCGAACGTTGACAGAATTACGCTGGCTTGACCGTGGTCATGATGATCCTGAATTCGGTGGCTATGTTGTTATAGCGGCTGATCATGTCCATCAACTCCGGCATGGTGAGCTGGCCGGAATTCAGTTGTGCCAAATAGTGCGCCTCCACCATGACGGTGCTGCTGACCACATCAAAATCAACGTTCAGATACAGCGCCAGTGGCGAATTGGCAGCCCGCGCTTCTTTCCATTGCAGGCAATTTTTCTTGCTGAACAGTCCGAGCAACTCTGGCGTAATAATGCGCACGTGGGTGGGATCGTTGATGAAATTGTTGTGCCGGGGATGCGGCACAACAATTTCAATGCGGGCGCCGTGCTTGCAGACGCGATACATCTCCTGAATGATGCTAAAGAAGGTATTAACGTCCTTGCCCAGGTGTTCCAGGGTATGGTTGAGGTGAATCTCGTCCACCGTGTTGTCGCCAAACGGCCAGGGCGTTTGCTCCAGGTCGTACACCAGATCCGGCTCGCCATAGGCGAACTTGTCGACGTTGATGTAGCCGGGGCGCTTGTTGATGCCGCTGCCGAGGTTGAGCTTTACTGCCGGTTGATCCATCAAAAATCCTTTGCGACGCGTGGTGGGCGCATGCACCATGCATCGTTACGCAGGCACCATGCGGAGCCGCGCTCAGGCTACCCGTGGCGTCACTTTGGAGGCCGCCAGTTTGGCGTTGGCCCGCGCCGTGTCGGTGTCGGCGGCAAAGGCCAGCGCCACACCCATGCGGCGTTTGACAAAACTCTCCGGCTTGCCGAACAGTCGCAGATCGGTGTTGGGCACGCGCAGGGCTTCGGCAACACCGTCAAACACAATCCCGCTGGCTTCCACGTTGCCGTAAATGACGGCGCTGGCGCCTGGGGTGCGTAGCGTGGTGTCCACCGGCAGACCCAAAATAGCGCGCGCATGCAGTTCAAATTCACTCTGAATCTGCGTGGACAGTGTCACCAGACCGGTGTCGTGCGGGCGTGGGCTGACTTCGCTGAACCACACCTGGTCGCCCTTGACGAACAGCTCCACGCCAAACAGGCCCAGGCCCGCGGGTTGACCATCCAGGCCCATACCCAGGTTGTCGGTTACGGCTTTGGCGATAGCGCGCGCACGCTCCAGCGCCGCCGGTGCCATGCGCTGCGGTTGCCAGCTTTCCACGTAGTCGCCATTCACCTGAACGTGCCCGATGGGTTCGCAAAAGTGGGTTTCCACCTGGCCGTCGGCGCCACGCGCGCGCACCGTCAGTTGCGTGATTTCATAATCGAAATCGATAAAGCCCTCGACGATGACGCGGCCGTGGCTGACGCGACCGCCCGCCATGGCGTAGTCCCAGGCTTTGTGCACATCGGCCGGGCCGTTGATTTTGCTTTGGCCCTTGCCCGATGAACTCATCACCGGCTTGACAATGCAGGGGTAACCAATGGCCGCGCCAGCGTGTGCGTCAGTGCCATCTATGGCGGCTTGCAGTTCGGCCAGTGAATCGCAGAAATAGTAGGGACTGGTGGCCAGCCCCAGGGTTTCAGCGGCCAGACGGCGAATGCCTTCGCGGTCCATCGTCAACCGTGCCGCGCGCGCCGTAGGCACTACGCGCACCACGCCAGCGGCTTCAAGCTGCTCCAGCATCGGTGTCGCAATGGCTTCAATTTCCGGCACCACCAACAGCGGGCGTTCGGCTTCAATAACCGCCTTGAGCTGGGCCGGGTCGCTCATGGTGATGGTGCGCGCGTGGTGCGCCACCTGCTGGCCCGGCGCGTTCTCGTAGCGGTCAACGGCAATGGTTTCAACCCCCAGGCGTTGCAGCGCCAGCAGGACTTCCTTGCCGAGTTCGCCTGCGCCCAGCAGCATGACTTTGGTTGCGTTGGGAGACAGTGGGGTGCCGAGTGTGGTCATGGTGGTGGGCGCAGGAGCGGGTAAAACGTTGATAAGAGGGACTGGACGGAACTGGTGAAGGGGCAAATAAACCAATAAGCCAATAAACCAATAAGCCATAGGGTGAATTAGGCCGAATAGCCGGGGACCGCTGATTTTATCGTTGCCGCCGACAAGCAGTAAAAGCGCAAGCCGCTTCGCTGCGCCACCTGATGGCCCGTGAACAAAGCCGCTGACAGCAGAACCCCGTGCCACAGGTCGGCAAATAGAATGTGAATGCACGTTGGTGGCCTGGTTCTCAGGATGCCAATGCACGCGCCCGTTATTTTGTCGGAGAGGAGTGAACGGTTTGGAAAATCTGGCGCACCTGCTGCGCGATCAGACCCTGTGGGACATCGTGGCACGTTCACTGCAAGTCAGTCTGCTGGCGCTGGTGCCTGCCTTTGTCATTGCGTTGCCGCTTGGTGGCTGGTTGGCACTGGCGTCCTTCCGTGGGCGTGCCATAGTGCTGATGGCACTGAACACCTTGCTGGCATTGCCATCCGTATTGGTCGGGTTGTTGGTCTACCTGCTGTTGTCGCACGACGGCCCGCTCGGCGCGCTGGGCTGGCTCTTTTCACGCAAGGCCATGGTGCTGGCGCAGGCCTTGCTGGTGCTGCCCGTACTGACCGCCCTGATTCGACGCGCGCTGGAAGACGCCCAACGCGACCATGGCGAACAACTGCAGGCGCTGGGCGCCACTGGTTTGGTGCGGGTGGCATTGCTGGCCATTGACGAGCGACGCGCGCTGTTGACCATCGCGTTGGTCGGTTTCGGGCGTGCCGTTTCGGAAGTTGGTGCCGTCATGGTGGTGGGGGGCAATATCGAAGGCTATACCCGGGTCATGACCACTGCCATTGCGCTGGAAACCAGCAAAGGTGATCTGGCACTGGCCATCGCATTGGGCTGCGTCTTGTTGCTGGTGGTCTTGCTGATCAATGGGGTGGTTGCCTGGTTGGCGCCACGGGCGGCATGATGCGCTGCGCAACGTGCGGTTTGAGGGGCATTGGATGCTGACGCCCTTGTTCCATTTGCGGGATGTTTTCGTGCATTGGGGCAGACTGCCCGCCTTGGTCGGGGTTGACTTGACGGTGCAACGCGGTGAATGCCTGGCGCTGATTGGCGGCAATGGCAGTGGCAAGAGCAGTTTGCTGCGGGTGGTGGCGGGCTTGCGTGCGCCCAGTCGGGGGCAGATCGAACGTGGACTGGCCGTGCGCCAAGCCATGGTGTTTCAGCGTCCGTACATGCTGCGCGCCAGTGCTGGCACCAACCTGGCGCTGGGCTTGTGGCTGGCTGGCTGGTCCTGGCGTCAGGCTCGCATGGCCACGGGGCCGGCGCTGCAGCGCGTTGGTCTGGCCGACGTGGCGGCACAATCCGCAACCTCGTTGTCGGTTGGGCAACAGCAACGTCTGGCGCTGGCGCGGGCCTGGGCGATGCAGCCCGATCTGCTGCTGCTGGATGAGCCAACCTCCAGCCTGGACCCGGCGGGCCAACGCGCGGTCGAAGCCCTGATGCAAGCGTTCGCCGCCAGCGGCATGACTATGGTTTTTGCCAGTCACAATTTGGCGCAGGTCCAGCGCATCGCTACACGCGTCGTCTATCTGGAGCAAGGTCGGTTGTTGGCCGACTTGCCGACCGCCGATTTTTTCAACCGAGCCCTGCTGGCGCAGGTTTCGCCGCAGGCGAGCGTTTTTGTTAAAGGAGAACTGGGATGATGGCCTATACGTTCCGGGGTGTGCGTGGGTGGTGGCGGATTGCGGCTCTGGCGTCGCTGGTCGGCACAGCGGTGGCGGCCAGCGGGCAGAACGCACCGGCAATGACGCCCGCTACTCCCACCGTCACCATTACCATGGCTTCGACCACATCGACCGAGCAATCAGGGCTATTCGCCCACCTGTTGCCCGCGTTTGAGAAAGCCAGCGGCATCCATGTCAACGTGATTGCCGTTGGCACCGGGCAGGCACTCGACATTGCGCGGCGCGGCGACGCCGATCTGCTACTGGTGCACGACCCCGTGGCTGAGCAAAAATTTGTGGCCGATGGCTTCAGCCTGCGGCGCTATCCAGTGATGTACAACGACTTTATTTTGCTGGGCCCTGCGGCCGATCCAGCGTCCGTGCGCGGACTCGGCATTGTGGACGCACTGCGCTCCATCGCGCAGCACAAAGCCTGGTTCGTCTCGCGCGGCGATAGCAGTGGAACCCATGCCGCTGAGCGGCGCTACTGGGGCATGGTTCCGCTGGAGCCGCGCAGCGGGCAGGGCGGGTACCGTGCGTGTGGTTGCGGCATGGGGCAGGCGCTGATGATGGCTGCCGAAATGGGCGCCTACGTACTGGCCGATCGTGGCACCTGGCTTGCGTTCAAAAACCGCGCGGCGCTGGCGATTCTGGTCCAGAGTGACCAGCAGTTGTTCAACCAGTACGCCGTCCTGGTGGTGAATCCGCAGCGCTTTGCGCAGCGCAACACCGCTGCAGCGCAACGCTTTGCCGACTGGGTTACTGCGCCCGAAGGACAGGCCGTGATTGCCAGCTACCAAGTCGCTGGTCAGCAACTGTTCTTCCCGAATGCGCGCTAGAACCCAGCCGTCGGGACACTGGCGCAGTTTCAGACATTGAAAAAAAACTATTCACAAATAGAAATAACTGGCGCACAATGGCCTTGACCGCAAACCGGTCATCAACGTCAGTCCCCGTGCTGGCAAGCCCCTCTGGTCAATTGGTTGGAGGGGCTTCTTGTTTTCTGGGTCACCCATTCCTCCTCAGGGGGGTGCCGATCGCCAATGGCTAGTTGCTAATTACCAATGGCTAATTACCAATGGCTAATTGCCAACTACCTATAAAAGGCCAATGGCGGGTCACCGCATCGCCGCTTAGGTACAGCCCCCTAATGATGGATAGCGGTTGGCAAAAATAGGCACGCAATGCGATTTCGATTGATAATTGCTGCACTGCAACATTTTTTTAAAGGAAATCACCATGTTCAAGAACACACCGTTTGAAGCCATCGCCAAGAACCTGTCGGAAGCCGCTCCGGCCCTGACGCCTGCTGCTGTGCAAGAAGCCATCAAGCCAATCCAGGACAACCTGAAGGCATGGGTGGATCTGGCCCAGGCGCAAGCCCAGGCTGCACAAGCTACCATTACTTCCAGCGTGGAGTCGATCAAGGCTGCCAAGGACCCACAAACTGCGTTTGAAGGTCTGAAGGCATCGGCTGAAGCGGGCATGGCCCTGTTCACCAAGAACCTGAAAGACGTGACCGCTCTGGGCGTGGACCAGTTCCACAGCAGCGTTGACGCTATGGAAAAGTCGCATCCCGCACCGGAAGCCTTTGCCAGTGTCAGCAAGAACCTGAAGGCTGCTGCCTCCACTGCTGAAAACACGCTGAACACGCTGCTGGAAAAGGGCGCGGCTGCTGCGGCTGCCGTGAACCCGGAAGCCAAGGCTAAGAAGGCGCGTTAAGCTCTTTTTGGTGCTCAAGAAAAACGGCTGCCTCGGCAGCCGTTTTTCATTGGGAAACAGAACGGAAACTTAGTTCTTCAGTGCTTCGATCGAGATCGTGATGGTCACGTCATCGCCCACATACGGAACGTATTTGGACATGTTGAAGTCACTGCGCTTGACCACCACGGTGGCGTCGGCGCCAATGGCGTCTTTCTTGGCCATGGGGTGCGGCATGTTGATGTAGTGCGTCACTTTCAGGGTCACCGCCTTGGTCACGCCCTTGATGGTCAGGTTGCCGTCAATGGCCACCGGAGCGTCGCCTTCAAACACCACGTTGGTCGATTTGAAGGTGGCGGTGGGGAACTTGGCTGTGTCCAGGAATTCTTCGCCCTGGATGTGGCCGTTGAAAAGGTCAGATCCAGTAGAAACGGACTTCAGATCAATGGTGATATCAACCGAACCGGTCTTTGCTGCCTTGTCCAGTACCACGGTGCCCGTGGTCTTGTCGAAGCGGCTGAGCTGCGTTGACATGCCCATGTGGTTGTAGGAAAAACGCGGGAACGTGTGCGAGCCATCCACCGAATAGGTTTCTGGTGCGGCAAAGGCACTGGTAGCCAGGGATGCGGTGAAAACCAGGGCGGCGGCAATTTTGTTCAGTTTAGACATGGTGCTTTCAGTAAGTAAAGGTTGAGGGAAGAGAGAACAGGGTTAAAAAAATGGTGCTGAAAAAATGGGCAGTGCGTGGCGGGTTGCGTGCTGTGCTTCAGATCTTGCCAACGCCGCTGAGCGCCAGTTTGACCTTAACCTGCACGTCATCGGCGACCATCGATGTATCGGCCCACTCGTTTTCGCCAATCTTGAATGCCAGGCGCTTCAGCGTGAATTGACCATTCACCGTGGTGATGCCACCGGCTTGGGTCAGTGTCACCGGGAAATCCAGATCTTTGGCCGTGCCCTTGATGTTCAGCTTGCCGCTGACCTGGAACTTGCCACCGCCCAGTGCCTTGACGGCGCTGGACTGAAATGTCGCTTGCGGGAACTTGGCCACGCTGAACCAATTGGCCTTGGGCAGTTCTTCATCGGATTCCGGCGCGCCGATCGACGCGCTGCCCGTGTCAACGGTGAAAGCGATCGATGCTGCTGCCGGCTTGGCCGGGTCAAATGCAATCTGGGCGTTAAATTTTTTGAAGTGTCCTTCCACGGGAACGCCCATTTGCTTGCTGACAAAGGCAAGATCGCTTTGTGCTGCGATCAGCTTTTGTTGGGCCAGGGCGAGTCCGGACCACGACAGACCGGCGCTGGCGAGCACCAGCAGTCCGAGTGATTTGAATGATGGCATGGTGTTTCCTTTTGAATCGGGGTGGAATGTGGGCTTGGCGCTGTGAGGCAACGGACAGCAGGGCAATTAGTGACCGCGTGTGGGCAACATGCGGTCTATCAGGCCATCACGGTCGATCCAATGGTGCTTTAATGCCGCCGCCACGTGTAACACGACCAACCCGGCCAGGGCAAAGGCGCTGAATTTGTGCCAGGGTTTGATCAGTGCGGCCAGCGCGTGGTCCGGTGCCACCAGGTCAGGTAGCGGGAATTGACCAAACAGCACAATGGGAAACCCCGCTGCCGAGCTATAAGCCCAGCCCACCAGTGGGACCACGAAAAATAGCAGATACAGCAGGCCGTGCGTTGCCTCAAATGCCTTGTGTTGCCACGTAGGCATGGCGTTGGCGATGCGGGCTGGCAGTGGCGGCGCACGGTGCGTCAAGCGCCACAGCAGGCGTAGCAGTGACAGTGCCAGCACCGTCACGCCGGCCCACTTGTGCCAGCTGAATAGTTTGAGTCGCAGCGGAGAAAACGGCAGGTCAGCCATGTACAGGCCCAGGCAAAAAATGGCGACCAGGGCGACCGCCAGCAGCCAGTGCAGGAGAATGGCTACGCGGCCATAGCGGTGTGAAGCGGGGGTACGAGTGTGCATGGATCGAAGTTTAGGAGCGGCAGGCTTTCCAATATTTGATATTAATTGTTGATTCTGTAGCAATTTTTTGAACGATCGACCCGGATTGCCAATGACCCCAGCGCCTGTAGTGGTAGCCACCTACAATTTAAGCAAACCATTGAGCCCCTATGAAAATTCTTATTTGCAATGACGACGGCTTCCAGGCCCCCGGCATCGTGGCGCTGTATGAAGCCGTGCGTGCCTATGCCGAGGTCGAAGTGATCGCCCCGGAGCACAACAACAGCGCCAAATCGAATGCCCTTACGTTGCATTCGCCGCTCTACGTACACCGCGCCGCCAATGGCTTTCGCTATGTGAATGGAACGCCAGCCGATTGCGTGCACATTGCCCTGACCGGTCTGCTCGACTACCGGCCCGATCTGGTGCTGTCCGGCATTAACAACGGTGCCAATATGGGCGACGACACCATCTATTCAGGCACCGTCGGCGCCGCCATGGAGGGCTATCTGTTCGGGGTTCCTGCGATCGCGTTTTCTCAGGTGGAGCGTGACTGGGCGCACTTGCAGTGTGCTGCGCACAAGGCGCGAGACCTGGTGTTGGGCATGCGTGACCAGAACCTCATCACCCAAACACCGTGGCTACTTAATGTGAATATCCCGAACCGACCCTATGCCGACATTGGTGCCGCCAAGTGGTGTCGACTTGGGCGCAGGCATGCCGCTGAGCGCGTGATTCAGCAAACCAGCCCGCGTGGCGAAACCATGTATTGGATTGGCGCGGCCGGTGCCGCCGCTGACGACGCCGATGGCACCGATTTTCACGCCACCGCCAGCGGGCACATCGCCATTACCCCGTTGCAGGTGGACCTGACGGACCACGCGCGCCTGCCGTATTGGGCACAAACAGCGGCGCGAATGGCAACACACCCGACGGCAGACGGCGCATGAAGCAGCGGCCTGGTTTTCCCGCCAAGCTGGCGTCCAGCGTGGTCAAGGCGGTGCCAATGGCACCCAAGCCGGCCGGTGTGCAGCACACGGTGTCCGCGACCGCGCGACCGCAGGGGCTGGGCATGGACTCGGCGACCGTGCGTCAGCGCATGGTGCAATTGCTGCACAAGCAGGGCGTGCGTGACGACACCGTGCTGGGAGCCATGGGTAGCGTGGAACGGCACCGTTTTGTAGACAGCGCGCTGGTTAATCAGGCCTATGAGGACACCAGCCTGCCCATCGGTCTGGGGCAAACCATCTCCAAACCAGGGGTGGTCGCACGCATGCTGGAACTGTTGCGCAACGGCGCTGACGGGCATCTGGGGCGGGTGCTGGAAATCGGAACCGGTTGCGGCTACCAGGCAGCCGTGCTGAGTCGTCTGGCCAGCGAGGTCTACAGCATGGAACGCTTGCGCGGACTGCACGACAAAGCGCGCGAAAATTTGCGCCTGCTGCGCATTGCCAATCTGCATTTGTTACTGGGTGATGGCATGCTGGGATATGCGGCGGGTGCGCCCTATGCTGGAATTATTGCGGCGGCCGGAGGCGAAGCGGTGCCGCAGGCGTGGATCGACCAGCTCGCCGTAGGTGGGCGTTTGGTGGCGCCTGTGGTGCAGCCACAGCAGGGAGGGGGCCAGTGCCTGCTGGTGCTGGACAAGACGCTTCAGGGCATTCGGCAGACGTTGCTGGAGTCGGTTCACTTTGTCCCTTTAAAATCGGGGCTTGCCTAAAAGGCTTGGAAGGATCTTCGTTATGAACGATTTGCGGCGACGCAGTGGTGGGGGGGGCAGCGCGCTGGTAGTGCTGGTGGCATTGGTTGCATCGATGTTGGTGGCTTGTAGTTCCACCGCTGTCAACCGTGCACCGATTGACGACCGCAGCGTGCAATCGCCCGCGCCAGTGGCAGTGGCGACGCCCGTCAAGCCACCGCCTGGCTTTGAAAACGCGGGCAAGCCGGGGTATTACACCGTCAAGCCGGGCGATACCCTGATCCGTATTGGTCTGGAGAATGGTCAGAGCCACAGGGATCTTGCGCGTTGGAATGTGTTGGACAACCCCAACAAAATTGAGGTTGGGCAGGTGCTGCGGGTGGTGCCGCCGGTGACGGCAGACGCTGTGGCCCAGACCAGACCGGTGACCAACGGTAGTGTCACCACCACACCGATTGGCGCCCCTGCCGTCGCGCCTGCGCGTGCCGCCTCCAACCCGGCCTCGGCCACCGCTGCGCCGACCCGCGCCGCCACCGCAGCGCCCGTTGCTGCCGCTGCCGTAGCGGAGGGTGGGGGCGATGACCTGCCATGGATCTGGCCCGGCAATGGCAGCGTGCTGGCGGAGTTCAATGAAGCCAAGAACAAGGGAATTGACATTGGCGGTGCAGCGGGGGACCCGGTGCTGGCGGCAGCCGACGGCAAGGTGGTGTATGCCGGTGCCGGTCTGCGCGGCTATGGCAACCTGATTATTCTCAAACACAACAACACGTACCTGAGCGCCTACGCGCACAACCAGACTGTGCTGGTTAAGGAAGACCAGA
>Ga0316223_1001518_pt1 | contig 21628 bp, 19 predicted proteins | sample TBH18009metaG_FD_206007 | JGI IMG/M metagenome (GOLD analysis project Ga0316223, IMG submission 206007) | Freshwater microbial communities from Trout Bog Lake, Wisconsin, USA - TBH18009 | ecosystem: Environmental > Aquatic > Freshwater > Lake > Hypolimnion/Profundal zone | place: USA: Wisconsin...
TTCCATCCCTGGCTCCTGTTCTCCGGTTGCCTGGAGGCAGCGAATCGTACTCGCGTCGAGCCGGGCAAGGACTTTTTTCGGAGGTCAGGAGATGTGTGGGTACTTTAGGGCTTGTCCGGGCCACCTATGCCCGGGCGGTGCCGCGAGAGGTGGGCCGGACAAGCCGGGCCATGACGGATCGACGCATCGCCAATCGCCTTAACCCTGAGATATAAAAGGAAACACAGGATGTCCGACAAAGTCCTCTACGAACAAGACGGCCAGATCGTTACGATTACTCTGAACGATCCGGCGATGCGCAATCCAATCTCGGAACGTGAAACGGTCGATGGCATCGTCGCCGCGCTCGAGCGCCTGAACCAGGACAAGACCGCGCGCGTCGCCATCCTGACCGGCTCCGGCACCGCTTTCAGTTCCGGTGGTGACCTAAGGGCCATGCAGAAGGCGTTTGACCAGCGCGCTGAACAGCCCGCCCTGACCACGCAGTACTACAAGTTCGGCATCCAGCGCATTCCCCTGGCGTTCGAGAAACTGGATGTGCCGATCATCGCCGCGGTGAATGGCGCGGCGATCGGGGCGGGCCTCGATCTGGCCTGCATGTGCGATATGCGCATCGCATCGGAAAGCGCCCGCTTCGCCGAGAGCTTCGTCAAGGTCGGCATCGTGCCGGGAGACGGCGGGGCGTGGCTACTGCCCCGGGTCGTTGGCTATTCGAAAGCCTGCGAAATGGCGTTCACCGGTGACATGCTGAATGCGCAAGAGGCTTTGGCCGCCGGCCTCGTGTCCCGCGTCGTTCCCGACGCCGAACTGCTCGACGCTGCCAAAGCTCTCGCTGCTCGGATTGCCGTCAACCCGCCCTATGCGGTTCGGATGGCCAAGCGATTGCTGATTGAAGGACGCCACAGCCGGTTGGATACGCTGCTGGAACTGTCCGCCAGTTTGCAGGCGCTGGCCCACGCGACGGCGGATCATCGGGAGGCGGTGAACGCATTCCTGGAAAAGCGGAAGCCGGATTTTAAGGGGAACTGATATCAGCGGGCGTTTGACACGGCCGCACGCCGACCGTCCCTGCATCGTCATGGTGCGGGAACGAAGGCGCGGCATCCACGTCTTGGTTTACACCAATAAAGGACGTGGATGCCGACCTTCGTCGGCATGACGAGGTGAGGCTGGCCGCACGCAGGATCAGATGTCGGCGATCTTCTCCCAGTATAACTCCCGCTGTTCCACCGGCCCGTGATAGGTCCGAGCGGGTGGTCGCAACACCATCAGCGAGCCCTCGAAGCGTACATCTCGCACCTGATCCGACCCGATCCGAGCCGGGTCGGAGGCGGCATCCACCCTGGTAATCAACTGTGTCCCGTCGAAGGTGTAGTTGCCGCAGTAACTGTTATATTCCCGCGTCCCACCTTCGGGGATGTCACGCCGCCCGTCGCACAGCACCGCCATCATCCGGCCGTCAGCGCCCAGAACGACACGCCCCATACCGTGACCACCATACGGCACGGGCAGTTCCCGACCGTCGCCGTCGCGCGAAACCGCCCGCACCAGCCGCCATGTGCCTGTTACCGTAACCATTGCTCAATCCCCGCCAGCGACGATTTTCTGGTCGAACAGCGTCTCGATCTCGGTTGCCGAATATCCGTGTTCGGCCAACACATCCCGCGTGTTCTCGCCCAGCGCCGGAGCATGCGCCCGCTTCGTTCCGCTTTCGAACGCCGGCAGCCCGGGAATGTTCGGCATTGGCACCAGCTCCGGAAGGCCCGGTTGCGCCAGCCAGGACATGATGCCGGAGGCGGTCACCTGCTCTTCGCGCAGGAACTCCTCGTAGCTGTTGACGCGGCCATTCATGATCCCCCGCGCCGTCAACCGTTCGGATAACCAGTCCTTCGTCCTGGCGGCCAGAACAGGGCGCAGCAGCGTGTAAAGTTCGTCCAGATTGGCGGCGCGCGCCGGGTGAGTCGAAAACCGGGGATCGTCCAGCCACTGAGTCTGTTCGATCGCGTCACAGAACGGCCTCCAGTCGGACGGCCGCACCATGGTGATGTTGATCTGCCCATCCGCCGTGTTGAATACGCCGTTCGGCATGCTGGTACGCTGGGTGGTGCCGCGTTCCAGATAATTCGCGATCATCCGGATCACCGACAGCATCGCGCCGCCCTGCATCAGGCTGAGTTCGATGAACCGGCCCTGCTTCACCGTTTGCTCGCGCCGAACATACAACGATGTAGAGATCGCCTGAAAACCGAGCAGGCCGGAGAACATGTCGATCAGCGAGATGGCGATACGATGCGGGTGCTGGTCGTGCTCGCCCTTGTTCTCGGTCACGATGCCGATAAACGCCTGCAACACCGGGTCCATCGCCGGACGCGCCGCCAGCGGACCGGTCTGGCCGAAACCGGAGATCGAATAGTAGATGATCCCCGGCTCTTTCGCGCTGACCGCGTCATAACCAAAACCGTATTTCTGGATGGTGCCGGGGCGGAAACCCTCCATGAACACGTCCGCGCCACCGACCAGCCGCCAGAGGATTTCCTTGCCCGCCTCCGTCTTCAGGTCCAGCGCCAGGCTGCGTTTGCCCATCGTGCCGTAGATCGAGAAGGCGGAGTGATCGCCGTAGGTGCGGCCCAGGATACGCGACCAGTCGCCGCCGTTATGCGGGGTTTCCACCTTGATGACATCCGCGCCGTGTTGGGCGAGCATCATGGCGCAGGACGGGCCTGCGACCCCTCCCGTGAGATCGATCACCTTCATCCCGGCGAAGGCAGCGTCGTAGCTCATCATTTCCCCCGTTACTATTGAGCGGATGATAACGGGGTATTCGCGGAAATGGCCAGAGCGACGCCTACAGCGTGTCGCAAACGCGGTCCCAGGTCCGCTCCAGATGGGCTGTCAGGACGGCCGCAAGACGATCTTTGTCACGCGCTTCCAGCGCGATGATCATGTCTTCATGTTCCGCCACCGCACCGGCCCATTTCGACGGCCCCTCGTTGCCGAGGAAGCGAATCCGTTTCAGACGCGACTGAATCGCCTCATGCTGGGCGGCCAGGAATGCATTGCCCGACAGCCGGGCGATACCGGTGTGAATGGCCTGATTGCACTTGTAATACTCCAGCCGATTGCGGCTGGCGTAGAACGCTATCATCGCATTGTGCAGCACGCGTAATTCGGCAATCTGGCCGGCCGAGGCCGCAAGGCATGCCAACCGCCCGGCCATGACTTCCAGACCGGTCAGAACCTGAAGCATCTCCCGCACGTCATTCGGGGTCATTGCCTTCACGACGGCGCCTCGGCCGGGGACCAGTTCGATCAGTCCCTCGCTGGCAACGAATTTGATCGCCTCTCGCAATGGCGTCCGCGACACGCCTAGGCTGGTACCGAGCGGTCCTTCATTGATGCGTGAACCGGGGGGCAGGCGGCCCTCGATGATCATGTCGCGCAAACGCTCCACCAGTTCGCCATGAAGCGTGTACCGGCTGATCGGCACAATGGCCGGCTGGTCCGGCGTTTCTACCCTGACGTCCACGCTGCCTCCCAAAGACGCCCGAAAGCGACGGGGCCAATCTAACATGAACCGCCGCTCCGGCAAATTTCCACATTCTGTATACAGGGCACTTGTCTTCAATTCGAAGTTTGCTAGGCTGGCGGTAACAGATTCTGGAGGAAACCCGATGACCGACGCAGCGAAACCATTGTTGGCACTGGCCATCGGCGACCCCGCCGGGATCGGGCCAGAGCTGGCAGCCCAGTTACTGGCTGATCCGGATGTGCGCGCGGCGGCCAATTATGTGGTCATCGGCGACAGCCGCGTTCTGCGCCGAGGCGCGGATGTCGCCGGCGTTCAGCTCGATCTTCCGGTGATCACGTCAACGGACGCCATTGCGCCAGGGCAGACAGTTTTTCTGGACCTCGGGCATCTCGACCCTGACACGATCGCCGTCGGTGTTGCCGCCAAGGCGGGCGGCGCGTTCGCGCTGGAGAATTTCCGGACCGGCCTGCGGCTGGCGGCCGACGGCAAGGTCGCGGGCGTCTGTTTTACGCCGTTCAATAAAGCGGCGATGCGGATGGCACACCCGGCCTATGACGATGAAATCAGCTTCGTTGCCGGCGTCATCGACGTTCACACACCGGCCAGCGAATTCAACATCCTGGAAGGGCTGTGGAACGCGCGGGTGACCTCGCATGTGCCCATTTCAGCCGTTGCCGGCATGATCACGCGGGCGGCCGTCCTGCGCGGCATTGTGCTGACATATGAGTCTCTCAGGAATGCGGGGATCGAGCACCCGCGTATCGGCGTCGCCGGCCTCAATCCGCACGCCGGTGACGGCGGGAATTTCGGCCATGAGGATGATGGGGAAATCGCACCGGCGGTGGTCGAGGCCAAGGCGCGCGGGATTGGCGCCGACGGACCCTATCCGCCCGACACCGTGTTCGTCAGGGCGACCAAGGGTCAGTTCGATGCGGTGCTGACGATGTATCACGACCAGGGGCAGATCGCGATGAAGCTGATCGGCTTCGACCGTGGCATCACGATGCTGGGTGGCTTCCCGTTCCCGATCTGCACACCCGCGCATGGTTCGGCCTACGACATCGCCGGCAAGGGGATCGCCAATCTGGGCGCGAGCAAGGCGGCGGTGCTGCTCGCGGCGCAGATGGCGGCACGGTTGTAGGACCTTATAGAAAGGATCAGCGAACGGAGAACTCGTTTGCCCGGACGTGATTTTCCACCCTCCGATAGGGGTCGGGCCTGGCCCGGTTTACCGATCGGCCGCGACGAAGCCGCCTTGAAGGGTTGGCGACAGGCGATGGCCGCGTTTTCGGTTTGCCCGAACAGCGTGGTCAAGGTTTCGGGCCCGGGCGAACCAGGCCAGGCATGGACGTCGGAACGCAACGGGCCGGTTGTACGGTTCATCGTCGATACGTTCGGAGCCGATCGAGCGATGTTCGCCAGCAATTTTCCCGTGGACAGCCTGTGCGCCACGTTTGGCGAGATCGTGCACGGCATGAAGTCCGTCATGGCGTCCTACCCGCGCCCGGCGCAGGCGGCATTTTTCAGTGCGACGGCGCGGCGGGTTTATCGGCTGGGGACAGCCTAACCTGGGTCGAACCCGACACAAGCCGCGATCAATTTTTTTCCGGGGTGACGGCGGCAGTCTCGCCAGCACCCGCGAGGACATACCGAGCCAATGCCTGGCCAAGGCAGTCGTTCAACAGGGCGATGGTGTTATCGCGCTGGTCCTTGCTGACGCGTTCCAGATCCACCTGTCCGTTGTTGACCCATTCCCGGGTCAGATCGAAGCGAGGGAACAGGGTGACGCCCGAGGTGTCGGTCATTTGCCGCAGCACCGTTTCGTACGGGCCGAGATCGGCGTTGGCGCGCAGGAAGCGGCTGAACTGCGGATCGATCAAAACGACATCAGCCCCTGCCTTCGCCGCCGCCTCTACTCCATCGTCCAACACCGCGCGCAGGGCGTCGGGGCGGACGCCGTGGACAGCCTCTATTGTACCGGTCTGCCAAAGAACGACATCATAATGATGGGCACTCAGTTCGCGCCTGAGGATTGGAAGCATCGCGTCGGCCGTCAGCCCACGGGCGCCTTTTACCGTTACGTCGAACCGATCCGACGGGCGCAGGGCACGCAGGGCGTCCAGCATGAGATAGGGAAACGAACGTTCCGGCGTATGCGACGCCAGCGCCGGTCCACCCGCACCTCCGCCCTCCCCGACCGTCGATCCGGAGCCCAGTGCCAGGATGGTCAAAACATGCTTCGACGCAAGGGCAGCAGCGGCGTTGGCGAGCGTCGCCGAGGGCGTGATCAGGCCCGGCGGCATCTCGCACGCCGACGGTGTCCCGGCCCGCGATAAGGCAGGCTGAACAAGGACCATACAAACAAAAACGAAGCCGCGCGGGAGCAAGAACATAGGCTCACCCGGTATCAGGCCGCGCCGATACCGGCAAGAGAGCGGGCGACCGCGCCGGCGCGGGATTGGGCCGCCCTTTGGTCCGATACCACGCTGCCAGCGCCGCGACAGCGATCATTCCGATCGCGCCGGACAGATTGATCGCCACCTGCATAAACACACGATCGTCATATTCTAGCCCGAGCCGCGCGATGAACCCGAACACGATGCCGGAGCAAAAGACCGGCAGGGAATTTTGCCCGAGCAGAATCAATGGCGCCGCCCAAGGGGATCGCAGCCAGGGCTGATCGAAGCGGATCAACCGCACGCTCAACCAGGTCAGGGCCAGGATCGAGGCCAGGCGGAACGGGTAGAGGCCGGTTTTGTCCTCCACCACCAGATAATGGAACACCTCGGAGGCCGAAAACCAGTCCAGCCGATGGGGATGCGGCTCGATCCCCAGGGTCACGGTAACCCCGAGGACGACGAACACAACGGCCACACCATCGAGCGGCCACAAGCGGGAGGGCATACGCGGCGGCGCGCAGGCGAGCAGGACACCGATGATGAACAGGAATTGCCAGGCCAACGGGTCGAAGAACCAGCCATCGCCGCCCCAGGCGCTGAAATTCAGGCTGGTGAAGCGCACCAGCAGATAGACCGCGAACGACACGGCGAGCAGCACGCGCGGCCATCGCAGCATCCAGAGGGTCGCCGCGAAGAACACCAGCAGCACGACATATAGTGGCAATATGTTCAGCAGGCTGGGCTGAAAACGCAGCAGGACGGCTTCCAGGATGCTGCGATAGGGATCGTCACCGAGAACATCCAACCGGGTTTCTTCCAGGTAGTTCAGCCGGTTCAAGGCGGTGGCGGAGTACGTCACCTGCGCTGTGAACAGCACGAACAGGAAGATGTGCGCGACGTACAAGGTCCAGGCGCGCCGCAGCACGTCAGCGACGGTGGAAACCATGCCGTTGCGGCCGAGGCCCATGCCATAGGATAATCCGGCCCCGTAGCCGGCGAGCAGCACGAAGACCTCGGTCGCGTCGCACATCGCGACATTGCGCAGGCTGATGTCGCCCAGCACGTCACCCGGGATGTGATCCGTATAGATCCACCACAGCGCCAGGCCGCGGAAGAAATCGACCCGGAGATCGCGGGCGGCGGAGCGCCTGATCAGATTCATGCTGCCGATGTGGGGCGCGGCCGCCGGTCGCGAAATCGCGGTGACATAAGTGATCGGTCACGTTTTTGGGACATTCAGTTGCCAGTCCGATCGGTTCAGATAACCGAACCGGGGACGACGGCCGAATGGCACCGGGACGGCGGTCTATGGCGCGCACCCCGATGCCGGTCGGTAGAAAGATGGACGATTTATGATATACGCCATAGAAACGCCTTGCTAATGGCTCACCTCAGATTGTGTCCAAGGCGGGCTGACCATTGCGCGGATCCGGGGCACAGTGAACGAAATGACGATTTTGGGTGGGAAGACGACCTTGATGCACGCGACCGCGAACAAAAACGCCTGGAAAAAACACGCGACCACGGCGCTCGCCGGCACAGGGGTTACCGCCTCTCGCCCGGTGCATTCCAATCAAACCGCGACCACCCTGGTGACCGAGGCGATTCGCCGCAATGAAGGCCGGCTGTCGATCGACGGCGCCTTCATGGTGGAAACCGGGGTGCACACCGGCCGTTCCGTCCAGGACAAGTTCGTGGCCGATGAGCCTTCGGTGACCAACGACATCTGGTGGGGCAAAATCAACCAGCGCATGTCGATCGAGCGCTTCAATGCGTTCAAGGGCCGCGTGCAGGGTTATCTTCAGGGCCAGGAATTGTTCACCCAGGACCTGTATGCCGGTGCTGACCCGGAACACCGCGTGCGCGTCCGTCTGGTAACCACGCAGGCCTGGAACGCGCTGTTTGCGCGGAACATGTTCATTCGCCCGCCGGAAGCGGATCTTGAGAATTTCGAGCCCGATTACGTCATCCTGCACGCGCCGATGTTCCAGACCGATCCGGACGTGGACGGGGTGCGGTCGTCCACCACCATCGCGCTATCGTTCGAGCAGAAGCTGATCGTCATCGCCGGCAGCGAATATGCCGGCGAAGTGAAGAAATCGATCTTCACCATCATGAATTGGCTGCTCCCCCCGAAGGGTGTGCTGCCAATGCATTGCAGCGCCAATGTCGGCAAGGACGGCGACGTTGCGCTGTTCTTCGGGCTGTCCGGCACCGGCAAGACGACGCTGTCGTCCGATCCCGACCGCAAGCTGATCGGTGACGATGAGCATGGCTGGGGTCCGAACGGCACGTTCAATTTTGAGGGCGGCTGCTATGCCAAGGTGATCAACCTGTCGCAGGAAGCCGAACCCGAGATCTGGGCCGCGTCCAACCGCTTCGGTGCGGTGCTGGAGAACGTGATCGGCGATAAGCACGGCAACCTGGATCTGACGGACGGCACGCTAACCGAGAATACGCGGTCCTGCTACCCGGTCGAGTTCATCCCCAACGTCAACCTGAGCGGTCGCGGCGGCCAGCCGAAGAACGTGTTCATGCTGACCTGCGACGCATTCGGTGTGCTGCCGCCGATCTCGCGGCTGACCCCGGCGCAGGCGATGTATCACTTCCTGTCCGGCTACACAGCCCAGGTCGCCGGCACCGAGAAGGGTCTGGGGAACGAACCGAAGGCGACCTTCAGCACCTGCTTCGCGCATCCGTTCCTGCCGCGCCGGCCGGAAGTGTATGGGCAGATGTTCTCCGACCTGATCGCTGAGCACGGGGCCACTTGCTGGCTGGTGAACACCGGTTGGAGCGGCGGCCAGTTCGGCGTCGGCAAGCGCATGGCGATCCGCCACACCCGGGCCTTGCTGCGCGGTGCGTTGGATGGATCGCTGACACAGATGGAATTCCACACGGAACGGTATTTCGGGTTGGCGATCCCGGCGCATGTGCCGGGTATTCCGGATGAGGTTCTGGACCCCCGGCTGTCGTGGGCTGACAAGGCCGAATACGACCGCACCGCCAAGAACCTGATCAAACGGTTCGAAGAGAATTTTGTGACTTACGAAGCCGGCGTCGGCGACGACGTGAGGGCTGTGGCCATTCGCTCGCCGGCTTGAGGGGCGATCGCTTTTTTCTCCGAGGCGACGCCGAACATTAACCGCGTCAGGACGGTGCCGCTTCGGCGCCGTCCTGACGCGGCTTCTCCGATGGCTTGTTCGGGCCACAGACGCAGATTGCCGATGCCGCGGACGCCCCCGACGAGGAGAGTGGTCGGCTTGTTTCTCACGACGGTACCACAGCGGATGTGAGCACACGCCAATGATTACCGGCGCGGAATTTGCCGCGGCTCTCACTGCCGGACGGGTTGAAGCTGAGACCGAAATTCGTGCTCGGGCTGTCCGTTATGTCGCTCACCGGGATTGCCTCCGTCAGGCACAACACTGCCGGAGATCGGGCACTCTCTTCGGTTTTCGAGTGCGAGTTCCTCCAAGCTGAAGTAGCGTACAATCCGGGGAGAGACGATTGTTCGGGCTTGGGGGTGTTCGAATGATGTCTCCTCAAGGAGAGGACATACCGTGGGTATCGTACAAGTCAGTTTACCCGACGCGCTCAAATCTCTGATTGAGCGGCAAGTTGCTGAAGGTCGAGGGGCCCGCGACTTAGACGCTTATCTGACCGAGGCTGCCCGGCGCTTCGCGGAGGACGTTGAACTTGAGGGCGACCTGGTCGCAGAGGCCAAGGCAGGCATCGCCGATCTTGAAGAGGGGCGCTACAGGCTTGTGGAGACCCGAGAAGATCTCGCGCGGATGGAGAAGGGCGTCCTCGACCGCGTTCGCGCTCGGCTCGCTGCCGACAGAAGCTGATGGCCTGGCGCTTTGCGGGGCGTGCTGAGGACCGCATCGACGAAGTCGTCATGGAGAGTGCGCGACGTTGGGGGGTCGAGACGGCCGCCCGTTACAATCGTTTAATCTTCGCCGCGCTCGAGGCGATTGGGAATTCGCCGGCCCTTCCCGGCTCGCGGCCGGTTTCAAATCTGCCAGATGTCCTGAGCTTTCACCTCCGGTCAGGACGACGCCTCGTTGCGCAGGAGCACCGCGTTCGCGATCCGCGTCACCTCTTGCTCTACCGCGTTGCCCCGGACGGCGTCATCGAGGTTCTCGGACTCGCGCATGACCGGCAGCTACTGAGTCGGGCCGCTCGCAGGGCACTGCGGGAAGCAGACGGCTAAGCGGTCTCTCGCGTGCAAGCCGATACCCGCGAAGGGGCCTCGGGTCGCCACCCCGGATCATACGACTTCGCAATATATTGCTATTCCGTGGCAGCGCCGGACAACCCGGTGTAGCTTCCACCCGACGGGTCGCGTCCTGGACCCGAACGGGAGAAAACGGCTTGTTCAAATCGTTCTTCATGAGCAAACGCTGGTTTGGCTGGTCGATCGTGGGCGGCGCGCTGATCCTGTGCGCCACTTGGTACAAGGTCCAGCTCGACGTCCAGATCAATGACTGGTTCGGCAGCTTTTACAATCTGATTCAGAAAGCGCTGGCCACCCCGGGCTCTATCACCATGGCCGAATATCTGGGCCAGCTCTCGACCTTTGGGACCATCGCCGGCCTGTATGTGCTGATCGGCGTGCTGACCGACTTTTTCATCAAGCATTACGTGTTTCGCTGGCGCACCGCGATGACGGACCTCTACACCGCCCATTGGCAGTCCGTCCGCACGATCGAAGGCGCCTCCCAGCGGGTGCAGGAAGACACTATGCGGTTCGCCAGTATCATGGAGGATCTGGGCGTCAGCTTCATGCGCTCGGTCATGACCCTGCTGGCGTTCCTGCCGATCTTGTGGGCGCTATCCAGTCAGGTGAAGGAACTGCCGTGGATCGGACCGGTGAGCCACGCGCTGGTCTGGGTCGCCATCCTGTTCGCCCTGGCCGGCACGGTTTTGTTGGCCGTCATCGGCGTCAAGCTGCCCGGTCTGCAGTTCAAGAACCAGCGCGTCGAGGCCGCCTACCGGAAAGAACTCGTCTATGGCGAGGATAACGCCGACCGCGCCAGTCCCCGGACGCTCGGCCTGCTGTTCGGCAACGTCCGGCGCAACTACTTCAACCTGTTTTTCCACTACATGTATTTCGACGTCGCCAAATGGTCCTACCTGCAATTCGGGGTCCTGGTTCCCTATGCCGCACTCGGCCCCACCCTGGTTACCGGAGGCATTACCCTGGGCGTCATGCAGCAGATCGTCCGAGCCTTCGGCCGGGTGGAAATGTCGTTCCAGTATCTGGTCATGAGTTGGCCGACGATCATCGAACTGATATCCATCTACAAACGCCTGCAGGCATTCGAGCGACAGATCCGCGAGGCTGCGCCCGTCGCGCTGCTGACCGCGGCGGACTGATTGGCGGGCGGGCTGAACACGGAAACCAGAGCCAGCAACCAAGCCCAACCCAACGCGTTAACGGCCTTGAACGGATACCCGCAAACGAAGGCGCGCCGACATGGCCGACGACACGCCTGCACCGACCGTCGACTCCAAGCCATTGGAGGCTGCGACGACCGTCGAGACGACCACCAAGGCGCCAAAGGCACTGGGCGCTTCCGCCGCGGAGTCGGTGCGACGGCTACGCCTGCTACCGCTCTCGCTCCTGGCACTGGTTGTTGGCGTTATCACCGGTTTTGGCGCCGTCGTGTTCCGCGGGCTGATCGGATTGATCCACAACCTGTTCTTCCTCGGCCAGTTCTCCTTCGCGTACGATTCCAGCGTCTTCACCCCGTTCAATCCGTGGGGCGCCGCGATCATCCTGGTACCGGTCATCGGCGGTATCGGCGTCACCTGGGTGGTGTCCAACTTCGCGCCCGAGGCGAAAGGGCACGGCGTGCCAGAGGTCATGGACGCGATCTACTACCAGCAGGGAGTCATCCGGCCGGTCGTGGCCGTGGTTAAATCGCTCGCCTCGGCCATCGCCATCGGAACCGGCGCCGCCGTCGGCCGCGAGGGACCCATCATCCAGATCGGTTCGGCGCTTGGTTCCACCCTCGGCCAGATCATCCGCATGCAGGCCGGACAACGCATCACACTGGTGGCGGCCGGGGCGGGGGCTGGAATCGCGGCCACGTTCAACACCCCAATCGGCGGCGTTCTGTTCGCCACAGAGCTGATGTTACCGGAGATCAGCGTCAACACGTTCCTGCCCGTGGCGGTGGCGACTGGCACGGCGACGTTCATCGGCCGGCTGTTTTTCGGCGACCAACCGGCGTTCAATGTGCCAGCCAACCTGGCGCCGATCCCGGATAGTTTCGGCACGGCGGTGACACTGGTGCTGTATGCCGTCCTCGGCGCGCTGACCGGGGTCGCCGCCGCGGCGTTCATTCGTGTTCTGCATTGGCTCGAGGACGGCTTCGACGTCATTCCGGGACGCTATGTCCGACATACGATCGGCATGCTGCTCGTCGGCATATTGATCTATGTTTTGTGGACGCGGGCCGGCCATTATTATGTCGAGGGCGTGGGCTACGCGGCGATCCAGGCGATGCTGCATGAACAGGTCACTGGCGTCGGCTTTCTGTTGATCTTGTTCATCTCCAAGCTGTTGGCGACCTCGGTTAGCCTGGGATCGGGATCGTCAGGCGGCATTTTCTCACCATCGCTGTTCATGGGCGCCGCGCTGGGTGCGGCGTTTGCCTCATTGGTTCAGACTGTGGCCCCCGGTGCCCCGGTCAGTCTGCCGGCCTTCGCGATGGTCGGTATGGGCGCGATGGTGGGCGGCGGCACCGGCGCGGCGATGACCGCCGTGACGATGATTTTCGAGATGACCCGCGACTATCAGATCGTACTGCCGATGATTCTGGCGGTCGCCATGGCGCTGGGTGTGCGCCGGATGCTGTCGACCGAGAACATCTACACCATGAAGCTGGTGCGGCGCGGTCATCCGATCCCCAAGGCGCTACACGCCAACATGTTCCTGGTACGCCGAGCGAGCGATATCATGGTAAGCGACGTGCTGGTGCTGGATGAAGCAACACCGTTCTCCAGGTTCCTGGAACTGGCGGCGCAAGAGGGCGGCTTACGCCATGTCGTCGTGACGCGCGCCGGCACGGTGATCGGTGGCCTGCGGGTCAATACCGATTTGCGCCGGACCTTGGGAATTACCGCCAGCGAGATTCGGTTGGGCGATCTGGTGCAGCCGCGCTTCACCATCGTGCGCCCGGACGAAGTGGCGTTCGACGTTATCACTACCATGTGGAACCAGCACGCCACGATGGCGATCGTGGTCAGCCGGGACGGTGATACCGAACGGGTGCTGGGCGTGGTCACCAAGGAACACGTGGCCGATACGGTCGCAAGCAGCGTGCAAATCTATCCCGGTTAGGTCTACCGGTTATCCGTGCTGGTGCCGATCGACAGCGCGATGGTGCCGTTAGCGACGCCGCAGTATAAAGCGCAAGCGGCGGTGACGGTGGGAGGTTTGGTCTTCCGTTGCCTACCCAAACATGCACCATAATGCATCAAATCGACGCCATGAGCACCGGCGATAATGGGAGACGGCTAGTCATATGGATTCAGGAAACGCTGTCGATTGGTTCATCGACCGGCATGTCGCGATTGGCGACGGTGCTCGTTTGGCATTTCGTGACCCTTGGCGGTCACTGACGTATCAGGATCTGGCAACCGAAACGCGGCGTTTCGCCGGGGCGTTAGCGCTTGCGGGGATCGGTCGCGAACAGCGGGTGGTCCTGTTGCTGCAGGACACGATCGATTTCCCCATCGCGTTCTGGGGCGCGATGCGCGCCGGCGTGGTGCCGGTGCCGATCAACACCCTGCTGACACCGGAGATCGTCGCCTACATCCTGGGTGATAGCAGAGCGGCGGCGGTGGTGATCTCGGCTGGATTGCTGGCGACGTTGGGGGAGGTTGTCCGGGCGCCGGGCGTTCCGGTTATCGTGTCCGATGTCGATGGGTTTGGTGCGTTTTTGTCCGGTGGTGACCCGGAAACGGCGACGGCCACGGCGTCACCCGATGAGGTTGCGTTCTGGCTGTATTCGTCCGGGTCCACCGGAGCACCGAAAGGCGTGCGGCATATTCATTCCAGCTTGCGGTTCACCGCGGAAACGTATGGCGCACAGGTGCTGGGCATCCGGCCGGACGATGTCATGTTCTCGGCGGCCAAGGCATTTCATGCCTACGGATTAGGCAACAGCCTGACCTTTCCGATGTCGGTCGGGGCCTCGACGGTCTTTCTGCCGGATAGGCCGACGCCGGATGCGGTGCTGGGGATGATGCGAACGCATAATCCGACGCTGTTTGGAGGCGTACCGACCTTGTATGCCGGGTTGCTGGCCAATCCCTATATCGGACCCGGTGCGGGATCGTCCCGGTTGCGGCGCTGCATCTCGGCGGGGGAGGCGTTGCCGGCCGATGTCGGCACCCGTTGGAAATCCGTCGTTGGGGTGGATATTCTTGACGGCATCGGCTCCACCGAAATGCTGCATATTTTTATCAGCAATACTCCCGGCGACATCCGTTACGGCTCCAGCGGTAAGCCTGTGCCCGGCTACGACGCCCGCATTGTCGATGAGCACGACCGGCCGGTGCCGCATGGCGAACCCGGAGAACTGGTCGTGCGTGGCGACAGCTCGGCTGAGGGCTATTGGAACCAGCGCGCCAAGACCCGGCGGACGTTTCAGGGCGCGTGGACCTATACCGGCGACACCTATACCCGCGATGCGGACGGGTATTTCCGCTTCCAGGGACGTAGCGATGAGATGCTGAAGGTCAGCGGCATCTGGGTGTCTCCGTTTGAGGTCGAGGAAGCGCTGATCTCCCACCAGGCTGTGCTGGAGGCGGCGGTGGTCGGGCACCAGGACCGGGACGGGTTGGTGAAGCCGAAGGCATTTGTGATTTTGCGTGACGGGGACTGGGACATGGCGGCGCTTGTCCCGGAACTACAGGCGCATGTGAAAGACCGCGCCGGTGTCTGGAAGTATCCGCGCTGGATCGAGTTCGTCGAAAGCCTGCCGAAGACCGCGACCGGCAAAATCCAACGCTTCCGGCTGCGGGAGGTTTGATGCGGGCGGGCACGCTTCAGGTTTTCGGCGACGTACTGGAGACCGGTTGGTGGGGTCCCGAGCCGTCGGAGGCTCCGACCTTGGTGCTGCTGCATGAAGGGCTGGGCAGCGTTGCGCTGTGGCGCGATGTCCCGGCGCGTTTGGCGGCTGCGACGGGCTGGGGGGTGTTCGCGTATTCGCGGTTTGGCTATGGGGGTTCGGATACCGCTCCCCTGCCCCGGCCGATGACGTACCTGCACGACGAGGCGCTGGTGGTGCTGCCAGAAGTGCTACGGGCGGCGGGAATTCGGCGGGCAGTGTTGGCAGGTCATTCCGATGGAGGTTCGATCGCGGCGATCTATGCGGGGGCGGTGAATGCACCGACGTTATCGACCGGCCACCCCCCGCCGCCGCCGCAACCGCGCGCGTCGCAACCCGGTACGTTATGGACGGGCTTGGCCCGGCCACCCACGACTTTGTTTGCTACGGCACGGGAAGTCCCGGATGGCCGTAACACAGCGAGCGCCAGCCATGCCAGTGCCGGACCCGATGGCGCGACCACTCTCCTCGGCCTCGTAACCATCGCCGCACACTTCGTTGTCGAAGATCTGAACATCGACAGTATTCGCCAGATCAAGAAAGACTACGACACCGGCACCCTCCGCCAGCGCCTGTCGCGCTATCATCGCGACGTGGATGCGGCGTTCCGGGGTTGGAACGACGCGTGGTTGGACCCGCGTTTCCAGAGCTTCGACATCACCGGTTTTCTGCCAGCCATCCAGGTGCCGATCCTGGCGCTGCAAGGCGCCGACGACCCTTATGGCACTGACGTCCAGCTTCACGTTCTGGAAGCGAACGTCACCGCCCCCATCAAGATCCAACGGATTGCCGGTGCCCGGCACTCACCCCATCTGGAGGCCACGGACGAAACTCTCACCGCCATTGTCACCTTCATCGCCAGTCTGCCGCGGGATTCCTGCATGTGATCGATTTTCAGACCGACCCGACCCGCTATCGCCATTGGAAACTGGCGTTCGATGGCCCCATCGCCACTCTGACGATGGACGTCGATCCGGCCGGCGGGCTGATGGACGGCTACGAGCTGAAACTGAATTCGTATGACCTTGGCGTCGATATCGAACTCGCCGACGCGGTGCAGCGGTTGCGGTTCGAACATCCCGAGATCAAAACGGTCGTGTTGCGGTCAGGCAAGGACGGCGTCTTCTGCGCCGGTGCCAACATCCGCATGCTCGGTCAAGCGTCCCACGGCCACAAGGTGAACTTTTGTAAGTTTACCAACGAAACAAGATTCTCCATTGAGGACGCCTCGGACAATTCCGGCCAACGCTACCTTGCCGCCGTCGCCGGCAGCGCGGCCGGCGGCGGGTATGAACTGGCCGTCACCGCCGACTACATCATGCTGATCGACGACCGGCGGTCGTCCGTTTCGTTTCCGGAACTGCCGTTGCTGGCGGTGCTGCCCGGAACCGGCGGGCTGACGCGGCTGACCGACAAGCGCCGCGTGCGCCGCGACCGCGCGGACATCTTTTGCACAACCGAGGAAGGCGTGCGCGGTAGCCGCGCCGTCGAGTGGCGGCTGGTGGACGAGGTCGTTCCACCTTCGGCGTGGGAGGCGACTGTCACCGCACGCGCGCTGGAACTGGCGGAGCGGTCAGATCGAGACGGCGTCAGGGGCGTTTTGCTGACGCCGTTGAACCGCGAGATCACGGACGACGCGGTCAGGTATCCCTTGGTTCAGGTCGCGCTGAACCGAGCTGGCCGATGCGCCATCATCACAATTCAGGGGCCGGCCGATCTGCCGGGCGACCTGCGCGGCGTGCATGACAGCGGCGCCGCGTTCTGGCCGTTGGCAATGGCGCGCGAACTGGACGACGCGCTGCTGCATCTGCGGCTGAACGAGCCAACGATCGGCAGTCTGGTTTTCCGTTCGGTTGGCGATCCGGAACAGGTGATGGCGGCCGACAGTCTGCTGGAGCAATATCAGAACGACTGGCTGGTGCGGGAAATCCGGCTGCTGCTGAAACGTGTGTTCAAGCGGGTCGATATGATGGCCCGCAGCCTGATCACGCTGATCGGCCCCGGAAGCTGCTTCGCCGGCAGCCTGGCGGAACTGGTTTTTGCCGCCGATCGTTCCGTCATGTTTGCTGGTGGAGGCAACAACGCCGCCACACTGCATCTGTCGGCCCTGAATTTCTCCGCCTATCCGATGGGCAACGGCCTGTCCCGACTGGCCAACCGTTTTTATGGCGAACCGGAGACCCTGGACACCACCGCCGGTCTGATCGGTGACACCCTGGATGCCGACACCGCCGAAGCCAACGGCCTGGTCACCTTCGCCTATGACGAAATCGACTGGGATGACGAAGTGCGGCTGATCCTGGAGGAACGCGCAACGTTCTCTCCCGATGCACTGACCGGCCTGGAGGCCAATCTGCGTTTCGCCGGTCCCGAAACGATGGAGACCCGCATTTTCGGCCGCCTGACCGCGTGGCAGAACTGGATCTTCCAACGGCCGAACGCGGTGGGGGAGACCGGCTCGCTGAAACGTTACGGCTCCGGCATACGGCCCGATTTCAATACCGAACGCGTCTGAAAGGATTTTTCCCAATGCCAGACAGCACAATCATCGACTACGACGGCCTGATCCCGAACAATGTGGGACTCAACGAGGATCTGCGTGTCCGCAAGGCGCTGGAGACCTGGCATCCCGGCTATATCGACTGGTGGAAGTCGATGGGGCCTGAGGGTTTCCAGGATTTTCCGGTTTTTCTGCGCACCGCGATCGGTGTCGGCAGCGACGGTTGGGCGAAATATGGGTTTGTCAAAATGCCGGACTACCGCTGGGGCATTCTGCTCGCCCCAGCCGTTGAGGGCCGCACGATTCCGTTCGGCGCCCATAAAGGCGAGCCGGCCTGGCAGGAAGTTCCCGGTGAATACCGAGCGATGCTGCGGCGGCTGCTGGTGATCCAGGGCGATACCGAACCGGCTTCGGTGGAACAACAACGCCACCTCGGTTCCACCACCCCGTCGCTGTATGACATGCGCAACCTCTTCCAGGTCAACGTGGAAGAAGGCCGTCATCTCTGGGCGATGGTCTATCTGCTACAGAAATACTTCGGCCGTGACGGGCGCGAGGAAGCCGACGATCTGTTGCGTCGCCGTTCCGGACATCAGGACACCCCGCGCATGCTGGGTGCGTTCAACGAACGCACGCCCGACTGGCTGTCGTTCTTCATGTTCACGTTCTTCACCGACCGCGACGGCAAGATGCAGTTGGGCGCGCTGGCTCAGTCCGGTTTCGATCCGTTGTCGCGCACCTGCCGGTTCATGCTGACCGAGGAAGCCCACCACATGTTCGTCGGTGAAAGCGGCATCACGCGGGTGATCCAGCGGACGGTCGAGGCGATGAAGGCAGCCGGCATCGACGATCCCTATGAAATCGAGCGCATTCGGGCCCTGGGCGTGATCGATCTGCCGACGTTGCAGAAGAAGGCCAATCTGCATTTCTCGCTGACGCTAGACCTGTTCGGTAACGAAATCAGCACGAACGCCGCGAACGCTTTCAATTCCGGTCTGAAAGGCCGGTACCGCGAGGACAAGATCGACGACGATCACCAGTTGACATCATCGTTCTACCCCGTCCTGCGGCAACGCGACGGCGCCATCATCAACGAGGACGTGCCGGAATTATCCGCGTTAAATATGCGGTTGCGCGACGACTATGTGGTGGATGCCAATGACGGCCTGACACGCTGGAATCGCCTTCTGAAGACATCGGGCGTGAATTTCCAGATCACCCTGCCGCACGTCGCGTTCAACCGCCGCATCGGCGAGTTCAATGCCATCCACACCGACACGCAGGGCAATATCCTGACGAACGAGGCGTGGGAGGCCACCAAGGAAACGATGCTGCCGTCGACCGCCGATAATGAGTTCATTATCAGCCTGATGCAGCCGGTCCGCGAACCGGGCCAATATGCCGGCTGGATCGCGCCACCTCGTTACGGCATCGACAACATGCCGGGCGACTTCGAGTATGTGCGCATGACATCATAGCCAACGCCCCTGGTTCGCCGCTAACGTCACCGCGAACCAGGGAGCGGCTTTGATGACCGTCGATATCGTCCAGCCAATAGCACGACCGTCCGCCACCTCGCGGTTGGCGATCGCCGATTGCGATATCCACCAGTCGCCGAAGCTGGGGATGAAAGGGCTGTATCCGTATCTGGAGAAGCGCTGGCAGGATCATCTGGAGATGTTCGGGCCGCTGCCCCGGCAGGCGTTTGAAGCCGGCCCCGCCTTCCCAAAAGGCCAGCCGGATGCGTCCCGGCGCGACTCCTGGCCACCGAACGGCGGACGGCCGGGCAGCGATCTGGAATTCATGCGCACCCATCACCTCGACCCGCACAACATTACGCTCGGTGTGCTGAACATGATCCGCCCGCATCCCGGCGGATTCCAGAACGGTTATCTCGCGGACGCACTGTGTCAGGCGATGAACCGCTGGCAGGTGGCGGAATGGACGCAGCCGGAGCCTCGGTTGAAGGGGTCGATCCTGGTCCCTTACGAAGACGGCGAGGCATCGGCCGCCGAGATTGAACGCTGGGCGGGTCATTCCGACTACGTGCAGGTGCTGCTGTTGAGCCGCACCGCCGAACCGGCGGGACAGAAACGGTATTGGCCGATTTATCGCGCCGCGTCGGAGGCTGGGTTGCCGGTGGGCGTGCATGCGTTCGGCTTTGGCGGGTATCCGGTTACCGGTGGCGGTTGGCCGTCGTATTATATCGAGGACATGGTCGGCCACGCCCAATCTTGCCAAACCATGCTCACCAGCATGGTATTGGAAGGGATTTTTGAACGGTTCCCGAAACTGCGGATCGTGGTCATTGAGGCGGGCTTTGCCTGGCTGCCATCGCTGGCATGGCGGCTGGACAAATTGTGGTTGCGCCTGCGGGCCGAGTTGCCACACCTGAAACGACCGCCCTCGGAGTATTTGCGGGAGCATGTCTGGCTCACGACCCAGCCGATGGAGGAACCAGCGATCAAATCGCAGGCGTTGGACGCGATCGATTGGATCGGCTGGGACCGGTTGCTGTTCGCGACGGATTATCCGCACTGGGATTACGACGATCCGGCGCACGTCCTGCCGGCGGGCGTTGATCCGGCAAAGCGGCAGGCTTTCTTTATGAACAATGCGCGGGCGGTTTACGGGGTCTGACCGACTTCGACGACCCGGCGAAACTTGCCAACATCATACGTCAGCGTACTATCGCTCCAAGAACGGAGGAGCGACAACATGATCACAAAATTCGACAGCCTGTTTGCCGGCCATACCGACGTTGAAAACATCGGCTATGGCGGCATTCCCATCAACGAACGGCGTTACGACAACGCGCATCTTTCGACCGCTTTGTCGAAGGCTGAACACATCGCACAGAAGATGGATGGGCTTGGATACTCGACCTTCTGGATGGCGGAACACCATTTTCAGCGCGAGGGCACCGAGTGCATCCCCAACGTCCTGCTGATGGCGCTGCACCTGACCCACATGACGAAGAACATCAATATCGGCTGCGGCTTCAACGTGACGCCGATGTGGCACCCGCTGCGTCTGGCGGAGGATTACGCCATGGCGGACATCCTATCGAAAGGCCGGGTCACGTTCGGGGTGGCTCGCGGGTATCATACGCGCGAGGTCGAAACGTTTGGCTCGCCGTTGATGGATCAGGAAGCCAATCGCGAGTTGTTCGAGGAACAGGTCGATATCATCTTCAAGGCGTTCAACAACGACAGCTTTAGCCACAAGGGCAAGCACTACACGTTGCCGCCGGAAGTGCCGTATCGCGGCTATACTTTGAAGGAATTGACCCTGGTGCCGCGCCCGGCGCGCCTACCGGTTGAATGCTGGCAGCCGATCCAGGGCGGGTCGGAGCGCGCTTTGGCGTTCATGGCCAAGCACGATATCCAGGGCATGGTCGGCGGCGGTTCGGCCGAAGGTGGCGCCATGCATAGTGTCGTACTGAAATGGCAGGCGGAACATGCCAAGCTCGGAAAACATATCGACCTCGGCGAGCGGCTGTGCTTCGGGTTCCACTTCTACATCGGCGACAGCAAGGACCAGTGCATCCGCGACGCCGCGAAATACTACGAAGAAAATATGAAGATGTTCGGCGAGCTGCGGCTGAACAAGGCGATGAGCGATGAGCAGATCGAGATCATGCGCGATCCGCTGCGTGCGCCGACGGCGAAACTGCCGCGGATTGAGGACGCGGTGAAGTCGGGCGGGTTCCTGACCGGGTCGCCTGACGAGATCATCGATCATCTGAAGGCGTTGGAGAAAGCGTATCCGGGGCTGGATCGGATCTCGATCAGCCCGTCGCTGGGGGTGCCGGAGGCGGTGATCCTGGAACAGGTCGAACGTTTCGCGAAAGACGTGATGCCAGCGTTCAAGGGGAAGACGCTGGAGGTGAAGGAGGCGGCGTTGGCGAAGTAATACCAGCGACAGTCGCGCCAACTCTTTACCCTTCGTCATGGCCCGGCTTGTCCCTAGAGGAGTCTCACATCTTTCTTCCGCGTCGATCCGAGCAACCTGCCGCGATGGATAGCATAGAACTGTTCCCGCCCCCGCCTCATGGTGATGGGTCCGGGTGGCC
>Ga0316223_1001521_pt1 | contig 21568 bp, 21 predicted proteins | sample TBH18009metaG_FD_206007 | JGI IMG/M metagenome (GOLD analysis project Ga0316223, IMG submission 206007) | Freshwater microbial communities from Trout Bog Lake, Wisconsin, USA - TBH18009 | ecosystem: Environmental > Aquatic > Freshwater > Lake > Hypolimnion/Profundal zone | place: USA: Wisconsin...
TTCAGACGGCCGTTCCCCTTCTCAAGGTCCTTCATCCGCCGGGCCTGGTCCAGATCGAGCCCGCCATATTCCTTGCGCCAGCGATAGTAACTCTGGTCCGATATCCCGGCTTCCCGGCACGCAATCGGCGTGACGTTAATTTCAACGTTAACTGTTTAAACGACGCCGCGCTTATGCTCGCCGACCACGATACGGCCGGGATTGAAGGCGCTCTTGAAGACATCCAGCGCCTTGCGGGGCTGGGCATCGCCGCACATGAACACATCGAAGGCCGCATAGCCTTTTTCCGGCCAGGTGTGGACGGAGATGTGGCTTTCGGCCAGCACCGCCACGCCGGAAATGCCACCACCTTCTTCGAAGGTGTGCAGGTGAATGTGCAGGAGCGTCGCGCCCGCAGCCGTCACCGCATCGATGAGAGCGGTTTCAATGCGCTCGCGATCGGCCAGGCCTTCGGCTTCCCAAAGGTCGATGATCAGATGGCTGCCCGCATAGGACAGGCCATTTTTGTTGATGAAATGATCTTTTTGGTCGTCGTTCGAAACAGGAACGATGACCGGAACGGGCCTCTCAGTCGCGCGGACGCGAGGCGCCCTTGCTTCTTTGTTCGCCGCCACCAGATTAAGTCGAGCCATTAGACACCTACCCGTCTTGGAGTTGACACCTACGCCTTGGCCTTACGGACTTCCGGACGCGCCTAAAGAAGAAAGCGACGCACGGGGTCACCCGGTCGCCGCTTTGTCCCGCTTTTTTTCTCGCGGGGTCGATTGCAAATAGGGCTAACGGCCCCCCCACGCAAGAAAAACTTTCCCTCCGGGGCAATTTTTTTTGCCTGTGTGTTCTGTCACCACAGAACCAGCGGCAGCGAAACCGTCCATATTCGCTTGCGCGCGGCGCGGCGCTCACGCGTAAAAGCCCTTTCAAACGGGCATCAAATGCATTGTCGGCGCGGTAGACAGAGCGTGGCGCGCGCCCTATATGCCTTCACCAAGCCGCCGCTGTCACAATCCCTAAGGAAGTCTTATGGCCCGCCCCCAGCCCCAGCCGACCAAAATCAAATCTCACAAAGCGTCCGACGACCAGCAGGTTGAACGCCTGCACAAGGGCTATGCCCAGAGCATGGAGATCACCAAGGTCCTGGCGGACGAAAAGAGCGAGTTCCAGCACATCCGCATTTTCGACACAGTTGCCAATGGGCGGGTGATGACTTTGGACGATATCGTCCAGATCACCAGCCGTGACGAGAGCGCCTATGCCGATATGCTCACCCACCTGCCCATCCTGGAGCATGGCAAGGTTGAGCGGGTGATGATCGTGGGCGGCGGTGATCTGTCCATCGCCGACGAGGCCCTGAAGCACAAGCACGTCAAGGAAGTCGTGCTGGTGGATATTGACGGCCGCGTCATCGAACTGTGCAAGAAACTGTTCGGCGGCATCAATGCCAAGGCTTTTAAAGACAAGCGCATGACCATCGAGGTCGCCGATGCGTTTGAATATCTGGGCCGCAAATCCAGCAAAAACCGCTTCGATCTGATCATCGCGGATCGTCCCGATCCGGTGGGTCCGGGCAAGGCGCTGTTCGGCGAAACCTTTTATGACCGCGTTAAAAGCGCCCTGAAGAAAGGCGGCTACGCCACCTTCCAGACCGGCGTGCCCTTCTATCAGCCCTGGGAAATCACCGAGGCGCTGACCGAATTGAAGGCGTTCTTCCCCAAGTCCGGTCTCTATCTGACGGTGGTGCCGACCTATATCGGCGGCTTTATGGCGCTGAGCTGGGCCAGCAAGGGCGGCGACGCGCTGGGCACCAAAGCCGGCGTCAAGCGCGCCGCCAAGGCCTACAAAAAGGCCGGCCTGAAGTGCGACTATTACAACCCGGATATCCATCAGGGAGCCTTTGCGCTGCCGGAATGGATCAAGAAGCTGGTGCCCTGATCGGTTATTTTTTCAAAAGACAGCGGTCGCTTCAAGTTGCTGTCGCCGTTGCCGGGCTGGTGCCGGTGACGGCGGGCGCCGCCGGCGCCTTTGATCCCACCCTGCTGGAACTTGCCGGCAGCCCCCAGGCACTCAGCCATGCCGCTTATCTTAGCGGCTTGCTGCTGGGGATCGGGGTGGCCTTCTGGTCCACCATTCCGGCGATCGAGAGCAAATCGGGCCGCTTCGCACTGCTGGCGTCCATTGTGGTGCTGGGCGGCTTGGCGCGGCTCTTTACGGCTGTCCGGCTGGGCATCTGGACGCCCTCGGTGGCCTGGCCGCTGGTGATGGAACTGGGCGTCACGCCGGCACTATGGCTGTGGCAGCGGCGGGTGGCGCGCTAGCCTCTTTCTTTTCGCCCTCCGGCACCCCATCTTTCCACCGAAACCAGCGGGACCTCAGTCATGGCCTTGATCGGACCGGGCGGCCGCCCCGTCACTTCCACACCTGTCCAGAACAGCGCGGCACCTAGCGCCAGCCCCCACATCAAAGATTCGGGGATCGCCACCTTCGCAGCTGACGTGCTGGAAGCCAGCCGCCAGGTACCAGTGATCGTGGATTTCTGGGCGCCCTGGTGCGGCCCCTGCAAGCAGCTGGGCCCGGCGCTGGAAAAGGCCGTCACCGACGCAGGCGGTGCAGTGAAGCTGGTCAAGATCAACATTGACGAGAATCCCGAGATCGCCCAGCAGCTACGCATCCAGTCCATTCCCACCGTCTATGCCTTCCGGGACGGCCAGCCGGTGGACGGCTTCATGGGCGCCCTGCCCGACAGCCAGGTTCAGGCTTTTGTCACCGCACTGGCCAGTGGCGCACCCACCGGCGATGGCCATGATCACGGCCATGGCGGTCATGGCGGCCCCGAACATGCGGCCGAGGTTTTGGCCATTGCCGCCGAAGCCTTAGCGGCGGGCGACATCGGCGGCGCCGGCCAGGCCTATGGTCATGTGCTGCAAGACCTGCCGGGCGACCCGCGGGCGGTGGCGGGTTTGGCGACGTGCTATCTCAAGAGCGGCGATATTGAACGCGCCCGCACCACCTTGCAGCTGGTCCGCCCCGATGGCGCCCAGGACGAAGCCATCCGTGCCGTCGAAGCCGAATTGAAGCTGCGCGAAAACCCCGTGCCGCGCGGCGAGATCGAAGTTCTGCGCGCCAAACTGGCGGCGGACGAAAGCGATCATCAGGCGCGTTATGACCTGGCGCTGGCGCTGGACGCCGGCGGCGAGCGTGACGCCGCCATTGCCGAACTGCTGGAGCTGGTGCGGCGCAACCGCAAATGGAACGAGGATGCGGCCCGCACCCAGTTGCTCACAATATTCGAAGCGATGGGCCCCACCGACCCACGCACCATCGAGGCGCGGCGCAAACTGTCCGGATTGCTGTTCTCATAATGCTGGGGGGTTATCACAGCTTCACCGACCTGCCCGGCATCATGCCGATATTTCCGCTGACGGGCGTGCTATTGCTGCCGCGCGCCGCGCTGCCGCTGAATGTGTTCGAGCCGCGCTATCTGGAACTGGTGGACGATGCGCTCAAGAGCAACCGGCTGATCGGCATTATCCAGCCGACCGAAAGCGAGGAGACGGTGCTGCGGCCCAAACTCTCCCAGGTCGGCTGTGCCGGGCGGGTGATTTCCTGGCGCGAGACCGAGGACAACCGCTATCTCATCACCCTGGCCGGGTTGTGCCGCTTTCGGGTGAGGGAGGAAATTTCCGCGCTCTCTGCCTATCGTCAGGTGGCCTGCGATTTTGCGCCCTTTGCCGGTGACCTGGCCCAAGGCGATGAGGATGGCGATTTCCCCCGCGAAAGGCTGTTGTCGGCACTGAAGGATTACCTTTCCCGCCGCGACATGAAGGCCGATTGGAAAAGCGTCATGACCGCACCGGCGGAATCGCTGGTCAATGCGCTGGCAATGATGTGCCCATTCGAACCCGCCGAGAAACAGGCGCTGCTGGAAGCGCCGAGCTGGACGGAACGGGTGTCGACCCTGGTGGCGCTGCTGGAGATTTCCACCCTTGGCCAGGGTCCGGGGATGCTCAACTGATGGAAACCGATCCCAAGCTGCTGGAAATCCTGATCTGCCCCGTCACGCGCACGACTCTGCATTACGACCGGGAGCGGCAGGAGCTGGTGTCCCGCGCCGCCGGGCTGGCCTACCCCATTCGCGGCGGCGTGCCGATCATGCTGCCAGGCGAAGCGCGCGAATTGCCGGACGATGAGCGCCAATGAGCTGGCCTGCCGAACTGCGGCTCAATCCCGGCAAGGACAAACTCTCCCTTGTCTTTGACGATGGCGAGCATCACACGCTGGACGCCGAATATCTGCGGGTGCAGTCGCCCTCCGCTGAAACGCGCGGCCATGGCGGGGAAAAGCCGCCGCCGCTCACCGGCAAGGAAAATGTGAAAATCGCGCGGCTGGAGCCGGTGGGCAATTACGCCGTGCGCATCGTGTTCGATGACGGCCATGACAGCGGACTTTACAGCTGGGATTACCTGGCTGAACTGGGGCGGGCGCGATGAGCGACGCACGCAAGCCCCCGCAGCCTGGCCAGGGCACCGCGCGGGCAGCGCCTCGCCATCATGAAGGGCCAGGACAGCGGCCGCTTTATGGATTTCTATCACAATGTCCTCACAATTTCATGGCCCTTTTTTGTGCTGCGGCTGGCGGCGCTATTCCTGACCATCAATTTGATCTTCGCGATGCTCTACGTCGCGGACCGGGGCGGTATCGTCAACGCGCGCCCGGGCAATTTCGCCGACGCCTTCTTTTTCAGCGTGCAGACTCTGGGCACACTGGGTTATGGCGCGATGGCGCCACGCACCTTGTATGTCAATTTGCTGGTGACGGCGGAAAGCTTCACCGGCATTTTGATCATCGCCTTGTTCACCGGCATTATTTTCGCCCGCTTTTCGCGGCCTTTCGCGCGGGTGCTGTTTTCCAATGTCGCGGTGGTGGCGCCTTTTGACGGGGTGCCCACCCTGATGTTCCGCGCGGCCAACCAGCGCGGCGAATCCATTCTCGACGCCTCGGTCACGGTTTCGCTGGCGCGCCAGCACACCACGATTGAAGGCGTGACCATGCGGCGCTTCCACGAATTGAAGCTGATGCGTTCCAATAATCCGTTATTTCTGTTGTCCTGGACGGTAATGCACCCGATTGACGAGGCAAGTCCGCTCTACGGTCTGACACGCGAGGATATGGAAGCCGCCGACATGGAAATCGTGGTGATGCTGAGCGGCATGGACGAAATCATCGCCGACCGCATCTATGCCCGGCATGCCTATTGGCATGACGAGATTTTGTGGAACCGGCGCTTTGTGGATGTTATCTCAACGGCCCCGTCAGGCCGCCGGATCGTGGATCTGACTTTGTTCCACGACACCAAGGAACATCTGCCGTTGGGCGGGATCAGCAGCTAGGGCCTGGCGTCGGCGCCCACGGCATCGGCGACATGGGCAAAACCCTCCCGCGCCAGCAGCACCGCCAATTCGCGCTTGATGCGGCCGACAAGACCCGGACCCTCATAGACCAGCGCGGTATAAAGCTGCACCAGCGAAGCGCCTGCGCGAATTTTGGCATAGGCGTCGGCGCCGGAAGAAATGCCGCCCACGCCCACCAGCGTCACCGCATTGCCCAGCCGCAATCGCATCTGGCGCAGGATTTCCGTGGAGGGCGCCAGCAGCGGCGCGCCGGACAGGCCGCCAGTTTCCCCGGCATGGCGTGATGCAAGTGGCGGGCGTGCCAAAGTGGTGTTCGACACAATCAAGCCTTCGATGCCGCTGGCGCGCACAACGGCAGCGATATCGTCGAGTGCAGGTGCATCCAGATCGGGTGCAATTTTCAGCAGCAGCGGAATTTTGTTTTTGCGGGTTTGCGTCAGCGCAGCCAGCAATCGGGTAAGTTCATCCTTGTTTTGCAACCCACGCAGTCCCGGCGTGTTGGGGGAAGAGACATTGACCGTCACATAATCGGCCAGCGACGAAAGTTCGGCAAAGCCACGCGCATAGTCTGCGATACGGTCAACACTCTCCTTGTTGGCGCCGATATTGATGCCGACCAGCCCCTTGGACTTGCGGCGGGCGAGATTGCGCGCCGCCTGCGCCATGCCGCCATTGTTGAAACCCAGCCGATTGATGACGGCGCGATCTTCGCTGAGCCGGAATAGACGCGGCTTTGGATTGCCGCTTTGCGGCAGGGGCGTGACGGTGCCGCATTCGACAAAGCCGAAACCCAGCTTGGCCATGGCATCAGGCACCTGCGCATTCTTGTCGAAGCCTGCCGCCAGTCCAACCGGGTTGGGAAAAGACAGTCCAAGTGCGGATATGGCCAGGCGCGGATCGTCTGCCGCGGCTTTCGGCAACAGCGACGCCCCGGCGCCGCCGAGCGCGATCGTGGCGCAGTGGGCGGTTTCGGCGGGCAGCAGTCGCAGGAGCCGCGTGGCTTGATCCAGAATCATGCAGCCCGACCATACCTTGCCCGGCTCACGGATACCCCTGGAATTGGCGGACTTTCGCGGCGAACGCCGCATCGTCGCCCTGGGCCCGCAGCAGTTCCGCGGCGCGCGCCTGGATGAATTTCTCATATTCGGTCTGCGGCGCGCTGTGGATCGCCGCGTCCAGGTCCTGGGCGATGCGGGCATGAAATTTTTCCGGCTGGTAGCCGGCCAAGCACAGCGCAATCTGGTAGCGAACCGCGACATTGTCCGGCGCTGCCTGCACCGCGCGATCGAACAACGTGAGCCCGTCTGCTTCGTGCGCGCCATATATCAATCCTGCCAGCAGCGCGCCTCCGCCCCGCACGATCTCGATATTCCAGGCGCCCATCCCTGCCAGGGCAAAGGCGTTGCGCGGATCGGATCGCAGCACCGTCTCCAGCTCCGTTTTTGCCACCCCGACATTGGCGCGGGCGCGGATCATGCCCTGGATACGGCCTTCCAGCCCCAGCGAGGCCGCCAGCCAGACATGGCCATCGGGATAGGCGTTGTCGGCCGCCACCGACTCGCGGGCGAAGGCTTCGGCGCGCCGGAGGCAGGGAAGGCATGGCTGAGGCTGCATGACCGCTTGCGCCATGGCGGCGCGGGCGGCAATAGCGAAGCCTTCTGCGCTGCCGGCTTCTGTGCCGGCACGGATAGCGTCGTCATAGCGGCCGGCGGCGTAAAGCGGATAAAGATTGTCGGCGGCGCAGGCAGGGGTCACGGCCAGAGCGAGGGCAACGGCCAGAAACCTCATGTGATGAATTCACCCGCAAGCGCCTGGCGGATCATAGCCGCCGTTTGCGCGCAGCCGAACAAAGCTGCGAAGGAGCCGAAGCGCGGCCCCTGGCTCTGGCCCAGCAGCACTTCGTACAAGGCCGCAAACCAGGCACGCAAAGGTTCGAAGCCATGCGTCTTGCCGACTTCGTAAACCACATTCTGGACCAGCGCGCCGTCGCGTTCATTGCCCAGCTTTTCCAGTTGCGCCGCCAGATCTTCCAGCGCGGCGCGTTCTTTGGCATCGGGCGCGCGGAACACTTTGGCGGGTTTTACGAAATCCTCGTAATAGCGCAGCGCATAGCCCACCAGCCGGTCCAGGCCGGGATTGGCCGCAGGCGAGGCATCCGGCGCATAGGCGCGTATATTGCCCCACAGAACTTCGCGGTTATGGGCGTTCGACGCCGACACAAGATTGAGCAGCAAAGCAAAGCTGACCGGATATTTTTCCGCCGGCACCCTGCCGCCATGAATATGCCAGACGGGATTTTCCAGCCTTTGTTCGTCGGTGGTTTCCGCCGCGTGATAGGCGTCCAGGAAGGCGATATATTCGTCCACCGCCTTGGGAATGACGTCGAAATAGAGCCGCTTGGCCGTGCGCGGCTTCTGGAACATGAATAATGACAGGCTTTCCGACGGCCCATAGCTCAGCCATTGCTCGACACTGATGCCGTTGCCCTTGGATTTGGAAATCTTCTGCCCCTGATCGTCCAGAAACAATTCGAACATGAACTGTTCCGGCGGCGTGCCGCCAGCGATGCGGCAGATGGCGTCGTAGAGCTTGGCGGAGGTGAGATGGTCCTTGCCATACATCTCATAATCCACGCCCAGCGCGGCCCAGCGCATGCCCATATCGGGCTTCCATTGCAGTTTGCAGTGGCCACCTGTCACTGGCACGGTTTCTTCGCTGCCGTCTTCTTCGAGATAGGTGATGGTGCCCTTGGCCACATCATGGCGCACGACCTTGGCCAGCAGCACCTTGCCCGAACGCGGGCTGACGGGAAGAAACGGGGAATAGGTTTCCTGCCGCTCTTCGCCCAGAGTCGGCAGCATGACCGCCATCACCTTGTCGTAATTGGCCAGGATGCGCAGCAGCGCCGCGTCGAACAGCCCCGACTTGTAAGTCTCGGTCGAGGAATAAAATTCGTAGCGAAAGCCGAAATGGTCCAGGAAGGCGCGCAGCCGCGCATTCATGTTGTGGCCGAAACTGTCGGCGGTACCGAATGGATCGGGCACGCTGGTCAGGGGCTGGCCCAGATGCGCCGCCAGCATTTGCGGCTGGGGCAGATTGTCCGGAACTTTGCGCAGGCCATCCATATCGTCCGAAAATGCAATCAGGCGCGTGGGGATATCCGACAAAGTCTCGAAGGCATGGCGGACCCAACTGGTGCGGGCGACTTCGCCAAAGGTGCCGATATGCGGCAAACCCGAGGGGCCATAGCCGGTCTCGAACAGCACCTGCTCCACCGGTTTTGCGTCGGCGCCGCGCTTCTGGATTCGCGCCAAAAGCTTGCGGGCTTCCTCAAACGGCCAGGCCCTGGCGGTAAGTGCCTGATCTTTCAAGTTTTTCACGGGAAAGGCTACCATTTATTAGGGCTATTCTTAAGCGTTTTGAAAGGGCGCAAAAGCTAGGCTTTGCCGAGGGATAGCGTCAATGACCGTGGAAGTCATAACTCAGCCGGACGAGAAAACGGAAGCGGAGAGAATATTCTCCGGCCGTATCGAAGTCCTGTATGCGCTGGGCCGCCATTATCTCTCATTGCCTTTCGCAGTGCTGTGCGTACCCGCCACCGTGCTGGCCGGCAACACGCTGGGCCTGCTGCCGGTGACGCCGCTGCTGCTGCAGATGGCTGTGGTGATCGCCGCCGAGCAGCTCACCACCGCCTACAAAACACGCTGCGAGAGCAACGGCATCCATTGCAACGATCCGCATTTCTGGGCGTGGCGCTACACGTTCATTTCGGCCATCGCCGGCGCCACCTGGGGCCTGGGCGCATTTTTCTGGTTCGCCTGGGATTCCTTTCCCGCCGAGGCCTATCTGGCGCTGGCCTATCTGGGCATGACCGCCACCGAATTCATCGCCCGCTCGGCGCATCGCCCCGCCTTTGCCGCGCACACGGTGCTGTCGCTGGGGCCGCTGATCGGGCTGTTGCTGTTGCAGGGCGGGCTTTACGCCACCATGACGGCTGTCCTGGTGGGCTTTTTCGGCGCCGTGCTGATCTCTTATTGCAAGGGCATGGGGCGGCTGATTGACGAAGGCATCTTCCTTCGCGGCGAGAATGCCGGGCTGGTGGAACGGTTGTCGCGCGAAAAGACCGAAGCGATCGCCGCGCGCGACGGCGCCCAGGCCAGCGCCATGGCCAAGTCTGCGTTCATCGCCAATATCAGCCACGAACTGCGCACGCCGATGAACGCGCTGCTGGGCATGGCGCAATTGCTGGAACGCGCCGAACTGCCCAAGCGCCAGGCCGATCATGTCAAGGTCATGCTGGAAGCCGGCCAGGGCCTTCTCACCCTGCTGGACGATGTCATCGCGCTGACCCGCGACGATACCGAGCAACTGGAAAACGAGGATTGCGATCCGCTGCAGACCGCCCGCGCCGTGGCGCGCCTGTTGCAGCCGCGCGCCTGGGAAAAGCGTCTGCGCCTGGCATTGACCGCCGCGCCCGAATTGCCCCGCGTCGCCGCCGATCCGCGCCGGGTGCGCCAGGTGTTGCTCAAAATCACCGACAATGCCCTGAAATTCACCACCCGCGGATTGGTGGACATCCGCCTTGACGCCCAGCACGACGAAAAAGGCCACGCCTTTGTGCGCTTCACCATCAGCGACACCGGGCTGGGCGTGGCGCCCGACGTGGCGCATCTTCTGTTCAAGCCTTTTTCGCCGGGCGACACATCCTATGCGCGTTACCAGCAGGGCGCGGGACTGGGCTTGGCTGTGGCCAAGCGGATCATCGACCAGGCCGGCGGCCAGATCGGCTTTGAGAGCATTCCAGGCGAAGGCTCGCAATTCTGGTTCACCCTGCCCGTTTCCGGCCAGGCCGCTTTCGGCAAGAGCGGCGATGCCGCCGACGAAATACAACAGATCGCGCCACATGGCCTGGCGCTGCTCATTTTCGCGCCGGCGCCCAATGTCGCGCCGCAGATCTCCAATCTGCTCGAACCGTTCGGCAACCGCGTCGTCATCGCCACCAGTGCCGCCGATGCGGCGCGCTACGCCAGCCAGGAACGCTTCGACGCCATTATCGCTTCGGCCGGAGATGCCGACCTTCTGGCCGCAGCCCCCGGCGTGAAAGCGCCGCTGATCGCGGTGCTGCTGCGCGGCGACCGCACGCCGGCTTCGACCGAGAATGTGCTGCGCTGGCCGGTGACGGCAGACGAACTTTATCACGCCATTGATGCCGCCTGCATCGTGCCGGAAGACGGCGCGCCGCTGGAAGAAGGTGAACTGCCTGCCGCGATTGACGCCATGGCATTTTCGACCCTGGAAAAATCTGTGGGCGTGAAGACGCTGATTGAAATCCTGCAATGCTATATTGTCACCGCCGAGGATCTGACAAATGCGCTGGCGCAAGCCTGCGCGGAGGAAAAATGGGACGAGGCGGCGCGCCTGGCCCAGGATATTGTCGGCGCCGCCGGTGGGCTTGGCCTGGGCGCGGTGACCCAGGCGGCGCGGCTCTTCGCCCAGAAATCGCGCGAAGGCCACAATCCCCATGACCTGCGCAACGCGGCGCAGATGGTGGTGGGCGAACATGTCCGTGCCCGCCGCGCGCTGCACAATCTCTATCCTGACGTAGCTTAAAACCGCGCGTTTTTTCCGGGTCTGGCTATAATCGCCGGATGCTTCCCGCAACCGACTCGCTATCCGGACTGATCGCGCTGGTGCCTGCGCCGCCGGGCGCGGTGATCTGTGATGCCGCAGGCCAATGCCGCCGCGTGGCACGCGAGGAAGCGCGCGCGCTGTTGCAGTCGGGCCAGGTGCTGGTGGTGCACGGCGCTTTTGTCGCCGGCCGCCTGAAAACCGCTATCGCCAAGCCCTTGTTCGATGTGTTGGAACTGTTCGCCTTCGTGCGCCCGGGCCAGCCCGCCGTGCCCAGCGCGCTGGGGCTGGCGCGTCTGACCGGCCTGGACATGCCGGGAACACCGGAAGATGCGGCGCGGCTATTGACGCGGATTGCCACCATATTGTTGGAGGACGTGGCGGGTTTGCCGCTGGATGAGCGCATCAAATTGGCGCCGCTGCTGGACACGCTGGGCCGGGCGGGCTGGCGCTGGGCGCCGCTGCTGCAAAACGCCGTCCGGGAAAAAGTGCAGCAAGGCTCGCCCATCGCCGGGCTGGAAGCCTGGCGCGGCTTGCCGCAATGGGAAGATGAAGCGCCAGCCGGTGTGCCGGGCTCGCATCCGGTGTCGGCGGACGAAGCCACGGCGCGGTTGATGCGGCTGGTGGGCGAGCCCCGCGCCGAACAGGCGGCTTACAGCGTGGCGGCGAGTTACGCCTTTGGGCCGCGCGAGGATGGCGGCGCACCACGCATCGCCCTGGTGGAGGCCGGCACGGGCACTGGTAAGACCCTGGGCTATCTGGCGCCAGCCAGCCTGTGGGCCGAAAAGAACGGGCCGGGGCTTTGGATTTCCACTTACACCCGCAACTTGCAGCGCCAGATCGTGCAGGAGATCGCCCGGCTCTATCCCGATCCCGTGGAGCGGGCGGAAAAAGCCGTGGTGCGCAAGGGGCGTGAAAATTATCTCTGCCTGCTCAATTTCGAGGACGCGGCCAAGCGCACCGCGCTGGCGCCGGGACCACGCAGCGTGGCGCTGGGGCTGATCGCGCGCTGGACCGGGTCGGGCACCGATGGCGATATTTCCGGGGCGGGGTTCCCCGCCTTCCTGGCCGCCTACATGCCGCTGTCGGAAGTCACCGACCGGCGCGGCGAATGCATCTATGCCGCCTGCCCGCATTACCGCATCTGTTTCATTGAGCGGGCGATCCGTAGAGCCCGGCACGCGCCCATCGTCATCGCCAATCATGCGCTGGTGATAGCGCAGGCGGCCTCCGACTGGCTGGCGACCGACCAAACTACCGACACGCCGCAGGAGCGACGGCTGCGCTATGTGTTCGATGAAGGCCACCATCTGTTCGACGCCGCCGACAGCGGTTTCGCCGCCCTGCTTTCAGGCCGCGAAATGGCGGAACTGCGCCGCTGGATCCGGGGACCGGAAGGCCGCGCCCGCACGCGCATGCGCGGACTGGAAGAGCGCCTCAAGGATTTGATCGCCGATGACGAACAGGCGCGCGAAGTGCTGGACGAAGCAGTAATGGCAGCCGGTGCGCTGGCGGGCGAAAGCTGGATGGCGCGCATCACCGGCGGCGGGCCACGCGGCCCTGGCGAAATCTTCCTGGCGGAAGTCTGGCGCCATGTCCGCGCCCGCAGCGACGACCGCGATGTGTTTTATACCTTGGAGGCTGAGCCGCATCCCTTGAGCGAAGATGCGGCGCGGGCAGTGGCGGAATTGTCGCGCGCGCTGAAGCGCATCGCCGATCCCCTCAGCCGGCTGGCAAAATTGCTGCGCCAGAAGATGGACGACAAGACCGCCGAGCTGGAACCTTATACCCGCGCCCGGCTGGAAGCGGCCGCCCGCGGGTTGGACCGCAGGGCCAAGCTGGTGCTGCCCGCCTGGCGCGGCATGCTGGAAAATCTGGAAAATGGCGAGATCAGCGATGACTTCACCGACTGGTTTGAGATCGCCGTGCTGGAAGGGCGTGATTACGACGTCGGGTTCAAGCGTCACTGGATTGATCCCACCATTCCGCTGGCCAAGGAAATACTGGAGCCGGCGCATGGCGCGCTGATCACATCGGCCACCTTGCGCGACATATCGCCGGAAGGTTGGGACGAGGAGAATGTCGAAGCCCATTGGCAGAGCGCCGAGATCCGCACCGGGGCGCTGCATCTGCCGCTGCCGCCGCGCCGCGCCAGTTTCGGCTCACCGTTCCAATATGAAAGCCAGTCGCGCATTTTCATTATCAAGGATGTCGAACGGCGCAATGCCGATGCCCTGGCGGCGGCGATGCGCGAACTGTTCCTGGCCAGCGGCGGCGGGGGGCTGGGGCTGTTCACCGCCGTGCGCGCTTTGCGCGATGTCGAGGCGCGCATCGCCCAGCCTTTGGCGGATGCCGGCATCCCGCTTTATGCCCAGCATGTTGACCGGCTGGACACCGGCGCCCTTGTGGATCTGTTCCGTGCCGAGGAGAATGCCTGCCTGCTGGGCACCGACGCCCTGCGCGACGGCGTGGACGTGCCGGGGCGATCCTTAAGGCTGGTGGTGTTCGACAAGGTGCCCTGGCCCAAGCCCACCATCCTGCACAAGGCGCGGCGCGCCCGCTTCGGCAAAAGCTACGATGATCTGCTCGCCCGCCTGCGGCTGAAGCAGGCCTTTGGCCGGCTGATCCGGGGGCCGCAGGACAAGGGCTGTTTTGTCATCCTGGAAGGGGCAACGCCGTCGCGGCTGCTGGCGGCATTTCCGGACCATGCCCCCGTCAAACGCTGCGGTTTGGCCGAGGCGATTGGGGATATAAGGGCCTTTCTGGGGTGACCCCGCAGGGGGCAGCGCCTATAACCCCGGATATGGGCGAAGTGCGCGAAATCACCACTCCTGAAGAAGAGGGCTATGGCCGCTTTTCCACCGGCATCCTGCCCAGCCATGTGCTGAAGCGGCTGATCGCGGCCAAGCGCGAATTGCTGGCGGATGAGCCGATTGTTGACGCCCAGATACAGCCCGCCAGCATTGACCTGCGGCTCGGGCCTGTCGCCTTCCGGGTGCGGGCCAGTTTCTTGCCCGGCAAGCACGCCACGGTGGAAGACAAGCTGGCCCAAGTCTTCATGCATGAGATCGATCTGACCCAGGGTGCGGTGCTGGAGGCAGGTTGTGTCTATATCGTCAAGCTGCTGGAGCGGGCGGACTTCTCGGCTCGTATCGCCGGCGCCGCCAATCCCAAAAGCAGCACCGGACGGATTGACGTTTTCACCCGCTTGATCACCGACCGGGGCGAAGCGTTCGACCGGGTGGAAGCCGGTTATCGCGGGCCGCTCTATGCCGAGATCAGCCCGCAGACTTTTCCGATCCTGGTGCGCAAGGGCTCGCGGCTCAATCAATTGCGCATTCGTCATGGCTCGCCGCAATTCAGCGACACGCAACTGCGCCGCCTGCATGCCGAAGCGCCGCTGGTGGATGGCGAGCCGGACATTGATAACGGGCTGGGCTTTTCGATTGATCTTAAGGGAAGTGGCCGGATCGGCTGGCGCGCCAGGCGGCATACCGGCCTGATTGACGTGGACAGACCGGGCATTCTTTCGCCTTACGATTATTGGGAATCGGTGGAAGCCAATTCGGCGGGCCATCTGGTGCTGGATCCGGACGAATTCTACATCCTGGCCAGCCGCGAGCGTGTCGCCATTCCGCTGGATCATGCCGCCGAAATGGTGGCCTTCAATCCGCTGGTGGGCGAATTCCGCGTCCATTATGCCGGCTTCTTCGATCCCGGTTTCGGTTATGACGCGGGCAAGCCGCCATCGGCCCGCGCCGTTCTGGAAGTGCGCTCGCGCGAAGTTCCGTTCATTCTGGAACATGGACAGATTGTGGGCAGGCTGGTGTTCGAACGTCTGACGGATCCGCCGCCGGAAGCCTATGGCGAGGGACTTGGGTCCAATTACCAGAAGCAGGATCTCAAGCTGTCCAAGCATTTCCGGGCGCCCTGATCATTTTCTGGGGCGGTATGGCTAACAGATGTTGCCCAAAATCCACATTAGAATGCGAAACGCCCGGAAATGCGCGGAATGCCGTTGCTTCGCGGCTGTGGTCCGGCACAGTTAGCGCGCTGCGGACGGACGGTTTGGGGAAACCCCGCAGTGTTTGGCTTCGGTGCTGGTTGGGGAATCAAGCATCGGGCCGAGGGTCCATTTTGAAGGGGGCAGTCGTGAGGCGGTTACGGCGCGAAAGCAGCCGGCCGCCTCATGTTTTTCTGATGCCTCGCCAACCGGCACTCTCATGTTTCTGACAACCGAACGCCTGACCTTGCGCCCGATGCTGCAAAGCGATACGGCGGCGCTGTTCGCCATACTGGGCGATACAGAAGCGATGCGCTTCTGGCAGCGGCCCGCGATCACGCGCCTGGCGGTGGCCGAAGAGATGGTGCGCGAACAGATCGCGGCGGAAGCGCTTTGCCGCTACTGGACGGTATGGCGGCAGGACGATGCTATCGGCAGTTGCGATCTGAGTTTTATTGATCCGGTGGAAAACCGCGCCGAGACGGGCTTTCTGTTTCGCCGCGACCAATGGGGCCAAGGCTATGCCGCGGAAGCCATGGGAGCCGTCATCGGCCATGGCTTTGATGGACTGGGTCTCCAGCTTCTGACCGCCAGCACCCATGCGCGCAATCTGCGCGCCCGGCGGGTGCTGGAGCGGCTGGACTTTGACCTGGAAGGCTTGGTTGACGGCCATCAGCCGGTTCCCGGTGTGGTGATGGACTGCGCTTTCTATGCCCTGCGCCGCCAGACATCCCGCGCCCAGAACGGTGCGTAGTAGATCAGCAACGAAAGAATGCCGATGCCGACCAGCTCGGGAATGTACCAGGGCCAGGGCGAGAGAAAATCTATCAGGCTGGCATTGGCGGGCTTGGCGCGCAGGAAGCCGTAATCGGTGCCCAGCGCGAAATCCGCCGCGCCCGCCACCACGGCATAGCCCAGGGTCGCCGCCACCACGCGCGGCAGCGAGGCCGGGAAAGGCCGCATGCCGGTGAAGGTGAGATAAAGCAGCGCCGTGATGATGCCGGCATGATTGATGGCGAAGAAAAGGAATTGCGGGTCGGGGAAGCCATACGCGATGTCGGGCGTGATCAGGCCCTGCAGGGTGCCGCCCAGGCCCCAGAAATAGCCAAGCTCATAGGCAAATTGCTTGCGGGTCAGCAAAGCCGCGATCAGCGCCACCGCCGCCCAGTCGCACAGATTGAGCGGCAGGCCGTTGTCCAGGGTGAGCCAGCCCCGCGCCACAAACAGCGCGTACCAGCAGAGCCAGCCGCCCGCCAGAATCGCGGCGAGCGCGAGGCGGATGGGACGCTCCAGCGCCGGCGTTTTTCGCGCCGACAGCACAAGCAAGGCGGGAACCAGCAACGCCAGCGCCAGCATCGCCAGATGGGGCGCGCCAAACAGCACAAAAATTGGGCGGGACGGCATGGCCGGAACTTAGCCCTTGCTCACAAAAATGTAATCCGGTCCTGACGCCACCGGGTGGCGGGCTCGCGCGTTTTTGCCAGAGAGCGGGCGAAATGGAGTGAAATCATGACATTCAAAAAAACTTTTTTGATGACGTCGGCGGCGATCCTGGGACTTGTGGGACTGGCGGCGACCACGACCACCGCCAGCGCCTATGTCGCGTGCAACCGCGATGGCGATTGCTGGCATACCGAAAACCGGGTGCATGCGCCGGGCGTGACCTTCGACATTCATCCTGACGACTGGTATTTCCACCAGCATTGGGACGCCAACCGTCATTTCCGGGATTATCATGAAGGCCGCGGCTATTACCGCGGTGGCGTCTGGGTGACGCTGTAACAGACTGCCCCGAAGAAATGAAAAGAGCCCGGTTCGCCGGGCTCTTTTTTTTGGAACGGCGCCCCGAAAGCAAAATGGCCGCCGCCTTAACGGCGACGGCCAGTGTCAGATCGGGCTAAGCCATTCGGCTCAAGATGCGTCGTGATGCAGGCTGTGGGGATCGCGCTCACCCACCGTGATGGGGATGGCGAAATGGATGTCTGTCAACGGGCAGGTCCAGAACGGCGAGCGGGCGCAGTCGGGGTTATAGGCCTTGTTGAAATCGATCACGACCGCATGGTCGGCATTGACCTTGTTATCGGCGTTGTCGAAAGCCAGATTGACGTAACGGCCAGCGGGATAAGCACCCTTGCCCGTCAACTCATCGGTGAAGAAGCCTTGCGCGCCTTTGATCGTGGCCGGATCGTTGCTACGGGCATAGATAGGAAGCAGGAATGACTTGCCCTTGAGCGTGAAAGTGACATCGCCGGTATGATAATAGTCTTTGTCGGTCTTGTGCGAGGTGTGGAACGTCGTGGTCACGAATTTCGGATCGGCGACATATTTTGCCTGGACCAGGAATGACGGATCATAGGGGTAAAAGGCCATGCCGGTGAACTTCGCCGCTTCCGGATTCTTCTGGTTATAGAGCCAGAACCGCGCGCCATTGACGTGGGCCGCAATCGGGGTCAATTCGCCGTTCACGTCTATGTCGGTATCAACCGAGACATTCTTCTCAATGCCGTCAACGGGCTTGCCGTCCAGGGTGGCGGACAGCTTGCCGTGGTTGAGCGCAACGTGAAGCGCGCCCTTGGCAGTGGCGTCCGTGCTCCAATGATAGCTGCCGGCATTGCCTTTGATGCCCGTCAATGTGGCCTGTTCGCCCTCACCGATATAGACGGCGTCCTGGAGTTTCAGGACGGCGTGCGGGCTGGTGCCGTAATGCACATTCTCATTGGCGATGAAGGCCTTCCAGTCTTCCTGCGGCGTCGCAGCGACGGCGGGGAGCGTGGCGAAGGCGGCAAGCAGCAAGGCGGCGCGAATTTTCATGATTCCACCAATTGGGATTTCTGGCCATCATATACCACTTAATCACGATAGAATCAATAGTGATTTAGCCATTGGCCCGGTCTGCCAGACCGCATTTTCCGCGGTTTTTCCCGCGCGGGCGCGGTTTGGCGTGCCCGCAGGGCGGTGGTAGTTTCGCCACATGAATCCCCTTGAGCAGTATCACCGCGGCATGGCGCTGATCGGGCTTGGCCGCCACGTCGAAGCGCTGGCGGCCTTTGATCAGGCGTTGAAGCTGGCGCCCGGCCTTGCCGCCGCGCATAGCGGGCGCGGCGCGGCGCTTCGGGCGCTGGGACGGTTGCGCGAAGCGCTGGCGGCCTATCAGGATGCACCCGCCGATTTCGATACCTTGGCGGGACTGGGCGGCCTGCTGCATGACATGGAGCGCTATCCGCAAGCCGTCGCCGTTTATGACGGCGCGCTCGCCATCCGGCAGGACGCCACACTGCACAGCAATCGCGGCGGGGCGCTGCAGAATATGCGGCGCATGGAGGAAGCCCGCGCCGCGTATGACATGGCGCTGAAGCTGGATCCGCGCAACGTGCTGGCGCTGAACAACCGCGCCAGTCTGTTATGGCAGCATTATCGGGACCGCGAAGCCGCCATAACCGATTTCGAGACGCTGCTGGCGCTGGACCCAGATCATGAATATGCCCTGGGGCTGCTGATCCTGCTCAGGCTCAGCGGCGGCGAGTGGCAGGATTTCGCAAGCTTGAAAGCACGCGCCGACGCGGGCCTGCGCGACGGCAAGCGGGTGGTGCGGCCTTATATGTACCAGGCAATTTCGTCTTCGCCCGCCGACCTTCAGACCTGTTCGCGGCTTTACACCGCCCACCGCCATCCGCCTTTGCCCGCAATGTGGCAGCCACGCCAGCACCAGAAAATCCGCCTTGGCTATCTGTGCGGCGAATTCCGCCAGCAGGCGACCTCTTTGCTGGCCGCCGGACTGTTCGAACACCATGACAAGGACCGGTTTGAGCTGTTCGCCTTTGACAATGACCGGAGCGATGGCAGCGCGATGCGTGCCCGGCTGGAAGCTGCCTTCGATCATTTCATTCCCATCGCGGGCCTGAGTGACCAAGCCGCCGCCACCGCCATCGCCAAAGCCGAAGTGGACATACTGGTCAATCTCAACGGCTATTTCGGCCTGCCGCGCATGGATGTGTTTGCCAGGAAGCCAGCGCCCATCCAGATCAATTATCTGGGTTTCCCGGCCACCTTGGGCGCGGCCTATATGGATTATATCATCGCTGACCGCATCGTGATTCCGGACGGCGAGCAAAGCTTCTATGATGAGAAAGTCGTGTGGCTGCCCGATTGTTATCAGGTCAATGATGATCGCCGCGCCATTGGGGCCCAGACCAATCGCGCCGACCACGGATTGCCGCAGGGCGCTTTCGTCTTCTGCAATTTCAACCAGAGCTACAAGCTGTTGCCGGAGATGTTCGCCGGCTGGATGCGGATTCTGGCGGCAACACAAGGAAGCGTGTTGTGGCTGTGGGAAAACAATCTCGCCTTTGTCCGCAACCTGCGCAAAGAGGCCGAAGCGCGCGGGGTTTCCGGCGCGCGGTTGATCTTCGCCCCCAGCCTGGATCACGCCCAGCATCTGGCGCGGCTGAAACTCGCGGATCTGGCGCTGGATGAATTGCCCTACAATGCCCACACCACCGCCAGCGACGCGCTCTGGGCGGGGCTGCCGCTGCTCACCTGCCGCGGCACGACTTTCCCCGGCCGGGTGGCGGCCAGCCTACTGACGGCAATCGGCCTGCCCGAACTCATCACGGAAAATCTTTCCACCTTCGAAGCCCGCGCTATCGCGCTGGCTGGCAACAGCGATGAACTGGCAGGGCTGCGCGCCCGGCTGGCGCAGAATCGCACCGCCATGCCGCTGTTCGATACCGGCCGTTATTGCCGCCATCTGGAGGCGGCGTACCAGGTCATGTGGGATGGGTTTCAGCGCGGTGAAGCGCCGAACGGCTTTGCAGTCTAAGCCTTTGAACAGAGATTGGAGCGGGTGATGGGAATCGAACCCACGTATGCAGCTTGGGAAGCTGCCGTTCTACCATTGAACTACACCCGCGCTCCGAGTGCTTTGTAACATAGGCTGCCGGTGTTTTCGCCCGGCCCTTCGCTTGCGCTCAGGGCGTTTGGCGCTCAAATCGATCCGCTGGATCGATTTGAGCGCCAAACCCATTGAACTACACCCGCAACCGGCTGGCCTTGTAACACAGACTGGCGCTTTCGTAAGCGCCGTTTTGATCCGGCCCGGCCCCGCCTCAGCTTGCGAATTTACCAGAACCTCCAGCGTGACGTTTTCCACGGGCGAAATTTCATCCGGGCCAGTTCCTGCTCGATCACGTGCGGATTGGTCAGTGGCCGCACCAGCAGGGGCGGCGCCTGCAGCTGTGCCACGGCCCCAGCCATGACGATGGCGTTGCGGTCGGGCGGCCCCACCATTTCCAGTACGCGCACATCGCTCCAGACGCGTTTCATGCTGCGGGCGGCACGGTCAGCACCTTTGTCGAAACGATGCTTGATCAGGATATTGACCAGCACCACGCCGTCCGGCGCCAGGCGTTCGCGAACCAAGGCAAAGAAGGCCGGTATCAGCAAATGCGGCGGGGTATGGGCGCCGTGAAAGGCGTCAAGCACGATGGCGTCATAATTGCCGGTATCGCCACGCAGGAACAGCGCGCCGTCGGCGGTGTGGCAAATCACAGAATCCGGCAAGCCGAAATGCTGCCGCGCCACAGCCGGGGACGCCGGGTTGATATCAACAATCGTAACCTGGCAGCCCGCCTTGGCCAGCATGGTACCCAAAGTGCAGCAGGCGCCGCCGATCATCAGGATATTGCGAGATTTTGCCTGGATCAGCAGGCCGTAAAAAGCATGGATATAATAGGCCAGGGTGACGCCGCTTTTGTCCACCGCGCCCTGGCGCTGGCCGTCCACCATATAAACCAGCGTTCCCGAAGCCGGACTGCGGGAAATGCTGATGATGCCGTAGGCAGTGGGGATATCAGCGATCGGAATCGTGGCGGCCATGATCCAAGTTAAGCGATGGCGAGATGCAATTGAACCGCCTTGTGCCCGTGCGGCTTCAGCGTGGCGACGGAAGAAGCCCCTATTTGACTTGGCCGCCAATTGGGCGCGTGGTCGCGGGATGGATCGCCTGCCAAACGCCGCCGATCTGACAACCACCCAATTCACCGCGCTGCGTGGCATCGTTTCCCGAAGTTTCACGCCCAACGGGCAGATCAACAGCGCCGATGGTGCACGCCTGATCGAGCTGGGGCTGGTGCAACGCGCCATGGGCGGATGGATGCCCACGCCCGCCGGGCGCATGGCGTCGCGCGGCTGATCAAGTCAGGCCGTTGGCTTTTTATACGAGGCAGTTGACGGGGGCGTGCATCGCCTGGTCGCGCGTGACCTGCTCCCCGTAATGCCCCCGTTTATGAGGAGAGTCTGTTCTGGTTATGCCCCTCAGTAGGGCGTGCTGCAAACTCGTTCGGTGTGAGCCCGTTCAGGCTCGTGTGCGGTCTGAGTGTGTTGTAGTCGCTCCTCCATTCTTCGATGATCCTTCTGGCCTCGGGCAGGTTGGCGAAGAGGTGCTCGTTGAGGCACTCGTCGCGCAGCTTGCCATTGAAGCTCTCGATGAAGCCGTTCTGGGTCGATTTGCCGGGCGCGATGTAGTGCCATTCCA
>Ga0316223_1001580_pt1 | contig 21008 bp, 14 predicted proteins | sample TBH18009metaG_FD_206007 | JGI IMG/M metagenome (GOLD analysis project Ga0316223, IMG submission 206007) | Freshwater microbial communities from Trout Bog Lake, Wisconsin, USA - TBH18009 | ecosystem: Environmental > Aquatic > Freshwater > Lake > Hypolimnion/Profundal zone | place: USA: Wisconsin...
CGTTTGGAAGGAAACACTGCACGTCTGACAGGAAACACTGCACGTTTGGAAGGAAACACTGCACGTCTGACAGGAAACACTGCACGTTTGGAAGGACACACTTCACTCAAAAAGCGGTAGGGGGGGTAAGCGCAGCGCATCCACCATTCAATGATATTTTGCGGAGATTTTTGGTGGATGCGCTGCGCTTACCCACCCTACAGCACTTCCCACTTCCCATTTTCCATTTTCCACTTTCCACTTTCCATTTAAAGGATTTTTGTTGGATGCGCTGTCGCTTATCCACCCTACAGCTCGTTCTGATTTGCAAAAAATCCCCAGGCGATTCGGTAGTCGGCTTCGCGGCTAGCCAAGGCGAAAGGTGCGGTATAGCTGCGGGAACGGGCTGCTTTATCCCCGTTGGGTTGCGTGTCATCTTCTACCGTGGTGGTGACTGTGCTGCCGGCAGGCAAGGTGCCGGATTCCTGCATCGCTCGGATGTCGTCCCAGCCGTATTTGCCGGTTTTGCTGTAACCATCGGGCGTGGTGTAGGTCACGTCCGTTGTAGTGCGACTACCCTTGCGCGGCAAGCCGACACCGACCAAACCTTTGCTGTTGGTGAAAATGATGCGCCCCGCCATGTCATACCAGGTATCGCGTTCATAGCCTTGCATCACCGGAAACTGGACACGGTAAATAAGCAGCAATTCGTCAAGCGTGAGGCCGAGAGCTTGTGCGACCAGCACGTCGATTTCCACCAGCGCCATGCGACGGGCATAATCGGTGCGGAGCGCGCAGTTGCGCTGCCATGTGGGAGTAAGTTCGGCGAAGAAAGTCTGAGGCAAACGTGGGTTATCCGGCTGGCTCCAGCATTGCGTGACAAATTTAGGGTTAAACACTTCAGCCCAGAGGGGAGCGTAATGGGTGGTGAGACAATTAAGGCTTGCTGAACGAATTAATACGGGAAGTGATTCAAAGAATGGAAGTCTTGAGAGCGTTGACTCATAAAGATCACCCAGACCTGTAGACTTCACGAAAAAATCATATACGACTGAATGGGTCAGGCCGGTAAAATTTAAAAGTAACATCGGGTTCTTAAATGCTAATGAAAGCACTGGATGAATATGTGCTGAACCTTTGGGAATTATTGTCGAACTCAAGGTTCGTTCTGATGCCGAACCAATCCGACGACGATGCGCATACCGAAAATACTCCGTCACTTTTTTCTTCCTCCAACGTTGCACTTCCACCGCCTGTCCTTTTTTGTCGGCGTGTTTTTTTTGTTCTTCTTCGTTTAGGTCATCCCAAGCTAAGGTTAGCATTTCCGCTTCCGGCCAGCTCACCGTGGGTGTGCGTCTTGCATATTCGGCACGGTCTTCCATCGGGCGGTAGTTGCTGCGCGGCAGGTAGTCGTCGGGCAGAGTATCGAGGTCGAGCGGGTCGTAGTGACTATTGATGCTGCAAATAGCACGCGGGGTTTTGTTGAACGGGTTGGCCAGGAAAAAATGCGGACCGGACAATACCCAGTCTTCTGCTGTGGCAGCAAACGGCGCGCTGCGGTCGGCGTTGCGGATAATCGTGCCGTCCTTTTGCTGCATAGTTTCATGCCACATTTCGGTTGAAAAATAGTCATCGCCTAAATCACTCAAACGTCTAGGATAAGCGGCGAGTTTAGCCAGCACGCTGGAAAGCTGCCCGGCATGTAGTGCAGGTAGTCTGGCGCGGCGCGGCGACGTGCCGGGTTCATCGTAGAGTTTCGCGAACACCGTCAATTGTTCGTCGCCAACACGCACGATGCGGTCGGCGTGACCTGCTGTGTTCCATTTTCCTGCCTCATTTTTATAGCCACCCACCAGCCCGCTGCCCTCATGGGCATAACAGGCTTCCACGGTCGCAGGAGAAAACAAGTTGGCAAGCTGGTCAAATGCCGGTTGCGCTTGCGGCGAACCATACAGATTGATGCTGTATTTGGTGTGGTGATCCACCTCGGCAAACAGTTGCAGCTCATTGATAAACTGAAAATGCGCCCGCAACCGCGCATAGACCGCTTCACGCAAAGCCCCGCCCCTCGGGTCATCATACGGCCCTTCAGGATGCAAGAACCCAACCACACCCCGCTGTCCGGCTAGCATCCAGCCTAGCGGCATGAAACATTTATACAGATTAGTTTGTACGCCCTTGAGCAGCGGATAATTCTGCATGGCGTTCAGATAATTTTGTGTCGCCTCCGCCTCTTCCAGCTCAGTCGTCCATTCGCCTTGCAACGCGGGAAACTCTGCAAATGCCGCGCTACGCTGTTGAGCCAGCTCGGTGGCACTCAGTTTGCCAATGGCTACCAGCGGATTAGCTTCACCCAAAATACCGGCTTCGTTCCATTCCACTTTGAGCCACGGCGGATTTCCCAGCACCAGATCGAAGCCACCTCTGCTGGCGAACACATCGGCAAAGGTCAACTCCCAGTGCATGAAGCGGCGCTGTCTGGCAATCGCCTCAACGGTCACAACCCTTGCAAAATTCTGTCGCAATTTGCTGATGCGCAATTGACCGAATTTATCGTGCAGCTTGGCTGGCTCTTGAGCAGTAGACAGCATCGGCTGCACCGCGCCAAACATATCGGCCTGCACTTCAGAAAATAAGTCCGGTTCATCTCCCGACCTCACCCCCTCCCTCACCCCCATCCCCTCTCCCGAAGGGAGAGGGGGGGAAGAACTCAGGAGAGGGGGGGTAGAATCAAAATCCATCTGGCTTTGTGGTGCCAAGTCGATGATATTACCCTCCAGAATCGCACCGATTTCCATCCACCATTGTTCACGGCTGGGCAAGTCGGCGCTTTGGGTGATCGGCCAGAACCACAGCGCACACCAGTAATCCATCACCAGTTTCAGGCGACGATAAGGCGTGGCGTAATCGCCGTCTTCATTGAGCAAACCTTGGGTACGTATCGCCTCCTTCTGTAAGCGGGAAGTAATACCCTCACCCCAGCCCTCTCCCAAAGGGCGAGGGGGTACAACATTTGGCCACAACACCAAGGCATCTTCGGTGCGCGCGCGATCTTCATTCACCTGCTTGGTGTGTGCCGCCCACAATTCGTCTATCGCATCGGACAGTTGCAAGAGGCGCTGGATTTCATGCAGCTCAAGGGGTTTGTTCAAGGTCGTGCGCCACTCCTTGAGACGGAAAAAATCGGCAGGATAAAGCTGCTTTGCCACTTTGTCGGTGTAGTTGGCCATACCGGTATCGGGCAACAGGAAGTGATACACCTCATCTGCTTTGCGCTTGGGTGTTTGCGGGTCGAGTCGGCGCGGAGCGACATCGTACCAGACAGGTTTGCTGCCCTTCTTCAACGAACTGGCAGCAAACACTTCACGCCGCGCACCGATTAAGCTGTTACCGGCAAACAACTGATAGCCGAACCACGGCACGCGGGCGGCTTTAGGCGGCTGGCCGGGTTCTGTCGGTTCGCCGTAAATGGCATTGAGCCAGAGACTGACTTCAGCCAGTTCGGTGGCGATGGGGTTCAAGTCCACGCCATATACATTGCGGTCGGCGATATACATGCGGGTCTTTTGCAACTCGACGGTGTATTGCTCGTGCGGAATGCGGCGTTTCAGTTCAGCCTGCTTGCGCTCCAGATAGGCTTCGGATAACTGATTGACCGCTTCATTCAAAAAGGCAGCGCTGCCCATGGCGGGTTCAACCACAGTCAAGCTCAGAATATCATCAGCGGTTTTGTCTTTGAGCAATTCCTTCAGCGCATATTTCACCAGACAGCGGGTGAGCACTTGCGGGGTGTAATAACTCGCGCTTTTTTGCCGGTCGCGCCCGGCCAGACGATAAATAAAGGTATCACGCGGATAGACGCGCAGCTTTTTATGTCCCTGGTCGTCGATGTCATGCACCCGTTCAGCAGGCTTATATTGATTTATGCGGCTGGCGGGAACGAACCAGGCGCTGTCCATCATGTCGGTGGTGCCCCCTCCGCTATCCGGCTCCTCGTCATCGTCCTCATCGCTGGCAACTTTCGCAGCCTTTTTGGGTTCAGGCTGAACTTCGTACAGGTCTTCTTTCGCAAAGAAACCGCGATAGGACAACAGCGCTTCATACACCGCACCGAGCTGGTTGATCGACAGCAACTGATAGCTGACGCGTCCCCTGTGCTTTCCATGTTTTCCGTCAGTCAGGGACATCAGTTTAATGACCTGTTGCCAGACATGATTGGGGAAACGCACCTGATTGAGCAACGGCGTAGCGTTAGGATCAAAGAGTTTGCTGTCGAGCGGGGCGAGTGCGAAGGCTTCCTTGACACTGCCGGCCAGCACGCTCTGTTGCATGGCGGCACCACAGCCTTCACCTATCAGCGAAAACAGCCGGCGCAAGGAGGCATCGAAATACATGCCGTCCCGCGCAGAGGTCGAGAGCTGGGTCATTTCCAGATCGCGCAAGCTTTCAAGGCTGTAGCCTTTGGCATAAATCTCACTTTTCTGAATAGGCACATAACCCAGCTCGGGGCGCGCTTCAATGTAGAACATGAACAGCAAACGGTACACCAGGCGCAGACATTCGAGACTCAGCTCGCCCGCATCAACAGCATCCTTGCCGGTATAAAAACCCTGCTTATTTTCCTTCGCCTTTTGCCGGAGTTGTTGCACCGCTTCGTTGCCCAGCAACTCGATGGCAGTGCGCAGCGCATATTTCAAATCCTCACTGACACCGAAGGCGTGCTTATGCGCGTTTTCATCCAGACCTTCGAGCAGGCTGGCACCCATGGCCGGTGCAAGACTGTCGTGATGCAGCAAGGCCGCAGCGGCTTGCAGAGTATAAGGTTCCTTGCGGTCGAGAATTTCGCTCCAGTCGAAGCGCAGCAGACGATTGTTCGGCCACTTGTAGCGGTCGAGCAGCAGCCAGTCCTTGTAACCTGCCAGCAGAATATAGCGCGGCGGATGATCGGTGCCGAACAGGGCTTCGGAGAGAATTTCCAGCCAGGTAAGATTTTTCAGGGCATTGGGAACTTCCTGTCCATCATAGTGAGCCGCCGTCAGTTTGTGATCGAGCGGGTCCTCTTCTTCATGACCAGGTTGATAAGCCGGCACGATCAGCAATTGAGGCGATTGATGCGCCTCGCCGAAAGCCGCCCAAACCGGCACGGGCATACCGCCTGGCAAGCTGATTTGCTGAGGTTGCAGCTGGTAACCCAACGCTTCAAACAACGGCGTGTGCAGCAGCAGATGATTTTGCAGGCGCTCGGCATCCTCTCGCAGACGGCTGAAACTGGCCAGATTGGCAAACCACTTGCCGGTCAGACCTGCCAGACGTTTGTAAGGCGCGCGTGATCGGGCACGGGATTCTTCAGTCGCCGCTTCTTCAGCGGCTTGCCATTTTTCTATCAGGGTACGAATATCGCCTTTAAACACCTCGGCCAGATAATGATGGCCGTAGAATTCATTTTCATTGGCGATACCGGCAAAGCTTTGTACGGTTTGTGCGATGGACATAGCGGGTCTCTTGTTTGTTGCAAGGTTTAGCGCACGGCCGCAGCCAGCACCTGAATGAAGGGCTGTGGCTCGGTGGTCATGGTGTCTTGCACCCACTGGCGGTATTCGTCGAACACCTTGTGGATATGCTGGGTGCGCTGCTCCCGGCGTGATTTTTTAAACTGTTCAGCCTGCTGATTAGCTTTGAGGCGCAATTCAAGCTGCTCGAACTGTTTGCCTTGCAAGCGTTCCAGATCAGCCAGTGTTCCGGCAAGTCGCTGCGTCATGTCTAATGCAAACGTTTTTTGCAAAGCGACCATGTGCCGCTGCATGGCCGCCACCGCTTCAGGCAGATTTTCCTGCAAACTGGCTGTGGCTATCCCCTGATTACGGTTAGCCAGCGAATTAGCGCGGAGTTTGGTGCGGCTAACAAAGTCTGGAAAAGCCTGTAAGGACCAAGCCCCGTCGACATTCACCGCCACTTGCCATTCGACCAGCAAGGGCTGACCCTTGCGGTTCGGAATCTGCCCCATCAGCATGAAGGCTTGTTCACCGACTGCCAACTGAGGACATTGAATCACCGGCGCACGATGGCGGCCAAAAGCGGTGAGCACGCGATCTGACAACCAGTCCATGATGGGATGCTGAGGCCATAGGTAATGCAGTGAGGGCCAGCTTTCATCTTCCGCTTTCGCCTGACGCGCCAGTTCAATGGCCTGTGCGATGCGGCTTTTATGCGCACACAAGGCGTAACGGTGATGCTCGTCGCGCACTTCCAGCGGCAACGTGACTTTTAAGCGCGCCTGCAAATCACGAGGAGCCGTTAATGTAATGGTCTGACTGGCATCATCGTGGCTGAACTCGGCAATGGGCGCAGGCTGCGAGAGTTGCTGCAAGGCGGTTTTGGCAAAGAGGTAATCCGCGCTCAGTTCCGCGTTACCAAACAGGGTGAGTCCTTCCTTGATGAAATCGGTACTGGGTTTGGTATCCACCACGGTTTCGCTCTGCGCAAACAGTTTGAGCAGCCAGTCACCCTCCTCATCAGCACTGGCGGGCTTTTCTGACGAAGCTTGAGCTGCATCAAGGGTTGCTTCAAACATCTGAGGGCTGGTGCCAGCCGCCATAACATCGGCCACCTTGGCAGCCTCCTTCTCAGGATCAAATACATGCAGGAAGGAGGCCGGATCACCCAGATTCTTGTTGGCCTGTTCGTCCTTGGTTTGCAGGATTTCCAGAATACGCATGTCGCCGTTGATGCGTTCCACGGTCGTTTCGGTGTACAGATAGACAATGCGCGGCTGATGATTCTGACCATAGCGATCCACGCGGCCATTGCGCTGCTGAAAAACCATCAGCGACCAGGGCAAGTCGAAGTGCACCAGGCGATGGCAGAAATAATGCAGATTGAGCCCTTCGGAGGCCACATCCGAACAGAGCAACACCCGCATCGGATCGTCGCGGCGACCGAAGCGATCCACCAGCTCCTGTTGTTCGGTGTCGGTCATGCCGCCGTGCAGGATTTCCAGTTGAGCCGCTTTCAGACCCGCCGCTTTGGGTAGCGCGTCTTGCAGCCAGCGCAGCGTTTCGATGCGTTCAGAGAAAATCACCAGACGGTCAGATGAATCGGACGGCTGCCAGTTAAACTGCACGCTCTTCAGATGCTGCACCAGACGCTGAAATTTGCTGAAGCTGCTGGCATCAATCGCACGCAGAGTCATCGCAAATTCCTGTAGCGCTGCCACTTCAGCATGTTCATCGGCACTGACAACAGGCTTTGCCAGCAGCAACTTGATGCGGCGCTCCGTGGAATCCAGCGCTGCGAAAGGACTGGAGAACAGCCCCTTTTGCATCCCTACCCGTTGCAGTTCCTGTTGCTTACCGGCACGATGTTCGCCTTTCTGAGTGAAAGGAATCGCCAACAACGCGCGATAGGCGGCCTCTTCCTGCGCACTGGCCGCTTGCTTGAGTTGCTCAGTAATACGCTCCTGAAAGTCTGCGCTCACCTGATCGCGGATATCCTTCTTGAAGCGGCGTACCACCAGCCCTTTTTCTCTGAAATCCTGCGGTGTGTAATCGTCCGGATCGCTGATGGCGGTCGGATCGAGCAGACTCATCAGGGAGGCAAAGCTGCGCGCCGACCCATCGTGCGGAGTCGCTGAGAGCAGCATCATGGTGTCAGAGCGCCCCGCCAGCATGCGTGCCAGACGCGCGCGACGAGACATGCCGTCTTCATTGCCCCGAGCAGCGACGTTGTGGCACTCATCGATGATGATGATGTCCCACCAGGCATTTTCAAGATAGTTCCGGTATTCCAGATTGTTCTTGAGCGTGTCGATCGAAATGATGGTGCGGTCGTAGAAATTAAACGGGTTATGATTGCCGGGGATATTGTTACGCACCCGTTGCAGCCCGATTGAATCGAGTCTGACCAAGGGAATCGAGAAACGGCTCCAGAATTCCTTCTGAAACTGGGTCAACATGCTTTTGAGGGTAATCACCAGAATGCGCTGCCCTCGCCCGCGCTGTATCAGTTCAGTGGTCAGAATGCCGGCTTCGAGCGTTTTACCCAGCCCCACGGCGTCCGCAATCAGGATGCGCTGACGCGGCTGTTTCAGTGCCTGCAAGGCAGGGTCGAGCTGGTAGGGCACCAGATTCATCACAGCACGATGGCCTAAATGAATCTGATCGTCATTCGGCGTACTTCGCCGCAGCTGGGCTTCGAGGTAGAGAAAGGTACTGTTGAAGTGAGAGCTTTCATCCGCAATCAATACCGTTTGGGCAGGATCAAGGACAAGAATGGCCTCTTCCAGTTGGGTCAAAAATTGTGAAGACCGGCCGCGCACCAGATCGGATACGCCATCGCAACTTAGCAGATGCCCGCCATCACTGGAAGGATCGACACGACGCACCAACCACTCTTCATCGCGTATCACCACTCGTGCACCGGCGTATGGAAGCATGTATTTCCTTGATTACATTATTTTAAAATCTAAATAAACACTTTGACGGCGTGCAGATTCTTCAGAAGCAAATTGAGGATTTGCATTCAATTGCAAACCATACCTTATTTAACTCACGAGTAGTGACCTATTTTAAAAATACTACCTGCTCGCCGGCAGCTATATTTTTTTTAATATATCCCATAGTTTGAATCAATATAAAAATCGAAATTGCACTTAAAAATATTGCGCGGAATTATGCACAGGAATACCAGTCAGTACTGAAATTACTTAAATTGGGTTCTGTTGACGTTTTGCCAATCGGGTCGGATGAGCCATTTTTAATGGCATGAGTAGCATAAATTTAAGTGACGAGACTTGGAGGGTAGCACTATGGCTTGGCAATGATGAAGGCTTAACCAGTTTGGCCAGCGGGTGCCGTAACGACAAAGAGATGATTGAGCCGTTGCGCGAATGCGGCTGCACAGAAACGCCGGACGGCGTTGCTACGTGGACTGGATCGTGACGCGCTGGATGAGGCCATGATGGCACGGCAAGAAGATTAAACACGCATTACGGCATCACGGATTATGCCCGCCTTGTGCGGGTTTTCCATTTATATATCTCAGGGCTAGGAGCGAGAGCAAGGCTGTATCGTCGCAGAACATTTACGCAGCAATGAGAACGGAGCGGCGGCGCTGGCGATCGAGGAGGCGCTAAAGCGAAGGTTGAGAGATTGTCACGGAATAAGGTTGACCCGTGGATTGCGGAAATGAATCAGCTCATGAAAACGATTAGGCGGTGATCGGTTAATACGCGACTGACAGCACCAACACTGACCGCTTGAACTGGTGACAGATCAGGCGATTTTTTATGCCCGTTTAAATCCTACTGCTTACTTTTTGCTTACTTTTGTTTTTCTCGGGGTTTTTTATTCAGAGACAAAACGCTTGTAAGTCATTGATTAAATGGTGCCCAGAACCGGAATCGAACCGGTACGCCCTTTTCAAGGCGACGGATTTTAAGTCCGTTGTGTCTACCAATTTCACCACCCGGGCAGATGTATGGAGGTGCGTGCCAGTGTATAACTGGTCTAACCGAATTGGTAATCCGATGTAACCGTGGTTATATCAAAAGATTACGATCAATACAGACTCACGCGCCAACTGTGTATGTTTGCAGAGGCCGCATTATACACAAAATCACCACACATACGGCAGCATTTAATATGCCCGAGTGCTGCCGAAGAATCACACTGACTTAATCGGCTGCGCCTGTGCGAGCAGATTGGTCTTGTCTGCGCTACCGGCTGAGGAGCCAAAATAGTAATTTACAATCGCACCCCAGGCGGCACCCAGCGCACCGAGCATAATCAGCAAGGCTTGATTTTCTGCCGATTTAAGGACTCCCAGCAACATGCCGATTAAAATACCAAAAAACCCAAGCGTGACCATCACAGCCAATATTGCCGGAACCTGGCTTTTGGCAGACAGCCGCATTCCTTTTGCGTCTTTGTTATTAGCTGTTGCGAGCCGGGCCAGATCGAGTGTTTGCTTAAAGCCTAGCGACTGCATCTGCACTGAAAATGCCTGGTCTGCATTTTTAAGCGCGAGCATTTGTTCAGGCGTCGCGCTGCTGATAGCCTGTTTCAGCGCGTCAGTAGTGGGTTCTGTTATGCCCAGCGCATTCGCCGCAGCCACAACCGCCATACCACCCAACGGGCCGCCCAGCGCCGTTCCTATCCACGGCGCAACTGTCTTTGTGATGTCTGTAAAATCCATATCAGACCCCCATTGAAGTTAAAAACAGACGGTTAAACCAGCCATGCAAATATTGTGTGCGCTGTGGTTCCGGCGTATTTGCATAACGCATAGCGCGATTAGCCATAAAAAGCGCAGCAGCGCGCGGACCGGCATGAACTGCCGCACTGACTGTGAGGGCTCCGATAACGCCATCAGATACAACCCCGACTGCATCCTGTAGCATGTGACAGGCCGGAGAGACGCCCTGATTTACCGCAGAATCAAACACCAGCAGATCCAGCGGAGAAGGCAGCTGTGAACAACTACATTTATCCCAGTAGTCGCGCTGATAAATAGCTTTAGCCTGGTCGAGCGTCAAGTTGGCAATATCAGTAGTCGGATAGCTGCGCTTTGAAATCCCGAATTTTGTCTCGCCTCCGGGATCTTGTGGATCGTTAACATACCCTCCCTCGCTGCCGATGATTTTTTCAAATGCCGCATCAAAATTGTCGTTCATGGTGTGCCTTTCTGTATGTGATTATTTATTTGCATACTCATTTTTTAAAATCGCCGTGAATGGCGATGTAGCGCATGATTGCCCCGTATAAACTCGCCTCAACGCAAAAGACTTCAGGTGCAGGGTGGTTTTGCCAACTCTGATGGTTAGTTTATCGGTTAATTATGGCTGTTAATGGTAGAAATACGCAAGCAGGAATATAAAGGAGGCAATAAAAAACCCGCTAATCTATTGAATTAACGGGTAATCTTTGGAGGTGCGTCCCAGAGTCGAACTGGGCTAACCGGATTTGCAATCCGGGGCATAACCGATTTGCTAACGCACCATCTAAACTACGAAGGGAAAGCATTACGCTTTCCCTTTAATGTGGAGCGGGAAAAGAGGCTCGAACTCTCGACCTATACCTTGGCAAGGTATCGCTCTACCAACTGAGCTACTCCCGCATGGAGCATCGCAAAAACCGTCAAACTGGACTCCGGTGAAATGGAGCGGGAAAAGAGGCTCGAACTCTCGACCTATACCTTGGCAAGGTATCGCTCTACCAACTGAGCTACTCCCGCATTGCGAGGTGCGAATTATAGGCGCTTCGCAAACTATGTCAACCTTTTTTTACTTAAAGCGCAAACAAGCGTGCAAAGTTCTCACTGGTTTTCAATCCCACCTCCGTCACACTGATGCCGCGCAACAGCGCGATTTCTTCGGCAACGTGCTTCACATAAGCCGGTTGATTGAGTTTACCGCGAAACGGCACAGGCGCAAGATACGGAGAATCTGTTTCAATCAACATCCGGTCTAACGGCACGCGCTGGGCGACTTCCTTGATCTGCAAGGCATTTTTAAAAGTAACAATACCGGAAAAGGAAATATAAAAACCCATATCCAGGGCTGCTTGCGCCACTTCCCAGTTTTCCGTAAAACAGTGCATCACCCCCGCCGCATGTTCAGCGCCTTCTTCACGCATCAACCGTAGCGTATCTTCCGCCGCACTTCGCGTATGGATGATCAGCGGCTTGCCACATTCACGCGAGGCACGAATGTGATTTCTAAAACGATTTCGCTGCCATTCCAAATCGCCGCTCAGACGGAAATAATCCAGCCCCGTTTCACCGATAGCAATGATTTTCGGATGCTGAGCGAGTTCAACCAATCGGGCGACACTCGGCTCCTCGACATCCTCGTAATCGGGATGTACGCCGACAGAAGCATATATATTCGGATATTGCACTGCCAGCGCCAGCACTTGCGGAAAATCCGCCAGATTGACCGACACACAGAGTGCGGCCAGCACTTCATTTTGCTGCATTCTGGCCAACACACCGGTGATATTTTCGACCAGATCGGGGAAGTTGATGTGACAATGGGAATCTATGAAGGACATGTGAGCTGACAATAAGTAAATAACAGGGATTCAAAAAACAGTTTCGGATTGAGCGTATGCTGCGCTTCCTTTTTCGCTGTTTGCAGATAGCTTTGTAAGCGCGCCAAATTTAACGCATCCAGATTTTCGACCCGCTTGGCAATATTCGCCTGATCAGCAGGATGATAGCGCACTTTTCCGGTCAGTTTTTGCGACATCAGATCATAGCACCATTGCTGCAACCATTGCACAACCAGGACCTGCGGGGTTTTCTGCAAGGCATCCGCCAGCGCAAACACATCCAGCGCAGCAGGTTGCCGAACCGCACGTAACAATTTTTCGCGTGCCTCCGAGCCATCAGCCCCCTGCATCGCCTGCAACGGAGAAAACCCGGCAAGCGCCAGCGCGTCTGCCGGATTTTTTATTCCCTGCCCTGCCAGCCAGCGCACAGCCGTTGCTGCATCGGGCACGGTTACATTAAAAGCCAGACAGCGGCTTAACAAAGTAGGTAGCAAGGCTTGTGCTTTATGCGTTACCAGTATGAACAGCAAGCCTGGCGGAGGTTCTTCCAGGCTCTTCAGCAGGGCATTCGCCGCATTTGCATTCATCGCCTCCGCAGGATGGATGATCACCACCCGCCTGCCGCCCTGATGCGCAGTCATACCCGTAAAATCCGACAAAGCGCGGATTTGAGCGACGGAAATCTGCCGGCTGGCTTTCTTGCCAGCCTCATCTTCTTCAGTCTCCGATTCGGGTTGCAGAAAACGAAAATCCGGATGTGACCCCTGAAGCAACCAGTGACAGGCAGGGCATTCCCCGCAGGCACAACCGTTATCCAGCGGCTGCCGGCACAGTAAGGTGCGGGCAAAATTGAGCGCCAGCTCCAGCTTGCCTGTCCCTTTCATGCCTTGAAACAGCAAAGCTTGCGATGCGCGCGTGCGCAGAGCTTGCAAGCGAGTCCAGTCGTCCTGCTGCCAGGGATATAGTTCGCTCATTGCATTGATTCAAGAATTGATGCCAGTTGCTGTTGCACGGCTTCTAGCGTCTGTGCCGCATCAATCACTGCAAAACGCTGCGGATTTTCCGCTACACGACGCTGATAACCGCTGCGCACACGCTCGAAAAATTCGCTCTGTTCCTTTTCAAAGCGATCAAGCGATATATTGTTTGCCAGCCGCTGCCTGGCCACTTCAACCGGCAAATCAAAAAACAGCGTCAAATGCGGCACCAGCGCCACCCAGCTTTCCAGTTGTGTGAGTTTGTCCCAGTCCATACCGCGCCCGCTCCCCTGATAGGCGAAACTGGCATCACTGAATCTATCCGAAATCACCCATTTGCCGGCAAGTAAAGCCGGTTTGATGACCTGTTCGACATGTTCGATGCGCGCCGCAAACATCAACATGGCTTCCGTAGTTATGCTCATGGACTGGCTGAGCAGCATCTCCCGCAACTGCTCACCAAGCTTCGTGCCGCCCGGCTCACGAGTCAAAACAACCTCCACCCCGCGCTGCCGCAGCATATCGGCAAACCATGCCAGGTGGGTGCTCTTGCCTGCGCCGTCGACACCTTCAAAAGTAATAAATTTATTCATTAAAAACAGCCGGAAGTTGATAATCGTTTGTTAAGCGAGCTGGAGAGCAAACTATGCCACACAATTTAAAGGAAAAATACTTGCATATCGGAGGAATTATAATGAAGCGTCAATTCAACCGGATGGTGCCAGTGAATCGGGCAAGACAGGAATATATCAGGGTGATTTGAGATGCCGCATCAGTCTGATTCTGACAGTTCAGATGGGTGAATAGAGAGGCAGAAAACCTGAATTTCTGCTGCTGACTTACGGCACACATCCCCATATATTCACTTCCGCTTATTCACCTCTGTCGAGCTTGACGATCTGCAATCAAGACCCGACACGAATGATACTGCTGCAACTCAGGCGGTGATATAACGCTCCATCTGTTCGATGATGAAATCTTGATCGGAAATTTTAGCTTTGACCAGATCGCCAATTGATACGATGCCAAGGATGTTTTCCTGCTCATCCAGCACAGGCAAATGGCGTAAAAAACGTTCCGTCATCAGCGCCAGCCCTTGCGAAATTTCCATATCCTGAGAAACGAAACGCACCTGTTGCGTCATTACCTCGTTCAGCAGAATTTCTTTAGGATTACGTCCAAGAGCGGTAATTTTATTCAGACAGTCACGCTCGGTAAAGATACCAACTAGTTTTTTTTCCTCTAAAACCATAACGGCGCCAATACCAAAATCACGCATCAACTCCACTGCGTGCTGAACGGTATCCGTAGGTTTAACTGTTGTAAGTGGTTTTGTTTTCTGGGCAAGTATTTGCTTAATTCTTATCATTATTTTCTCCACTAAGTTTTCTGAAATTACGGATGCGGCACTACGGACTTTCATCTTAGACTATTTACGTAAATATGCAATTGCCATACTCGAAAATAGCCCCTGTTATCAGAACCGTTAGGTACTTTTAAGCATCCGACTTCACTTGCAGAGGGACAGCACAGGCATTGCCTTTACCAGGGAAGACCCCGACTCACCTGCCACGCGCCACTATTATTTTTGATAGCGATCTACCGCCCGGTTATGCGCTGCCAGATTACTGGAAAATTTTGAACTGCCGTCACCGCGGGCAACGAAGTACAAAGCGTCGGTAGTGGCAGGATGCAGTGCTGCATTCATCGCAGCCAGCCCCGGCATCGCGATCGGCGTAGGCGGCAAGCCGGCACGGGTATAGGTGTTATAAGGCGTATCCGTGGTCAGATCACGGCGCTTAAGATCACCATCGAATTTTTCACCCAGCCCGTAAATCACAGTCGGGTCTGTTTGCAGCAACATGTGCAGGCGCAACCGGTTAACAAACACACCCGCGATCATGGCACGATCAGCAGCTATACCCGTTTCCTTCTCCACGATGGAAGCCAGTATCAGTGCCTGATAAGGCGTCGCCAACGGCAAATCCGGAGTGCGTGTCAGCCAGGCTTCGTTCAGCCGTTTTTGCATCAGCTTATAGGCGAACTTGAATAGTTCAAGGTCGCTGCTACCGACAGCAAGAAAGTAAGTCTCAGGTAAAAACAGCCCTTCCGGCTGCGTTTCAATGGCACCGATACGCTGCAATATTTCGCTGTCGCTTAAACTTAAACTGTCATGCCGGATGTTGGGATTGTCGTTGAGTACATTGCGCAATTGCCTGAAATTCCAGCCTTCGATGATGGCAAACTGATTCTTGCTGCCATTGCCCTGAGTTATCATGTCAAGCAAAGCCATTTTTGATATAGCGCCATCAAGCTGATAAATGCCCGCCTTGATTTTTCCGGCTCGCCCCTGCAAGCGGGCGAAAAGCACAAACAACCCGGGATAATCCAGCAAACCGCCCTGTTCGAATTGCGTCGCCACTTGCGTTAGCGTATTGCCCTGATCGACAGAAAACTCAAAGGGCAAAGTTTGCGGCTGCGAGGGCGCATAGACATAATAGGCAAGACTGCCAAAACACATTACCACCAGCAACCCGATCAACTTGCCCATCATTTCAACTCCAGCACTGCGCGTATTTTCGATGTCCGGCTAAAATCCGTCCAGTGCTGCTGCTCAAGCTGCGCTACCGGCCATAAACCAAACACACTGTTAGTTAAAAACAATTCATCGGCACAAAACAATTCAGCCAACTCAACATTGCGCACGTCAATGGGCATGCCGAGTTTTGCAGCACCCGCCATCACCCGGTCACGCTGCACGCCCGCCACCCCGCAGCGCGACAACGACGGCGTAATCAGCCGTCCCTGAGAGAATAAAAACAGATTGCTGCGCACGCCCTCAATCACAAGACCTTCTGCATCCAGCAGCAATCCTTCCTGAGCCTCCGTACCGGCAAGTTCAGCCGCTGCCAGCACATTTTCCAGACGGTTCAGATGCTTGATGCCGGCGAGCTGCGGCTGATGCCCCAGACGAAGTTCACACAGACGTACCACTACACCCTGATTTTCATAGCCGGATGGATAGACGGGCAGTGCAGTAACATCCCATATATGTGCGGGAATTACATCGAAAGCAGGCGTATAGCCGCGAATATTCTGGCCACGCGTGACAATGATTTTAACCACCGCGTCGGGATGCGCTGCCACCAGCACGGCCAGTTCATCAGACAGGCCATCCGGACAGACAATGCCCAGTGCAGCGCAATCGTTTTGGAGTTTTTGATAATGCAGCGGCCAGTGCTGTGGCTGACCATTTGAGATGCACAGGGTACGGAACACCCCGTCACCATAAAGCAAACCGCGATCTCGTATGCTGATCATGTTGCCTGAGATGCCATTGACCAACATAGAAATCAACCAGAAAACTACTGTCCACGAAAGACACCACTTCGTGGACAAAAAAGGCTTCAGAATTAAACTTTACTGAACACCAGTGTACCGTTGGTGCCGCCGAAACCGAAATTATTGTTCATCGCCACGTTAATTTTCATGTCGCGGGCGATATTGGCGCAATAATCCAGATCACACTCCGTATCCTGTTCGAAGATATTGATGGTCGGCGGAGATATTTGATGATGTATCGCCAGCACCGAGAAAATCGACTCTATCCCGCCTGCGCCGCCCAGCAAATGACCGGTCATCGATTTGGTTGAATTGACGACCAGCCTTTTGGCATGATCACCGAAAGCCAGCTTGATCGCCTCAGTCTCGTTTTTGTCACCCAGCGGGGTTGAGGTACCATGTGCATTGACATACTGCACGTCATCCGCATTCAGCCCTGCATTTTTCAAGGCGCTTAACATGCTGCGCTTCGGGCCGTCGCTGTTTGGTGACGTGATATGATAAGCATCACCGCTCATGCCGTAACCTGTCAATTCAGCATAGATCTTTGCGCCGCGCGCTTTGGCATGTTCATATTCTTCCAGCACCATCACCCCGGCACCTTCACCGATAACAAAGCCATCTCTGTCCTTATCCCACGGACGGCAGGCGGTAGCCGGATCATCATTTCGGGTGCTCAAGGCGCGAGCGGACGAAAAGCCACCGACCGCCAGCGGACCGATGGTCGCTTCCGCCCCCCCTGCAATCATCACATCGGCATCGCCATATTCAATCATGCGTGCGGACTCACCGATACAATGCGTGCCGGTCGTGCAGGCGGAGACCATCGCCAGATTCGGGCCTTTCAATCCGTACATCACGGATAAATTACCGGAAATCATGTTAATGATGGTGCCGGGAATAAAGAAAGGTGAAATCTTGCGCGGCCCGCCGGCCAGGTAATCGCTATGCGTTTCTTCGATCGACGGCAGACCGCCGATACCTGAACCGATATTGACACCGATGCGCTCTGCATTTTGCTCGGTGACTTCCAGACCCGCATCCTTAAAGGCCTCCATTCCGGCGACCAGACCAAAATGAATAAATCTTCCCATGCGACGGGCATCTTTGGCAGGCAAATACTGTGTAACATCAAAATGCTGTACTTCGCCGGCAATTTGACTGGCAAATTGACTGGCATCGAAACTTGATATTTTGACGATTCCGGATTTACCTGCGACGATGTTAGGCCAGGCAACAGAAATACCGATGCCGACCGGGGAGACGATCCCCAAGCCGGTCACAACCACTCTACGTTTAGACAAATTAGCTCCGCCGACAAGAATTTACTTTTGATGTGCCAGGACGTAATCGATGGCTTGCTGCACGGTTGTGATCGTTTCTGCATCTTCATCAGGAATTTCGCATTCAAATTCTTCTTCCAGCGCCATCACCAGTTCGACGGTGTCCAGGGAATCAGCACCCAGATCGTTGACGAAAGAAGATTCGTTTTTTACTTCAGATTCGTTCACGCCAAGTTGTTCCGATACGATCTTTTTTACACGCAGCTCAATAGACATTTTAAGACTCCCACCCTGTTATAAGTTAAAAAAGCTCAGGCATTGTACCAAAGTTGCCGGAAATTCCCAACAACATCCGCAATACACAAAAATATATGCGACAAATGCTACCGCTATTCGCCACGCAGAATACGCAACGGAGACATATTTTGCAAGCTGCGCGTGGCAAGCCATCCCGCCAGCATCACCAGCAGTATCCCGCCTGCCAGACTATCCAACCACATCAAACGATCCCACCTGAATGGAATATCCAGCACATAACGCGTCAGCAGCCAGCCCAGCAAAGTAGCACTTGCCGCAGCGAACAGTCCGGCAAGCAGCCCCGTTACGGCAAATTCAGTCAGATGCAAACGGCGCAAGTAGCCACTGTCCGCACCCAGCGTGCGCAAAATCGCCGCTTCATAGATACGCTCATCCTGACTCGCCTGCAAGGCGGCATACAGCACCAGCAACCCTGCTAACTGGGTAAACAGAAATACCACACTGATCGTCTGTGATACCTTTTCAATAATATCGCGCAGCTGGGCTATCACCGCCCCGGTATCAATCAGCAGCAGATTGGGAAATGTCCGTATCAGTTCATCCCCTACGGCGCTCTTGCCCGGCGGCAGATAAAAACTGGAGAGATAACTTGCCGGATAATCGCGCAGCAAAGCGGGCGTGGCAATGACAAAGAAATTTACCTGCATCGAGTCCCATTGCACCTTGCGCAAACTGGTCACCCGGGCTTGAAAGCGACTGCCTGCTACATCGTAGCCCAAAAAATCACCCATATGAATATTCAAGGTTTTAGCGATACCTTCCTCGACCGACAGTTCTGCCTGGTTTGCGCTTATTGACCCCTCCGGCCACCAGCGCCCCGCCAGCAACTCGTTCCACGCAGGCATTTTATCGGCATAGGACAGGTTGAACTCCCGCTCCAGAAGTGCGTGCGCCCGGGGATCAGCATAACTGCTACTGTTCACTGCGTGACCGTTGATGGTGGTCAATCTGCCCCTGATCATCGGCATCAATTGCACAGGCAAGTTTTTTTCCTTGAAGAAATTCTGCACGGCTAGCTGCTGGTCAGGCTGGATATTGACCACGAAACGATTCGGTGCATCAGCGGGCAACTTATCTTGCCAGGCTTGTAGCAAATCCCCCCGAACCAGCGTCAATACCAGCAAAGCCATGCCACCCAGGCTGAGGGCCGCCACTTGCAGCGCCACACTTCGAGCATGCCGGGCAAGATTATTAAACGCATGTTTCGCTTTGAAAAGCCCGCCATAGCGCGCCAGGGAATACAGCAGCAACCACGCCATACTGCCGGAGAGCAGCAGGCAGGCAAGCAACCCTGCCAGCACGGTCACGCCCAGCTTGAGTGAACCTGCCTGCCAAAGGAACAGCAAAGCGAGCACCAGCGTTGCCATGCCGTAAATCAGCCAAACGCTGGCAGGAGGTGGCCCCAACTCGCGGCGGATAACCTTGAGCGGCGAGACGCGGCGCAGTTGTAATAAGGGTAAGAACGCAAAGCCCAGCAACAAGGCAAAACCGCTTAGTGCGGCTTTAATCGCCGGCAAAAAATCCGGCTGAGGCAAACTATTACCTGACATTAATTTATCCGCCAGCACAGACTGAGTCGCATAACCTAGCAGCACACCGGCCAGTACGGCGATAAACCCTGCCAGTAAAAACTGATATAAAAACAGCCATAAAATCTGTCCTTGCCCGGCTCCCATACAACGCATCACTGCGCAACTATCCAGATGGCGCGCCACATAGCGTCTGGCGGCCAGCAATATCGCCACACCGGCCAGAATGGCCGTGGTCAGGGCGGCAAGGCCGGAAAAATGCTCTGCCCGCTCCAAGGCAACTCTGATTTCAGGACGCGCATCCTTTACATCTTCCAGCTTCTCGTTAGCGGTCAGTTGCGGCGTCAGTGCGACTCTGAGCTTCATCACCTGTCCTGCATCGCCCGCTATCATCAGCCGATAGCTGATGCGACTGCCTTCTTGCAATAAACCGGTCGCGGCCACATCCGCCTGATTCATCACGACACGCGGCGTGAAACTGGCAAAGCCGATGGCGGGTTCCACCTCTTTCACGATAGCCGCTGCCACGATAAAGTGCTGCGCGCCTACGCCCAGCTTATCTCCCGCATGCAAGGCGTACCGACGCATCACTCGCTCATCCACCCACAGTGTGCCTGGCTGCGGAATCGTCTTTGCAACATGCAAGCCGACATCCTTAATCTCTATTGCGCCACGCAGCGGATAACCCGCCTCCACCGCCTGAATTTCACAAAGCAACGCGCCATCAGACAAATTGCCAGGACGCGACACCATACTGGGAAAAGTCCGGCTCTCAACCACCTGCAAGCCGCGTGCCGTCGCCATCTGGCGATAAAGCGGCGAGAACGGGCGTGTCGAGCTGACGCGTAAATCTGCACCCAGCAGACTGGCAGCCTGCAACACCAGCGCCTGGCGCACGCGGTCGGCGAACAGTCCCACGGTAGATAAGCTACCCACCGCCAGCACCAGCGCCAGCATCAGCACGCGCCACTCCCCTGCCCGCCAGTCGCGGCGCAAAAGATTAAAGGATAAACGAAGGAGGTTCATTGTTTATTCATGGAAAAACGGCTAGCAGCCAGCCTATACTTCCCAACCATTATTAAAGATTTCAGCATTAAATTCCAGACTCCACCATCTCGCAACATATAAGGTATAAGAAAATTGCTTCATAACGCCGTACGTTCTCCAGTTCAACCGGGAACACCTGCATTGTCAATTTGGGCGTCAAACTTATCCAGACTTTGCATGATTTTCCCGGCCAGTTCATAGCGCTCTGAAGCTTTCAATTGCAGCGCCATATCCATCATTTCGAGCTTACCCATCGTTATCTCCTTTGGAAAAAAACCATCACCCATGCTGACAACTCATCCTACCTGACTGGTTGTTATCGCGCCAGCCTATTTCAGCCGTGCGATTCCCAGCAGAATTTTTCGTTCGGACAATTTCCGCCTTTGGGAAGTTGAGAATTGATAGCGGGGAGTTGAGAGTTGTTCACCGTCCACTCTCAACCAATCTTATCCTTCCGGTCAATACTTTGCGTTTCATAATCAATTC
>Ga0316223_1001581_pt1 | contig 21004 bp, 19 predicted proteins | sample TBH18009metaG_FD_206007 | JGI IMG/M metagenome (GOLD analysis project Ga0316223, IMG submission 206007) | Freshwater microbial communities from Trout Bog Lake, Wisconsin, USA - TBH18009 | ecosystem: Environmental > Aquatic > Freshwater > Lake > Hypolimnion/Profundal zone | place: USA: Wisconsin...
ATGCACAAGAGATGAACTTCAACGATATTCGCACCACGTTACAGGCCTTAATTGCGATTTACGACAATTGTAACAGTCTCCACACCAACGCCTACGACGAGGCGATCACCACCCCGACCGAGGAATCGGTACGGCGTGCGATGGCGATTCAACTTATTATCAACCGCGAATGGGGACTCGCCAAAAACGAGAATCCGAATCAGGGGGCCTTCATTATTGAGGAGCTGACCGATCTGGTAGAAGAGGCTGTGCTGCGCGAATTTGAGGCGATTGCCAGCCGGGGAGGCGTATTGGGAGCCATGGAAACCGGCTATCAGCGCGGCAAGATTCAGGAAGAAAGCATGTTCTATGAGCACAAGAAGCACGATGGCTCGTATCCTATTATTGGCGTCAATACCTTCCTCAATCCGCATGATGACAGCGCGTCGCATGAAATTGAACTGGCCCGCTCTTCCGACGAGGAAAAACAAAGTCAGCTTAAACGGCTGGCTGCTTTCCACGACAGGAACCGGAGCGAAGCGCCTGAGTGGCTTAGTTTGCTGAGCCAGACGGTGATCGATAACGGTAATGTTTTCGCCGTGCTGATGAAAGCGGTCCGACACTGCTCGCTGGGACAGGTCAGTACCGCGCTTTACGAGGTGGGTGGCAAATACCGTAGAAATATGTGAGAGGAATGAACGAATAGCATGGGTTATCGACTGTCAAAAATTTACACACGTACCGGTGATGAAGGGTCCACCGGTTTGGGGGATGGTCGTCGCGTTGCGAAATACAGTGAACGTATTCACGCATTGGGAGAAATCGATGAACTTAATTCTCTAATTGGCGTATTGCAACTTGAACCTATGTCTGCGGAGACGCATGAACTGTTGACCGATATCCAGCATGATTTGTTCGATCTGGGAGGGGAGTTGTGCATCCCGGGTACGGCTGTAATTCAAGCTGAACGGGTGCAGTATTTGGAGACAACTCTGGATAAGTTGAACGAAGGATTGGAGCCGTTAAAAGAGTTCATTTTGCCTGGGGGTTCACGCTCAGCTGCGGTGACCCATCATGTGCGGACTGTCTGCCGTCGTGCTGAACGATCCATCGCTGTCCTTCATTCAGTTGAGCCAGTACGCGATGAGGTGCTTCAGTACGTAAACCGGTTGTCTGATCTGTTCTTTGTGTTGGCACGTTATCTCAATAGGGCCGATGGTGGCGTTGATGTGCTGTGGCAAAAAGGCAGGTCTGCAAAGGTATCAGAAAAATAATAAAGGAAACATTACATGAGTTACGAATATATCCAACTTGAAATCAAAGGTCGCGTGGGCCTGATTACCCTTGATCGTTCAAACAAATTGAATGCGCTTTGCGAGGGTATGATGGACGAGATGACTCACGTTCTCAATCAACTTGAGGCCGACGAGAGTATCGGCTGCATTCTGTTGACCGGTTCGAATAAGGCGTTTGCTGCGGGGGCTGATATCGACCAAATAAAAACGCAGACCTATATGGATGCGTTCAAGAGCAATTTTGTTACCCGTAACTGGGAACGCATTCGCACTTGTCGCAAGCCGGTGATTGCTGCGGTGGCTGGTTATGCTTTTGGTGGAGGGTGCGAACTGGCGATGCAGTGCGACTTCATTATTGCTGCCGACAATGCCCAGTTTGCCCAACCCGAGGTCGCGCTGGGGGTGTTGCCGGGGGCAGGCGGAACTCAACGTTTGACCCGTGCTGTGGGTAAAGCCAAAGCCATGGAAATGTGTTTGACCGGCCGCCGCATGGATGCTCGCGAGGCAGAGGCGGCGGGACTGGTTTCCCGTGTAGTGCCGATCGACAAGCTGCTTGAAGATGCGTTGGCTACGGCAGAAAAAATTGCCTCGTTCTCCTTGCCCGTAGTGATGATGATCAAAGAATGCGTCAATCAGTCTTTTGAAAGCACGCTTAACGAAGGCATGTTATTTGAACGTCGCATGTTCCACGCCAGTTTTGGACTGGAAGATCAAAAAGAGGGCATGGCCGCATTTTTGGAAAAGCGGGCTGCAGTATTTACTCATCGCTGATGATCAGCTAACCGTGTTTATTGACACGCAGAGACAGTTAATAATTTAGGGAGTCATCTTATGAAACCTCAGCACATTACCTTAATAAATGAGATGAAAATTTCCCGACTTCAGTCGTTTGGAATTGCTACCACATTGGTTTTGCTGGTTGCGCTCACACATAGTCAACACTTTGCGACCCAACTTCATTTGCCTCCTGCCACTTGGGCTGCATTTTTTCTTGGCGGATTTTATTTGCGAAGATTTTCGCTATTTGCAGCAGGGCTGGCTCTGGTGGGATCGATAGATTATGTGGCCATGACTTGGGGCGGAATAACCGAGGCCTATTTTGCGCCTGTGTACCTGTTCATGATTCCGGCCTATGCCGTGCTGTGGCTGGCAGGGAGAAGTTATGCGACCCGCTACACGTTCCAGTGGTTGACCATTCCCTGTTTTCTCCTCAGTCTTTCGAGCATTGTAGTGGCCGAGATCTTGGCGAGTGGCAGTTTTTATCTTCTGATGAGCCACCAAGTTGAGATTAGTTTTCGGGGGCTGCTGATTTATTTGATCACATGGATTCCGGAATCGTTGCAGTCATTCTTCTTTTGGATGGGCTTGGCCACTGTGCTTCATTGTCTGGTTAAGACTATTCAAGGCAGCGTTATCCATCCTTCTGAAGTCAATGATTAGAGCTTGCAGGCAGAATTTCCAATTGTCATGCCTGATGTTTGTTCGCAACACTTTCATTAACTAATTTCACAGAGTATTTAACCAAATCGAAAGATCAACAATGAAGCTTGCCGAACCACAAACCAGACGACAAGTACATACGCGTACGATTACCTGCGCGGCATTTGTACACAGCGATGGTCTCGTGGATATTGAAGGAACGCTACGGGACATCAAATATCAACCTCTTATTTTGCCGGAGCGTGGTGTGGTGGCACCCGGAGAAGCGGTTCACGAAATGAAATTTGTTATTACGATTGACCGCACTTTTTTGATTCGCGATGCCCAAGCTATAACGCTTCAGAGTCCTTACCAAATTTGCGGCACGATTAATGACACCTATCGCCAGATCATAGGGCTGCGACTCGAACCGGGCTTCACTCAGAAAATAAAGCGGTTGTTCCGTGGAATTAGCGGCTGCCAGCATTTGACTGAATTGTTGCCTCCTATGGCTACGACTGCATTTCAGGTGGTGTGGGCCTCGAAGGAAACCTATAGTGAGATAGCTGATAGCGACTCGGCTAATCGCCCCACTCCGCTGGGAGGATGCCATGCCCTGCGCCAGGATGGCGACGTGGTTAAGCTGCATTTTCCACAGCATTATCTGCATCCTGTTGGTAACGTCGATAACGCATAAATATAACGCGCTGGTGGAAACTCGCACAGAAGCTTTTGAGCGGGCAGCCAAAGTGTACTGAATGGGAAATGCCATGATTTTGAATACTGAACAGGAAATGATCCGTGACTCAATGCGAGCCTTTGCACGTGAACGACTGGCCCCTTTTGCACGAGAGTGGGATAAAAACCACACCTTTCCGGCCCAGGCTTTAAAAGAACTGGGTGAGTTGGGGGCGCTTGGCATCGTCATACCTGAAGAATGGGGTGGGGCTGGCATGGACTATATGAGTCTGGTGCTGTCCCTTGAGGAAATTGCCGCAGGTGATGGTGCTACATCAACCATTGTCAGCGTCCAGAATTCGCTGGCTTGTGGAATCACCATGAAATACGGTAGCGACGAACAGAAAGAAACTTGGCTAAAACCACTCGCAAAGGGTGAAAAACTTGGCTGTTTCTGTTTGACCGAGCCTCATACGGGTTCTGATGCGTCAGCTATTACCACCCGTGCAGACCGTGTTGGTGACCATTTTGTGCTGAATGGAGTCAAGCAATTCATCACGACCGGCAAGTATGCCGATGTGGCCATTGTATTTGCTGTCACTGATAAAACTGCGGGGAAAAAAGGGATTTCCTGCTTTCTGGTGCCTACAGCAACGCCGGGCTATATCGTTGCACATATTGAAGAAAAAATGGGGCAGCATGCCTCCGATACGGCGCAGATTTTGTTCGAGAATTGCCGTGTGCCTCCTTCAGCTTTGCTTGGTAAAGAGGGGGAGGGTTACAAGATCGCTCTTTCCAACCTTGAGGCAGGTCGAATTGGTATTGCCGCACAATCGGTCGGTATGGCTCGGGCGGCCTTTGAGGCTGCTTTGAAATATGCCAAGGAGCGTGTTGCGTTTGGAGTGCCAATCATTGAGCATCAAGCGGTTTCTTTCCGCTTGGCCGATATGGCGACCCAACTCGATGCCGCCCGCTTAATGGTTTGGCGTGCCGCGACGCTTAAAGATGCCGGAAAACCCTGCTTGAAGGAGGCATCGATGGCCAAGGTGTTCGCCTCAGAAATTGCCGAAAAAGTCTGTTCTGATGCTATTCAGATTCACGGTGGATATGGTTATGTTAGCGACTTTCCGGTGGAGCGTATCTACCGTGACGTGCGTGTTTCACAAATCTACGAAGGTGCCAACGACATTCAGCGGATGGTCATTGGGCGCGCCATTTCTACTGAATAAATCTGTTCGACTAGCCCAGATTCTTTTATCGGGCTTTCTGCCTTTGGCACGAATTGCAACCATTATGGCGGTTAACATTCTCATCCCGGATTTAATATTAATCGGATTGCGGCTCTTCACAAGAGAGGCAGTCCAACTTTAATTCCCTAAAATGTTTAAACCAGCAATTTGTTGGAGGAAGCCTGATCATGATTATTCCAAGCCTGGATTTCAACCTCGGCGAAACTATTGAAATGCTGCGCGATACCATCCAAGCTTTTGCGGCGAACGAGATTGTGCCGCGAGCTGAAGCCATAGACAGGGATAATCTGTTCCCTGCCGATCTCTGGAAAAAGCTCGGAGATATGGGGTTGCATGGTATGACCGTGGAGGAGGAATATGGCGGGAGTAGCATGGGTTATCTGGCTCATATTATTGCGGTTGAGGAGGTCTCCCGCGCTTCTGCTTCGGTCGGTTTGTCTTACGGTGCCCATTCCAACTTGTGTATCAACCAGATCCGCAGGAACGGCAGCGAAACCCAGAAACGCAAGTATCTGCCCAAACTGGTGTCAGGGGAACATGTTGGGGCACTTGCCATGTCCGAGCCGAATGCAGGGTCTGATGTGGTCAGCATGAAGATGCGTGCCGACAAGAAGGGCGACCGCTATGTCCTCAATGGCTCCAAGATGTGGATCACCAATGGCGGCGATGCCGACACCTTGGTTGTGTATGCCAAAACTGATATCGAGGCGGGCGCCAAGGGGATGACTGCTTTTATCATTGAAAAGAATTCCAAGGGTTTCAGCCATGGCAGTCACTTGGACAAACTGGGCATGCGCGGATCCAATACCTATCCTTTGTTTTTTGACGATTGCGAAGTGCCCGAAGAGAACGTTCTCGGTGGAGTCGGCAACGGTGTCAAAGTGCTCATGTCGGGCCTTGATTACGAACGTTCGGTTCTTTGTGGCGGGCCTCTGGGAATCATGGCTGCCTGCATGGACAACGTGGTGCCATTTCTGCACGAACGAAAACAGTTTGGTCAAAGTATCGGTGAGTTCCAGTTAATGCAGGGAAAACTGGCCGACATGTATTCGACCTGGATGGCGACCCGTGCTTATGTCTATGCGCTTGGACAGGCTTGCGATCGAACCGATCATGCACGTTCCTTGAGAAAAGATGCTGCTGGAGCCATTCTGTATTCTGCCGAAAAAGCCACTTGGATGGCAGGCGAGGCTATTCAGACGCTGGGTGGGGTCGGCTACACCAACGAATATGCTACGGGCCGTCTGTGGCGAGATGCCAAATTATATGAAATTGGTGCCGGCACCAGCGAGATCCGTCGCATGCTGATCGGTCGCGAATTGTTCTCCGAGACAGCTTGAAATGACGATCATCAAGTCGGCTATCAACACGCGTTCTCCTGAATTTCAGGTGAATGCCGCTGAAATGAAAAAGCTCGTGGAAGACCTTCGTGCTAATGCCGCTCAAGTGTCCTTGGGGGGAGGCGAAGACACCTGCAAAAAACATATCGCACGGGGCAAACTGCTACCCCGTGATCGGGTGGATCATCTGCTCGATCCGGGAACCGCTTTCCTGGAGATCGGTCAGTTGGCTGCTCTGGGCCTGTACGATAACGATGCGCCCTCGGCAGGAGTGATTGCAGGGGTGGGGCGGGTGAATGGTATCGAGTGCATGATTGTAGCTAACGATGCCACGGTTAAGGGCGGTACCTACTACCCGATGACCGTTAAGAAACATCTTCGCGCCCAGGAAATTGCCATGCAAAACCGGCTTCCGTGCATTTATCTGGTTGATTCCGGTGGGGCCTTTTTGCCGAAGCAGGATGAGGTTTTTGCAGATCGGGATCACTTCGGGCGTATCTTCTTCAATCAGGCCAACATGTCTGCCGAGGGAATTCCGCAGATTGCAGTGGTGATGGGATCCTGTACGGCCGGTGGAGCCTATGTTCCAGCCATGAGCGACGAAACCATTATTGTCAAAAATCAGGGAACCATCTTCCTTGGGGGGCCGCCCTTGGTAAAAGCTGCCACGGGCGAAGTGGTCAGCGCCGAAGACTTGGGCGGGGGGGACGTGCATACCCGCATCTCCGGTGTGGCAGATCATTTGGCAGAAAACGATACCCACGCGCTGAACATTGCACGCCGTATTGTCGGCAATCTCAACCGGACCAAATCGGTTCACCTTAATTTAGCCTCCGCCGAAGAGCCCCTATATGACCCGACCGAAATTTACGGCATTATTCCGTCCGATACGAGAAAGCCGTATGACGTGCGAGAAGTCATTGCACGAGTGGTGGACGGTTCTCGCCTGGATGAATTCAAGGCACGTTATGGAACGACGCTGGTGACTGGTTTTGCGCACCTGTATGGAGTTCCCGTAGGAATTATCGCCAACAACGGAATACTTTTTGGCGAGGCGGCCCAAAAAGGCGCTCACTTTATCGAGCTTTGCGCACAGCGTGGGGTGCCGCTGGTATTTCTGCAAAATATCACCGGTTTCATGGTAGGGCGCAAATACGAGAGTGGTGGAATCGCAAAAGATGGCGCCAAAATGGTCACTGCGGTTGCCACCGCGCAAGTGCCTAAAATCACCATGCTGATTGGTGGCAGCTTTGGTGCCGGTAACTACGGCATGTGCGGACGAGCCTATTCTCCCCGCTTTCTCTGGATGTGGCCTAATAGTCGCATCTCGGTAATGGGGGGCGAACAAGCGGCAAGCGTCCTTGCCACTGTACGTCGCGATGGCATTGAGATGAAAGGCGGAGCCTGGAGCAAAGCCGAAGAAGAAGTTTTCAAGACGCCTATCCGGCAGCAATATGAGGAACAGGGTCACCCCTACTATGCAACTGCCCGTCTGTGGGACGATGGCGTTGTTGACCCTGCCCAGTCTCGGCGCATTCTCGGTCTATCCTTGTCGGCGAGTCTCAATGCACCGATTCAGCCGACCAGGTTCGGCGTGTTCAGAATGTGATGGACGGAAAAGGGAATCAGGCCATGTATGAAACACTGGAGATAGAAATCGTTCAGGGAGTGGCAACTGTCTGGATGAATCGACCTGAAGTTCACAACGCATTTAACGGGCGCATGATCGTCGAATTGACTGCGGCCTGCTGTGTCTTGGAGCAAGACCCGACTGTTCGTATCATGGTGCTTGCGGGACGGGGAAAATGTTTTTCAGCCGGGGCCGACCTGAATAGCATGAAAAGCGCCGGTAGCGCCTCGCTTGAGGAAAACCTGAACGATGCACGCCTGCTGGCAAAAATGCTGCGCACGTTGGCGGAAATGAGCAAGCCTTCCATCGCACGGGTTCATGGTGCCGCCTTGGGCGGAGGCATGGGGCTGGCGGTTGCCTGCGATATTTGTATTGCTTCCACGGAGGCATTTTTCGCGACCTCGGAAGTGAAGTTCGGGATTATTCCGTCAACGATCAGCCCGTATGTCATTCGTGCTATTGGTGCGAGGAATGCATATCGTTACTTTCAAACTGCGGAGCGTATCTCGGGAGATCGGGCGGTAGCAATTGGTTTGGCTCACGAGGCGGTAACACCGGAGGCTCTGGACGCAGAAGTTCGCAATATGATTACCTTCCTGCTGCTTGGGGCACCGCAGGCTCAAGCGGCATCCAAGGCGCTGATTCGGGCTGTATCACATCAGCCAGTAACCGATGAACTGGTGGAAGACACCGCTCGACGTATTGCTCATGCACGTGCCACCGAAGAAGCTAAGGAAGGTCTTGCTGCTTTTCTCGAAAAACGTCCTCCAAGCTGGACTCAACACTGAAGGGCTGAGACACAAATGTTCAACAAAATTCTAATTGCCAATCGCGGTGAAATTGCCTGTCGAGTGATCAAGACCGCTCGTCGACTCGGGGTCAAAACAGTTGCCGTATATTCCGAGGCGGATGCCGGGGCGCGCCATGTGCGTCTGGCCGATGAAGCGGTCCTGATAGGACCCGCGCCCGCATTGGAAAGTTATCTGTCCATCGAACGAATTATTGCTGCGGCGAAACAGACCGGAGCGCAAGCCATCCATCCCGGCTACGGTTTTCTTTCCGAAAATGAACTTTTTTGTGAAGCCTGTGAGCGTGAAGGGCTCGTTTTTATCGGACCACCGGTGTCGGCTATTCACGCGATGGGCTCTAAATCTGAAGCCAAAAAGCTGATGGAGAAGGCGGGCGTTCCGCTGACCCCCGGCTATCATGGCGACCGTCAGGAACCCGATTTTCTTCATTCACAGGCGGATTTCATCGGTTACCCGGTGTTGATCAAAGCAGCTGCGGGAGGAGGAGGAAAAGGCATGCGGGTGGTTGAGCGGAGCCAAGATTTTCTTGATGCTCTGGCTTCCTGTAAACGGGAAGCGGCTTCAAGTTTCGGGAGCGACCACGTCCTCATTGAAAAATATCTAGCTCGTTCGCGCCATATTGAACTTCAGATTTTTGGCGATACTCAGGGTAATTATGTTTACCTTTTTGAGCGAGATTGCTCGGTGCAACGTCGTCACCAGAAAGTGCTGGAAGAGGCTCCGGCACCGGGTATGACTCCGGAACGTCGTGCTGCAATGGGCAAAGCCGCCGTTGATGCGGCGCGGGCCGTTGGTTACGTCGGGGCCGGGACGGTGGAATTTATCGCCAATCAGGATGGCACTTTCTATTTCATGGAGATGAATACCCGTTTACAGGTAGAACATCCCGTGACTGAAATGATCACAGGACTCGACCTTGTCGAATGGCAGTTATTAGTAGCAACCGGGGAAACTCTGCCTTTGGCTCAGGAACAACTTACTATCAACGGCCATGCACTGGAGGCACGTATTTATGCCGAAGATCCCGCCAAAGGATTCCTTCCCTCCACTGGCAGGCTCGTACACTTGGTGACGCCGGAAGAAGGCTTACACGTTCGAGTGGATAGCGGAGTGGAAGAAGGGGATGAAATCACGCCGTACTACGATCCGATGATTGCCAAGCTTATCGTATGGGATGTCAGCCGCGATCGCGCCCTGGCCAGAATGCTGCAGGCATTAGCTGAATATCGGATAGTCGGCGTTGCCAATAACATCGAATTTTTGTCCCGTCTAACTGCATGTACTTCCTTTGCGACTGCCAATTTGGATACCGGGCTCATTGAACGGGAAAAGGACTCACTTTTCCCTGTGCCTGCAGAACCTCGCCGGGAAGCCTGGTTGACCTTGGTATTGGCTGAACTTCTGCGGGAGCGTGCACAAGCTGCAAAGGCCGGTGGAAAACTTTCTGAACCTCAATCTCCTTGGCATTTGAGAGATGGCTGGCGTCTCAACGCGGACGCCAAAAGAACTCTAATTTTCCGTATTGGCGACGTTCAGAAAACTCTCAGAATTGCCAGTCGCGGAGAGGGTTTTGATATCGTGCTTGATGGTGTGAGCAGCTTGGTTAACGGTAGCATCAACCCGCGCGGACTGCTCCGGGCCGAGCTGGATGGCATCCGAATCACGGCGACCGTAGTGGTTGCCGGAGAGCGCCGCCATGTATTTGCCCAAGGCAGAACCTGGCAATTCGCTGCTGTCGATCCACTTCATTTTGTCGGTGTAGGGGGCGGCGCAGAAGGCAGTCTTTTGGCACCGATGCCGGGGGCCGTCATCGCGCTAATGGCCGAGGAGGGTGAGATCGTTGAAAAAGGGACTCCGCTGCTGATTCTGGAAGCTATGAAGATGGAGCACACCATTACCGCACCGGCGAGAGGAACCGTGAAGCGCTTCTGTTTCCGTGTTGGCGATCAGGTGGGAGACGGTGCCGAACTCGTTGAGTTTGAGGTAGGGTGAGGAAAATAGACATGGATCTGCCCGGCAAGGTACGTATCGTCGAAGTCGGCCCGCGTGATGGTTTGCAAAACCAGAAACAGGTAGTTAGCACAGAGACCAAGGTTGAGTTGATCGCCAGACTGGGGGCCTCAGGCCTCAAGGTAATCGAGGCGGCCTCGTTTGTTTCCGCCAAGTGGGTGCCTCAGATGGCCGATAGTGCCGAGGTGATGGCTCGTATCAAGCGTCTACCGGGGGTGAGCTACCCGGTTCTGACGCCCAATTTGAAAGGTTTCGAGGCTGCGTTGGCTGTCGGGGTGCAGGAGGTGGCAATTTTTGGTGCCGCTTCTGAAAGTTTTAGTCAAAAAAATATTAACTGCTCCATTGCCGAATCGCTGGATCGATTTCAACCGGTGATGGACGCTGCAGAGGCAGCGGGTATTCGCGTGCGGGGTTATGTGTCTTGCGTGCTCGGCTGTCCTTATGAAGGCGATGTCGCACCGCAAAGTGTTGCGGCTGTTGCGGCGGCGCTCTACGAAATGGGTTGTTATGAGGTAAGCCTGGGGGACACGATCGGCACGGGAACGCCAGGGAAAACCCTCAGACTGCTTGAAGCCGTTACTCGGCGGGTACCGGTGGAGAAACTTGCCGGCCATTATCACGATACCTATGGTCAGGCTCTAGTCAATATCTATGCTTCGTTACAAATGGGCGTGTCGGTCTTCGATGCCTCGGTGGCGGGGTTAGGCGGCTGCCCCTACGCAAAGGGTGCATCGGGCAACGTTGCAACGGAAGACGTGGTCTATCTTTTACATGGTTTGAATATTGAAACGGGGATTGATCTGGATGAGTTGGTCACAACCGCACTGTGGATCAGTGATCGTCTGGATCGTCCTTGCGGTTCGAAAGTTTCCTTAGCCCGAGCCGCTAGCCTTGGTTGATTCCACAATTAGTTGTCTGCGTGTATATAAATATATTAGGAAAGTCAAAGTATGAGTGAACTTAGCTACGTACGAGGAGCCACCGAAAAGATGCTGATCGGTCAGGCCATCGGGAATTATTTTGATGAAGCCTGTAAAAAGTATAGTAGCCACGAAGCACTCGTGGTTTGTCATCAGAACATTCGGCTGACATACTCAGAACTCAAGGACAAAGTGGATGCTCTGGCGTGTGGACTGCTTCGTCTGGGTCTTCAGCACGGAGACCGGATTGGGATTTGGTCACAAAATAACATGGAATGGACGGTGACCCAATTCGCAGCCGCAAAAGCAGGTCTGGTTCTTGTTACCATCAATCCCGCCTATCGCCGTGCAGAGCTTGAGTATGCGCTGAACAAGGCCGGTTGCCGTGCCTTGATACTTTCCCCGAACTTCAAGCAAAGCAACTATCTGCAAATAATTAACGATGTGGCTCCTGAGTTGGCGGGCTGCGAGCCATCCAATTTTCGTTCGTCTCGGCTTGCAACTTTGCAAATGGTGATTCGTATGGGGGATGAGTGTTCATCCGGCATGTACAATTTTAACGACCTGCTTCCACTTCCAAGCCAAAGCGAACTGGAACGACTCGATCAAATCGGAAAGCAACTGCAGTGCACTGATCCAATCAATATTCAGTTCACCTCCGGAACGACAGGTAATCCAAAAGGGGCGACGCTTTCCCACCGCAATATTTTGAACAACGGATATTTTGTCGCCGAAGCCATCAATCTTGATGCGGGAGACCGGTTGTGTATTCCGGTACCGCTCTACCATTGTTTCGGCATGGTGATGGGTAATTTGGGTTGTCTTACCCACGGTGCAACCATGATTTATCCTTCGGAAGCCTTTGACCCGGAATCCTTACTGAAGACCATATCGAAGGAAAAATGTACCGCACTTTACGGTGTTCCAACGATGTTTATCGCAATTCTGGATCATCCTGAATTTTCCAACTATGACGTGTCCAGTCTGCGTACCGGCATCATGGCGGGCAGTCCTTGCCCAGTTGAAGTCATGAAACGTGTAATCGATAAAATGCATATGGGCGATGTGACGATTGCCTATGGTATGACGGAAACCTCACCGGTCAGTTTTCAGAGTAGTACCACCGACTCAATTGATCACAGGGTTTCCACCGTCGGGCGCGTTCATCCTCATTGTGAAGTAAAAATTGTGGGCGACGACGGCAATACCGTGCCACGCGGGGTGAAAGGAGAGCTTTGCACGCGTGGCTATTCGGTCATGCTCGGTTACTGGGCAGACGATGAAAAAACGGCAGAGGCTATCGACCAGGACGGCTGGATGCATACGGGAGATTTGGCGACAATCGATGAACACGGTTACTGCAAAATCGTCGGTCGCATCAAGGATATGGTTATCCGCGGTGGCGAGAATATTTACCCCCGCGAAGTGGAGGAATTTCTTCACCGCCATCCAAAGATCCGCGAAGTCCAGGTAATCGGTGTTCCTGATCAAAAATACGGCGAGGAGCTCTGTGCACTGATCATTTTGCGCGAGGGTGAGAGCTTAAACGATGCCGAGGTCAAGGAGTTCTGCAAAGGCCAAATTGCTCATTACAAGGTGCCACGGTACATTAAATTCGTCGAGGAGTTTCCTATGACCGTCACCGGTAAGGTTATGAAATACAAAATTCGTCAGCAAATGGAGCACGAGCTTGGTCTGGATAGAGGATTGTCACATTAAGGGTCAAGGCGATAGCGTTGTAATCCTCAATTACGCTTGATAAGCCCCCTAATTTTGCAAATATGAAAAATATACCTAAAGGTAAACCATGACTGATCCATCTTGGAGACCTAATCCCGCGGAAATAGCTTCAACACGTGTGGCGAGCTTTATGCTCCATTTAAAGCAAAATTTTGATGTCGAGATTCAGGACTATGAGGCATTGTGGATCTGGTCAATTAAACAGCCGGAAGCGTTCTGGCGTGCGGTGTGGGATTTTACAGGTGTAATCGGCGAGCCGGGCACGCGCTTGCTGGATTGGAATCCGCAACAGAGCATGATGGACGCGTCCTGGTTTCCTGACGCACGGCTTAATTTCGCCGAAAACCTGTTGCGGCCTTCAAACAACCCGGATGCTTTGGTCTTCTGGGGCGAGGATCGGGTTAAGCGCAGCCTTACCAGGCAGGAATTAAGACGTGAGGTGGCACAACTTGCTGCAGGGATGCGTCAGCTCGGAGTTGAAGCGGGCGACCGGGTGGCCGTATGGTTGCCTAATATGCCGGAGGCCATCATAGCCATGCTTGCTGCTGCCAGCATAGGCGCAATTTTTACTTCCGCTTCTCCTGATTTTGGCGTGCAGGGTGCGTTGGATCGCTTCGGTCAGGTAGCACCCAAAGTGCTGATTGGCGTTGATGGATATTATTACAATGGCAGGACGATCGACGTAATTGACAAACTGGGTGAGGTGGCGCGTCAGCTTCAAACGGTTAAGACTGTCATCGTTGTCCCTTATGTGTCTGAAGCCAATGAACTCAAGACAATACCCAATGCGATTAACTGGCGAGAGTTCATCAAGCCTTTTGCCACAGTCGATACCCCGATCTTTACGGCACTTCCTTTCAATCATCCTCTTTACATCATGTATTCGTCGGGTACTACCGGCGTGCCCAAATGTATTATCCACGGTGCTGGCGGTACCTTGCTTCAGCACTTGAAGGAACATCAATTACATGGCGATGTACGCGAAGGAGATCGTCTGTTCTACTTCACCACGTGCGGGTGGATGATGTGGAACTGGTTGGCGACAGGTTTGGCCAGTGGCGCTACACTTTTACTTTATGATGGAAGTCCTTTTGCCGCTGACGGCCGCATTGTCTTTGAATACGCCCAAGCCGAACGCATGACCCAACTGGGTACTTCCGCCAAGTTTATCGACGCCTTGGCCAAGACCGGGTTAGTGCCGAAACAGCATTTTGATCTGACGCCGCTGCGTGCGATCTTTTCTACGGGCAGCCCGCTGTCGGCAGAGGGGTTTGATTTTGTGTATCAGTCGATCAAACCACAAGTACAATTATCCTCGATCTCGGGAGGAACCGATATTGTGTCCTGCTTCGTCCTCGGTAGCCCCATCCTGCCGGTGTGGCGCGGCGAAATACAGTGCCGTGGACTTGGCATGGCTGTGGATGTCTTCAATGATGAGGGTCAGCCAGTACGCGGCGAAAAGGGAGAATTAGTCTGTACACAACCTTTTCCCTCAATGCCGCTCGGTTTCTGGAACGACACCGATGGTGCAAAATATCGTGCTGCTTATTTCGAAAGATTTCCCGGTATCTGGTGCCATGGGGACTACTGCGAAATTACCGGGCACGGCGGTCTCATTATTTATGGCCGCTCGGATGCCACACTCAACCCCGGAGGCGTACGCATCGGAACGGCGGAAATATACCGGCAGGTAGAGCGTTTGCCCGAAGTACTCGAATCACTGGTCATCGCACAGAATTGGCCTCCCGGCAGCTTGGGCGATGTTCGCATCGTATTATTTGTTAAGTTGCGCGACGGCGTAGAGTTGACCGAAGAGTTGGAAAAGCTTATCAAAACGACCATACGCAGTAATACGACTCCGCGCCACGTCCCCGACAAAATCCTGGCAGTCGCTGATATGCCTCGAACCAAGAGTGGCAAGCTGGTGGAACTGGCTGTACGCAACGTTGTTCATGGAGAACCGGTAAAGAATATTGAGGCGATGCTGAATCCGGAAGCATTAGATTACTTCAGAGGGAGACCCGAATTGGCATGAGATGAAGCTCGCTGTTATCCGCGCTAATTTATAGCGCATTAAAGTGCAATTGATTTTTTCGTGATGTAAGCCATTCCTTTTAGATTGGCCAATAATTTTCTTTCTGCATCAAACACATTAATGTCATAGGAAGCAAGCTTATTATCGCGCGAAATTTCTGTGGCTTCGGCAGTGATAATTCCCTGTGTGCTTTTGGCAAAATAAGAAATCGATGCGTTGATAGAAAGTGAAACATTTCCATAAGAATTGACTGCTGCCGCAAAACAAAAATCCGCAAGTGTGAACAATAAACCACCATGCACCACGCCCGCTGCATTCAAATGCCGTCCATCAATGGTTACCTGTGCTTTGGCATATCCGGGACGACATTCGGTAAGTGCAATGCCGTTGCAGGCTGCAAATTGGTCACCTTTCAAATAGGCTTTAAAATTTTCCACGGTTCAAATTTGATAAATCTGACTGGCCTTCAACAGCTCGAGTTTGTTCTTTTGTAAAACATCAATGACAGCTTGAATTGAGGTTGAACGAATGATCACCGATGCAGTAGATTGAGTTGCGAAGGCATACATGTAATCGATATTGATATTGTTCTCGGCCAGGATTTTCAAAGCATGATATAAACCGCCTGGTTCATTTGGTACGATAAAACAAGCCACATCAGTTAAGTTCACTGAAAAGCCATTTTCCTTTAATACTGCAACAGCCAATTCCGGGCGACCAACCACCATGCGGATAATGCCATAATCGGCAGCATCAGCGATGCTCAATGCGGTGATATTGATATCGTTTTCAGCCAGAATTTTTGTCAAGTCAGTTAGCCTGCCTGATTTGTCTTCAAGAAAAACAGATAATTGTTTAATGATCATGATTGGATTCCGTGCCTATTTGCGATTATCAATTACACGTTTTGCTTTTCCTTCCGAGCGCTCTATGCTGCTCGGCTCAACCAGGCGGATTGTTGCGCTGATTCCCAAGACGCTTGAAATATTATTTTTGATACGAGTTCTCAAAGCTTCCAGTACTTTTACCTCGTCAGACCAGAATTGTTCATCAACTTCAACTTTGATTTCCAAAGAATCGAGGTTATTTTCACGACTCACAATCAGTTGATAATGGGGGGAAGTTTCGGCCAGTTCGAGAAGCACCGATTCCACCTGAGACGGGAATACATTCACTCCGCGGATAATCAGCATGTCATCCGAGCGACCCAAGCACTTTTCCATGCGTACCAACGTGCGTCCACAGGCACATTGCTCTGAGTGTAAACGGGTCAGGTCACGTGTACGATAACGAAGCAACGGCATGGCTTCTTTAGACACGGGTGTAAATACCAATTCTCCCAATTCACCATAAGGCAGGATTTCAAGGGTTTTCGGATCGATAATTTCAGGGATAAAGTGATCTTCGTAAATATGGTTTCCGCATTGATGTTCGCATTCCATCGAAACACCCGGCCCGATAATTTCGCTCAATCCATAAATATCATAAGCTTTAATCCCAAGCAGATTCTGAAGTTGACTTCTCATTTCCTCAGACCAGGGTTCAGCTCCAAATACTCCAACCTTGAGCTTGATATCTTTGGGCGGGATATTTTCTTTTAGAATTCTTTCACCTAAAAATGCGGCATACGATGGCGTACAGGCGATCGCGGTTGATCCGAAATCAACCATCAATTGCAATTGTTTCTGGGTGTTTCCACCCGAGACAGGAATGACCGCAGCCCCCACTTTTTCCGCCCCGTAATGCAGCCCCAAGCCACCGGTAAAAAGTCCGTATCCGTAAGCGACTTGAATAATGTCATTTTGGGTGATGCCCGCCATGGTAAGCGAACGTGCTACAACTTCGCTCCACATATCAATATCGTTTCGTGTATATCCCACTACAGTTGGTTTGCCACTTGTTCCACTGGAGGCATGCAAGCGGACAATATCCGATTGGGGAACGGTGAATAAACCGAATGGATAGTTATCTCGTAAATCAGTTTTTAAGGTGAAAGGCAGAAATTTGAGTTGGTCGACACTTTTAATGTCGCCAGGCTCGATTCCTTTTTCTTTAAGTTTGTTGCGGTAAAAAGGAACCGTTGTGTAAATTCTTTCCAGCATTTTTGTTAAACGCTGGCTTTGGATTTCGCGCATTTGCTCCCGACTTGCGCATTCGATAGATTTATTCCAAATCATAAAATTTTCTAATAATTATGTATTTTATACTGCACATCAATTGGCCTTGGACACCGACGGAGTGAGTTCTCTTCGCCTAAGTTTTTCAGAGAGCTTTGATCATTGACTTTCCATGCCTGCCTGGAAGGCCAGCAAATTCATTTTTACAATGACATCCCCTTTGGCGGAGAAGTATTGCTCGATTGCACTTTTCAGTTGATCAATGCCAATACCAATATGAGGTGATGCGGCTCCCAACATAACCACATTAAATGTTCTGATACTTCCTGCTTTTCGCGCTAACCCCGATGCATCAACAAACTTGTGTTTTGCCGATTTCTCAATTTCGGCACGAATGTTATCCTGGTCGGGATAATTGGCAATATTTTTAAATGCTTCGGTAGCTGTTACGATAATTCCATCATCTGATAGAAACGGCAAATATCTCAACGATTCCATGGGTTCGATGGATAGAATAATATCGGCTTTGCCCCGTGGGATAAGGTCGGAGAAAATTTCAGTATCGGAAATACGAAGGTGCGACTCGACTGAACCGCCGCGCTGACTCATTCCATGAACTTCGGCTTGTTTTACATGCAATCCGTTATTCATCGCCGCCAAGTCGATAATCGCTGCGATGGTAAGAATACCCTGGCCTCCAACGCCTGCTATGATTATATTTTTGTTCATGGCTTATTTAACTGAAGCAGTTTTATCAGTTGATTTCTTCTTGCTGGTTTTCTTGATTTCGCCTGCCATTTGTACGCATTCTCTTTGTGCGATGATGACAGAAACTCCCTTGTAGTCGAATTCTTCCTGAATTACGGCAATATTGTTCTGAAGGTTTTTTCTCAATGGTTCGATGAAGCGAATATGAGCTTCATCTACTCCAACCCCCTTACAGATATCGTAAATTTTATCGCTTGCCGAAGAATCCTGTCCTCCGGTCATGGCAATCGTTGAATTGTCAGAAATGATGACTGTGATTGCAACTTCGTCATTTACTGCATCAAGCAGCCCGGTAATGCCGGAGTGGGTGAAGGTTGAGTCGCCAATGACAGCAACGGCAGGATGATAGCCGGCGTCAGCCGCTCCTTTAGCCATGGTGATCGATGCTCCCATGTCAACGCATGTGCTGATTGCATCATAGGGTTCCAATGCGCCGAGCGCGTAGCAACCTATATCAGAAAAAACATGCTTTTCCGGAGAGCTTTCGAATATCCGATTCATTGCATCGTACAGATCGATATGTCCGCACCCCTGGCATAACATGGGGGGGCGACTGGCAACCACCTTTGGTATGATTTTTATCTGTTTATGTTGCACGCCAAATGCTTTTGCCAAAGCATCGGGTGAAAGCTCGCCCATGCGGGGAAGGGCACCATCCAGTCGGCCACGAAATTTGGTATTGCCAAAATAGCCTTTGAGCAATTCTTCGTATATGGGATACCCCTCTTCGGCAATTAATATGTCATCGTATTTTTCGGTAAATTCTCTAATTTTTTTATCCGGCAAGGGATAGTGTGAAATTTTTAAAACAGGTATGTCAAGCTTCTCAGCTTGTTTGATTTCCATTATATAGTTGTAGGCAATTCCAAATGCAATCACCGCTTTGGAACCTGTTCCCTCGACTATCTGATTTAATGTTGAGGCTTCAGAAATTTCAGCTAATTGTGGTTGCAAGTCAAGCAACTTTGCATAATTGGGTCGGGCATTGGAAGGGATCAAAATCCATTTCTTTTTGTCAGTTGAGGGATTCAAGGTATTTTGCGCTCTTGCTGCTTGTTGTTTAACCCCTGCGCGCGAATGTGAGAGACGAGTGGTGATGCGTAACAAAATAGGCAGCTTTACTTGCTCCGACAGATCGAAAGCGTAGCGTACAGCATCGTATGCTTCTTGTTGGTTCGAGGGTTCAATTACCGGAACATACGCGAAGCGGCCATAGGCGCGAGTGTCCTGCTCGTTCTGAGATGAGTGCATTGAAGGGTCGTCGGCAACGACCACAACCAGTCCGCCATGAACGCCTGTAATGGCCGAACACATAAACGGATCGGCGGCAACGTTGAGTCCCACATGCTTCATGCACACGAGACTGCGTTTGCCTGCATACGACATTCCCAAAGCGGCTTCATAAGCAGTTTTTTCGTTTACCGCCCATTTGGAATGAACACCATTTTGTTTGGCAACACTCGAACGTTGAATGAATTCTGTTATTTCCGTTGATGGGGTGCCGGGATAGGCATACACCCCTGATATTCCTGCATCTATTGCAGCAAGTGCTATTGCCTCAGCACCAAGAAGAAGCTGTTTTTTCATCGTGGGTAGTTAGGAGTAAAATTAATAGGGAAGGATATTATTTAAACGGATACTTTAGAAGTATCCTTTACCTCGAACGCTCAGTCAATGTCAATTTTTGCAAGCTTATAGTGGAATAATTCCAGCTGAAGAAACGCCGCTCAATACCCAATTATTTTTATCGGAATTATTTTGTGCGTAATATTTTTTGGCTAAAAGCCCCAGGCGATTGTCCTGTCCACTGATTGAAGGCGCGGATGAAACTCTTTTCATCGGCGAATCCAACGAGGTTTGCCACTTGCTTGATCGTTCTGTTGGATCGAGTAAGCAGCTCTATGGAATAGTCTCGACGAATTTGATTTTTGATTTGTTGAAGGCAAGTTCCTTCTTCCTTGAGTTGGCGGTGAAGTGTCCTGACTGATATATGCAAGTGTTCTGCAACGCTTTCTGCCGTGGCTGCCGTGTCAAGCTTTTCACTTAAAAACTGATGAACCCCCTGAATCAATAAACGATCTCTGCGATACTGAAATACTGTAAGGGGCAGGGCACGTTGCAGCATCAATTGCAGAGCGCGCTCGTCACGTCGAATAGGCAAGTCAAGATAACGAGGGTCGAAGCAAAATCCGGCTGACTCACTATCAAAGTGGATATTGCCTAGGAACATGAGCGGATAGGCCTCATGATGCGGGGGCGCTGGAAATGGGAAATTAGCTTCCAGGAGAGGAATGCGCGAGTCGACCACCCAGCAGGCATAGCCAAGAATGTAGCGTAGGCAGGATACAAGGCAAAATTCTTGCATCTCCCCTAGAGTGGCGGAAGTGATGACCAGTCTTGCTATGTTTGGTGAGATTTCCAGACTAAGCTTAATATCATCTGTTAACAATCGGTGATGTCTGCACCAACGTTTTAGTGCAATTCCAAGATTGGGAGAGGTGAGCGATGCTCGGCACAGCATGCCGTAACTTCCCCAAGGCAGTTTACGTGAAAACCATCCCAAAGCCTCATCGTCCAGTTCTTGCATTGCGATACTGCACAAGAGTTCGAGTTGAGAGGCGGTCACCCGGGAATGAGGGTCTTTCAACATCGAATCCGTGATCTCGGTTTTTTCAAGAGCATCGGCCGGATCAGCACCGTATTTGCGATACGCTAAAAGAATGCTGTGGACAAAAGAGATAGGAGTGGCAGCGCGGCCTTTATCAGTAAGGGATAAGTTTGATGGGGCGGAATCCATTGAGAGAGTTTTACCTACTTTGATACGAAGTGCAACCCTGTTGGCGATTTACGCACAAACCTGAACATGTTCTTATGCAAATATTCATGATTATCTACAAGGTTAACACTAGGCGAACTTTGGTATATGTTCCTTGAGATACAAAAATTTCTTATATGGATCGCAGAAAAAATTATTTCGAAATCACAGAACGCATATATAACATGAGTTCCTTTTT
>Ga0316223_1001599_pt1 | contig 20833 bp, 7 predicted proteins | sample TBH18009metaG_FD_206007 | JGI IMG/M metagenome (GOLD analysis project Ga0316223, IMG submission 206007) | Freshwater microbial communities from Trout Bog Lake, Wisconsin, USA - TBH18009 | ecosystem: Environmental > Aquatic > Freshwater > Lake > Hypolimnion/Profundal zone | place: USA: Wisconsin...
CGATCCTTCTTTCAACGCCGCTCGAATCGGAGATTCGCAGACAATGGCGTTCCCAATCTGGAGATTGGGAACGAGCGCGCTTTTTCTTAACTTAATGGCAGTGGGGCGTCGCCCTAGGCTCCTATGAAACCGGGCCGTTGGCCCTGAAAGGCCTGCGCACGCGCTTCGAAAAGATGTGGGTAATGGAAAGAGTCCTGTGCCGCCTTCGGATGCCGGACCAAGTCGGCACAGGACTGCCGCACTCCAAGACGCTGGCGCGTTTCTCGGAACTCCCAACGCAATCCGTTGCGAGTTGCATTCCCTATCGTTCAAATTCGCTAAACGAACAGTATTGGGCGTCTCGCCTGCTGGCTTCGGCGTCCCGCCGAAATGAACTTCCGATTCTGTCGCGAATTCGAGCCTCCTGCCAGCGACCTCTGGAGAGCGCCTCGTCTCGGACGTCACATTCCCGACCCGACTTATCCATTGCGGTCGCAAGCGCTTCGGTTCCCGAGTGTTCGCTATCTCCGCTAAAGCTTGAGTGGAAAACATTGTTCTCTGAATCTTGGCGTGCTTTGCGTTCCTGGCGCGAGCTCTTCTGAAATTTCAAATAGCTTTGCTATGGTTTTCCGATTTCGCTTTCGCTGACCGGACGATCCAAGTTCAGTTGGATAATCGTGTCCAGAGGGCTCTGGCTGGTTTTGGCGAGTACGAACGAGAGGCCGCGTTCGGTTTGCGTCACCGCAACGTCGCCTCCGGTTAACACGCGGGCCGAGCGAACCTTCTCCGTCAACGGCTTGAGCGACAGTGAATCGCCATTCCATTTGAAGACGTGGAGGTAAACCTTGTCGCCGTGACAGGTGCTGCCGCCCCATTCGCCGTTCAAAAACGGACCGCCGCGCGTTCCGTAAACGCTTTCGCCGTACTTGCCCAGCCACTTGCCGATGCATTTCAAGTTTGCCACCTGGTCGGGCTGGATCTCACCCGTGGGCATGGGCCCCACATTCAGCAACAGATTGCCGTCGCCGGTCACACAACTCACCAATCTCCGAATGCAATCTTCGAAGGGCACTGTCTTCCCGTCAGGGCGATAGGACCATCCGCCTTCGGTACAGTGGGTCATGGTCATGCAAGATTCCCAGGCGCGCCCGTATTGAAACGAGCCGACCTTCTGCTCGGGAGTGTCAAAGTCGCCCTTCACCAACGGCAGCAGTGCCGGGTCCGGCTTGTCGTCCACTTTGAGGAAAAACTTCGCCGCGCGATCGTTCACCAAAGCGGTCGGCTGAAGGCCATAGATTAGCTGGAAAAGTTCTTTGAAACGGTAGTCGCGCCAATTGCCGCCAACGTGGTCAAACCAGACGAGGTCCACTTTTCCATAGTTCGTCAGCAACTCGCGAAGCTGCCCTTCATAATAGTCGTTATACTTGCTGTTGTCGCCAACGAGGTAATCCGGATGCGTCCAGTCGCGGGTCGAATAATACCAGCCGAGTTTCAGGCCCTGCTTGTGCGCGGCGTCGGAGATCTCCTTGCAAATATCCCGCTGGAACGGCGAATGCCCGATATTGAAGTCGTTCAACTTCGAAGGCCACATGCAAAAGCCGTCGTGATGTTTGGTCACGAATACGACGTACTTGAAACCGGCCTGCTTTGCGAGACTCATCCACTCATCCGCGTTGAACTTCACGGGATTGAAGCGCTGGTAAAGGCGGTCGTACACTTCGGGGGGGACAGTGGGCTTGCCTGCGTGATCGTGCGGGTGGCCGATCCGCGACCAACTGATTTCCGTGCCGTTGACGCTGGCCGGTCCCCAGTGGACAAACAGGCCGAACTTGGCGTCGCGCCACCATTGCAGTTCTTCCGCTGTGGCCGGGCGCGGGCTGGTTGCCCGTGAGTTGACCGGGATCGCATCCGCTGCGTCGAGGCGGTAAAACGCTCCGGAGCATGCGGCAAGCGCCGCGATCAGAATGGAAATGAGTCTTCTATTATTCATTGAGCAGTTTGACATTTATTAGTGAACTTTCGTTGGTTGAATAAGGATCGGGCTCCCTTTTGCGATGAAGCGAACGTCCAGCCACGGGCGCGGCGATCCATCCTGAACCTGGACCCTCACAGGGGCGAACCCGCTTGGCATTGTGTAGTCAGAGAGGGTGACGCTGAGTTGCTTGAGCTTGTTCCAGTTGCCATCGTATACCGTCGCGGTGTCGCCTCCCTCGTATTGCAGGTACTGGCCCGTCTCGATTTCGCCAGCCACACGCAGCCGGCCGCCGCCAGTGCAAATCATGGGGTTGACCAGGCGGCTGGGCCGTTCGGAAAGCAACCGAAGATTCTCGATCTTCACCCGGGGATGGCTGCGCGCCGGAACAAAGCCGAAGCCGAGATCGATGCCGCCCATTTTTCCGTAACTAAGGTATTTGGCGGAAAATCGCCAGCCCCAGCAACCATCGGCCCAGGCGACTTCGCCGTTGGGGATGACGACCGATTTCTTGCCGACGAAATCGACTTTGACAACATAGTCTCGCACGCCGCGACCTTTTACCTGAAGCACCAGAACGGCGCCGCTGCCGTCGCCGGTGAGGTCCATTCCGATCGCACGCGTTGCTTCCATCGAGAACGGCTTTCTCCAACCTGGCAAGCCTTCTTCGACCCATCGGTCTTCGCCCGTCGGGTTGTCGGCGGACATGACCAGCGCGGCCCCCTCCTGTTTAAAGCTAGTGTGACGCTGTCCCTGAATCTCGGATGCCGCCGGCTGAATCGATGCCAGACTCGCCACGGTTCCGGTTACGACGGTGTTACCCTGCCTGGCTGCGTCGGCTCCTGTCCGATAGCTCTCCAAAACCGCGTCGGCGGCGTGCGAGGCAACGCCGCTGCCCGAAAGGCTGGCAGTCGAACCCAGATCGGCCAGAACATGGATAATGAATCCGGCCTGCTGCGCGGCAAACGGGTTTTCCAGTTGCAACACATCGCCCGGCTGACAGTATTGCCGCGGCCCCACCGGTCCGAACTCCTGACCGATGCGCCACGGAACATCGCCCTGCGACCGGACCATTACTCGCGTTGGAGTCATTTCCAACACGCCATTCCGGGCTCCAATGCAATAGACATCCTTGCCCTGCACATGGTTCCCCGCTTGACCCAGCCTGTTGCGGATCGGTTCCACGGTCTTGGCAAGCTCCGCAAGCTGGGCGTCGGTCATCGTTTGGGCGGCCTGCTTCCAGTTTCGAAACGCAGCCATCATCGGCTCGACCAGCCCATGTGTCCGCAAGGTCTCCGCCGATACGCCGAACATCGGCTCGGGTTTAACAATCTGAAACCGCCGGGTTCCGCGAGCGACTCCGGCCTGGAGTTCGAAATTTGCATCCAGCATCGACGTCGCCGGACGATGCCCCTCCAGCAAGAGGGAGAGATTCGCCGAATGGTATCCGAACTGGTTGAGTTTGCGCACCGACGAAAAAAGCATTTCCAGGTTCGATGCCACAGGTCTTCCGCCCGAGGTGTTGCTAGTTACGCCGTGATCGAGCAGGCGCGCGACGCGATCGCTGAATTTGGCGGCTCCCCAGGGAAACTGCTGATTAATCTCATAACCGTCGTATTCAAGATGATCGAGCCCGATCTCATTGGCGAAGGTTGCGTATTCGCGCGCCATTTCGTCCAGCAGCGGCGAGTCGACATCCGGAATGTAGTTCTGGCCGTAAGCGGAATAGAGGCCCGCCGCGTCCGCGCCCGCAGCATGCGATGAAATCGAAGCTCCGTACCGACCGCGCCGGCAATCGCGCAGGACCCAGACCGGCTTATCCAGATCTTCCATGCGCCCGGCCTCGACGATCTCGTCGTCAATGCGAAGGATGTTGAACTTCATGAAGTCTCCCACTGCGCCCATGATGCAAGGTTCTCGCGTGGCGATCGGAAGCCGCACTCCGGGGTCCGGCACGAACCGAATTTCGCGGTCCTTTTCGTCGATGGCCCGCTCCAGCCGGCCCCTTCCCCAGGAGGCGAGGTTGCGGTCGACATGCCCCACAACACGCTTGGGATCCGCGTTGCCGATGCCGGCGGAAACATAATGCAGCAGCAGCAGCATGCCGCGCTGGTGGAGATCGTCGGCGTACCGTTTCAGATCGGAGCGGCCGCCGGGAAACACATCGGGATTGACATCGACATGCGACCGCTTTACCGGCCAGTATTCGCCGCGCCAGGTGTCGGTGTGCAGATAAACTACCTTCGCGCCCGCCCGCTGTGCGTAATCAGTCAGGCGCCGCAGTTCGTCCGGGGACTTTGCGCTGACGATCATCGTGGTCAAGTCCGAGAAGCGAGTGCGGTAATCGTTAACCCATTTGCGGATCCGTTCGGGGGTCCAGGCCTCCGCGATGCGCGGTCGCGGCAGATCTTCGGCGGCCCAGACCTGGCGGAGCGCTTCATCGGAGGCTTCGTCGGTATCTCCGAGATAGAGTGCGAATCCGCCGAGAGGGTCGTCCGGGTTTTTATGCCAGAGATAACGCCAGTGCGCAGTGACCGTGGTGGGGCCGTGCAAATGCGCGTCGATCATGTAATCGAGCGGAAGCACCCGAATGCCCAAGCGGCAGTTGATTTCAAAATGCAGTGAAAGCGCGCCCGTGTTTGGAACACCCTCAACCCGCTTCAACTTGAGAGCGAGATAGCCGTTGCCCCGCGTCAAATCAAACGTGAACCGAGGCAGGCCGGCTTCGGTGGAAGCAATCAGCGCGTCGTCCCGCATGGTGACACGGTCGAGAGGAACTTCCCTGACGCTATTGCCGTCGAACAGCGTGAGGTAGAACCCCTTTCCCGGTTGTTCAGCAACAACCAGGTTTGCCCGGTCCTCCAGCAGGGTCAATAGCGACGGCTTTCCATCGGCGGCAAAATTGAGCTCCGGGGAAAAGCGCGCCGTTGCCGCAGAAACGGCGACCGTTGCGCCGAACGCCAGAATCAGGAGCGCTACGCAGCGCAAGAATTGAGCAGGATGAGTCATATGGAAGAAGTGCGTCCGGAGGAGGGGAGCGCGGGCATCCTGCCCGCAGTCGCCGGCATCTTGCCGGCGACCTCTGGAAAGCACCTCGTCTCGGGTGTCACATTCCCGACTCGACCCGTATCCTTTACGATCATAGCGGCTTCGGCAGCCGTGTGCTCGCGCCGGCAGGATGCCCGCGCTCCCCTCGGCCGGCACGCGCGACGCGTGCGCTCCCCGGGAAGCGGAGCCTTCGCCTCCCGCACGAGCGCTTTCTTCGCGCCTTGGTGTGAGCCGGTCCTTCACTTGGCGTTTTTGGCTAGTCATCATTGGATTCGGATCAGTAGAAGACGCGCGCACCATGGGGGGCAAAGAAATTCGTTATTCTCAAAGAATAGCTGCCGTGGCGTCCCCAAACGCCACGGCAGCGTTTGTGTGCTTGCGCGCACCCCCACGTCGATCCTCAATCGACAATGCGCGCAAGCGTCCCCAAAATCGTTAATTCAGACGCCGGCGCAGGCGCCGTCCTCCAAGCAGGAAGCCCGCGGCTGCGGCAATCAAGCCAAAGGTGGCGGGTTCGGGAACAGCTTCGGGGGAAGCCGGTTCGGCCGCCGTTCCACCGCTGCTTTGGCTCTGGCCCGCAGCCGTCAGCATGGCATTGCCGCCGCTCGATCCCAGGCCGTCCGCATTCAAAGATCCCGGCTTAGTCACCGTTGAGGGGCTGGTGGTGAACCCGGCCATCGACAGCGACGAAACACTCAATACGTTGTAGGTACTGCCGCTGTGCGCCGCCATGGAGAGTGTCGCTCCGGAGTAGAGGGTCACCGTGCCGATCGAACCGGACTGCGTCAACTGGACCGAACCCGCCTCCGTGGTCAATCCAGTCATCTGGATCGAGCCGCTGAGGATCAACTCGCCGGTGTCCTGCTTGTCGAGGATGACGCTGCCGGCGCCGTCCATGACATTGCCCGCGTAGGTCGAAGTGCCGCTCACAACAGTGGTCAGCACGTTGGTTCCGGGCACGGTGTCGGTCACCGCTCCGCCCGCGCCGCTGAAGGCTGGAACGCTCACGCTGTTGCCGGCGAGATCCAGCGCGCCGCCGTTCACCGTCAGTCCGCCCGTGCCGAGCGCATTCGCATTGCCGATTTGCAACGATCCGCTGCTTACCGTCGTTCCGCCGCTGTAACTGTTGGAGCCGGAGAGAATCGTCGTGCCGCCACCGATCTGCACCACGTTGCCGGAGCCGGAAATCGTGGAAGCGAAATTCGTCCCCTGGGTGAGGGTGTTGGAGCGGTTGAACGCAAGCGTTCCGTTATCGACGATGGCGCCGGCGGGATTGAGCGAGCCGGTCGTGCCGCCGTTGCCGAGTTGCAGCGTGCCCTGGTTGATCGTGGAGCCGCCACTGTAACTGTTGGAGCCGGTGAGGATCGTCGTGCCGGCGCCTGCCTGCACTACACTGCCGGAACCGGAAATCGTGGCAGCGAAATCGGTCCCCTGGGTGAGCGTGTCGGAGCGGTTGAATGCCAGCGTGCCGTTATCGGTGATGGCGCTGGCGGGCATGATCGAGCCGGTCGTGCCGCCGTTGCCGAGTTGCAGCGTGCCTCCATTGATTGTGGTCGCGCCGGTGTACGTATTGGACCCGGAAAGCGTCAACGTGTTCGCGCCGACCTGACGCAACGAGCCGGTGCCGCTAATGACGTTGCCGACGGTGACGGCGTCGAAGCGGTTGAACACGAGACTGCCGTTGTTTGTCACCGAACCCGAGCCGAGCGAACCGGATGTGCCGCCGTGGCCGACTTGCAACGTGCCGCTGTTGACGGTGGTTGCGCCATCGTAGGTGTTATTGCCTGTAAGCGAAAGTGTGCCCGCGCCCAGTTTTGTAAGCGTGCCGCCGCTGCTCGAAAGCGCACTCGCAAGCGTAACGGATTGTCCGTTGGTGTCGATATTGTACGCCTGACCGGTCGCGCTGCTGAAGCAGCTTGAGTAATCGGTTGTGTTTGCCGCTGAGAACTGGAGCGTGCCGCCGCCAAACGAGATCGTCCCGGTCGCCCCGATGGCATTCGCGTTGCCGAGGTTAAGCACCCCGGCATTAATCTGCGTCCCGCCGGTGTAGCTGTTCGAGCCGCTCAACACCCAGGTTCCGGCACCGGTCTTGAGCAACGATATTTGGTCCGTACCGTTGTCCCCGATGGACGCCGCCAGCGTGTTCTGGCCGGTGTTGGTTCCGGTGAGCGTCAAGGTGCGGTTGCCGCTGCCAGTGTCCGTCACCGCCGAGGTCGAAGAGTAGGTGATAGGCCCGCTGCCGGATGCGTCGAAAGCGCCGCCGTTGGCGGTCAAATTAATCGGATTGGCCATGGTTCCGCTTCCACCGGTGTACTTCAACGTTCCGCCGTCGAGGGTGATGCCATTGCTGCCCGATTGGATCGCCGCCGTTGTCGTATATTGAAGCACGCCACCGGAGACGACCGGCGTCTGGGCGGCATTTGACACGTTGAGAATGGCCGTGCCGGCGCCGATCTTGTTCAGCGTTCCAGACGTATAGAGCATGCCGTTAAAAGAGAGCTGCGACCCGGCGACGGTGCTCACGGTGTAAGAGGACGCCGGGTAAACGTAAGAGCTGAATGCGGCGGTGCCGGAGGTGTCCATGCCCAGCCACGTCACCGTCTGCGCAATCACGTTGGGGCAGGTTACGCCGTCGAGGAGGACGAGCTTGGCGCCTGCCGTGAACCGCGTAACGGTGCTATTGCCGAGGGCATAGTTGCTTCCCAGGCGCAATGTCCCGTTCACAATATTAAAGCCGTTGATGCTGAAATTATTGCTGCCCGTCAGCGTGATCGTTCCCGAGGCGCTGGCGTTCTGTATATTCACGCCGCTGCCGTTGCCGTTGATGTTTCCGGCGAGCACCAGGTTGTTGCTGCCGCTGTTGAAGAAAGTGTACCCCTCGTTGATGCTCATCGGGTTGGAGACCGTGCCGCTGGTGTTGAAATACATGCTGGGGGCTCCGTTGGAGATTGTCAGCGTTCCGGTGCCCAGCGCGTTTGGATTGTTCACCTGGAGTGTGCCTGCGTTCACCGTAAGGCCGCCGTTGAACGTGTTCGAGCCGGAGAGCCAGAGCGTTCCCGCGCCGGACTTTGTCAGTGCGCCGGACCCGGCGAGATTGGCCGAGAGCACCGCGGTTCCGGAGGTGTTGCTCACGGCAAAGGAAGTTCCGCTGAGCGTTCCATTCTGGAGCGTGGCAGTCCCGGTGGCGGCTGCCGCCGTGAGGCTGACCGCTCCCACTGTCTGGCTTGTGGTTCCCAAGTCCAATGCGCCGCCGCCGAGGGTCAGACTCGCGGTGCTGGCGCTCAAAACCGCCGAGGAGCCAAGCGCCAGCGTGCCGGAACTGACCGTCGTCGCACCGGTATAGCTGTTCGAGCCGGTGAGCGTCAGCGTGCCCGCGCCCAGTTTTGACAGCGTGCCGCCGCTGCTCGAAAGGGCGCTGGCCAGCGTAACGGACTGGCCGTTGGTGTCGAAATTATACGCCTGGCTTGCCGCGTTGCTGAACTGACTCGAATAATCGGTTGTGTTTACCGCTGAGAACTGAAGAGTGCCGCCGCCGAACGAGATCGTCCCGGTCGCCCCGATGGCATTCGCGTTGCCGAGGTTCAGCACGCCGCTGTTCAACTGGGTCCTGCCGCTGTAACTGTTCGAGCCGCTCAACACCCAGGTGCCCGCGCCGGTCTTGTACACCGAAACTTGAGCCGACCCGTTGTCCGAAATGGCCGCCGCCAGCGTGTTGGCGCCGGTGTTGGTTCCAGTCAGCGTCAACGTGCGATTGCCGCTGCCGGTGTAGGCGACCGCAGGCGTCGAGAACACGAGCGCGCCGCCGCCCGAGGCATCGAGCGCGCCACCGTTGGCCGTGAGCGTGAGCGGCCTGGCCGTGGAACCGCTGCCGCCGACATACCGAAACGTCCCGCCGTCGAGCGTGGTGGCGTAGGTGGTGCCGCTAATACCCGCCCCGATTTCCCCGGTGACGATCGCCATATTGGACACCTGAATCACGCCGCCCGATAGAGTGATCGGCATTCCATAGTTATATAGGTTGGTGAAGATCGCCGTGCCGCTCCCGTTCTTCGTAATCGCTCCATTGCCGCGATAGACGCCTGTAAACGAGAGCTGCGCCCCGGCGGGCGTGTTGATGGAGAGCGACGAACCTTGGTCAACATCGCTTGTAAATGCCGCGGTACCGGAAGCGTCCATGCCATACGACGCGATCGAATTCCCGATTGTGGACCCGAAGTTCACGCCATCGAGCAGGATCATGTTAGCTGCCACGCTGGGGCGCCACACAGCGCCGCCGGCGGCGTAGCTGCTGCCAATACGGAAGGTCGCGGTTCCGCTGGTATACAGCCCCCCGAACGAGTTGCTGCCGGTGAGAGTGAACGTGCCCGAGGCAATCCCGCTCGGTTCGTTAAAGCTGAGGTTGTGCCCGGTGGCAACGATGTTGCCGGCCAGTGTCAGATTGTTGTTGGCGTTCTGGACAATGCTGTCGTTGTGAGTTCCACCGGGTTTCGTGAAGGTGATCGCATTACTCACCGTCCCGCTGGTGGGGAGGTTGAAGTTCAGCGCAATGTCGGCATCCTCCGTGATGGTCAGCGCTCCCCCGTTGCCCAACGCCGAAGCGTTGGCGACGATGATCGCACCGTTGGCCAGGTTTACCCCGCCCGTTAACGAACTGGAACCCGAGAGCGTCAGGGTGCCCGTACCCACCTTGGTTAAAGAGACATTCGATCCGCTCAGGCTGCCGCTGAATGTCGTGGTCTGGTTGTTGCCACCGACGTTCAACGTCGCGCTGCCCGAGGTGCTTACGACGTTCAGATTTCCCGCGCCTTTCAGCCCGCCGAAGCTGGCCGAGACCAGCGGCCCAAGGCTGAGCGTGCCGCCCTCGCCGTCGAGATTTGCGCTTGGCAGCGGCGCCGCAACTCCCGGCACCAGGGTGCCGCCGCTCGCCACCGCGATGTCGCCGCTGAACGAACTGGTGCTGGAAACCGTCAGCGATCCCGAGGAAATCAGCATGCGCCCGGAGCCGGTAACCGGCTGGGAAAAAGCGACGCCGTCGTAGCTGTCAGTGCGATTGAAGGCGAGCGTGGCCCCGGAAGCGATTGAGATGGTTCCGCTCGAAGCGATGGAACCCGACGCTCCGCCGTTACCGATCTGCAAGGTGCCGCTGTTGACGCTGGTCAGACCGGTATAGGTGCTAGTCCCGGTGAGGGCCAGCACGCAGGTTCCGCTCATGGTGAGCGAACCGTTCGTACCGCTCAAGTTGCCGCTAAATACACTGTTCTGGTTGTTACCGCCGACGGTTAGCGTCACGCCGTTCGTGCCGTTTTGAAGCACGACCCCGCCGCTTCCGGTCAGAGCGCCGATATTGGCGTTGAGGCCGCTCGCGCCGAACGTCAGGAGACCGCCCGAGCCGACGTTGACGGTGGCATTGTAAGCGGCGTTCTGGCCGTTCAGTTGCAACGCGCCGGCATTGACATTGGCAATTCCGAAGAATGGGTTTGTGGTATAACTCAGGACGGTTGTTCCGGAACCGTTCTGGTTCAGGGCGCAATAGGCGTAGCCGTTAATCTGACCGGTAACGGTGTTCGTGCCGCTGGAGGTCAAGTTGACCGTTCCCGGCCCGATATTGATGCCGGCGTTGAATATTCCGCCGTTGGGCAGATTGATTCCCAGCGTGCTGCCGTTGTTCAAGGTCACCGTGCTGGCCAGGGCGCCGGTCACCCCGTCGCCGAGTTGCAGCGCCGCCCCGGCGACCACCGTTGTGGCGCCGGTATAGGTGTTGCTGCCGGTCAGCGTGAGCGAGCCGGAGTTCAGCGTCAGCGCGCCCGCGCCACTAATGGCTTTCGTAAGATTGCCGCCGTAGTTGTCGGTCCGGGAAAACGCGAGGGTTGCGCCGGAGGAGATCGAGACGGACGAGGTCGATGCGATCGAGCCGCCGTTGCCGACCTGCAACGTGCCGCCGGTAATGCTGGTCGCGCCGGTGTAGGTGTTCGAGCCGGTCAAGGTGAGAATGCTCGATCCGCTCATAGTCACGCCGACCGTGCCGCTGCCGTTGGCGATGACTGGAGCGAAGTTAATGGCGTTCGAACCGGCAAACGCCAGCGTGGTGGAAGCGGTCGTTGCCACGGCAATGGCGCCGGTGTTCGTGAAGCTGAGCAAGCCGCCGCCGGAGTTGTCGATGGTGCTCACCGCGCCGCCGCCCAGCAGACTGCCGAGCGTGAAGAGGCGGTCGGTGCTGGCAGGCCCGGAGCCGGCATAGCGTAGCGTGTTGTTGCCGCTCCCGACATCGTTGCCGAAGACCAGGTTTGAAGCCGCGTTGGTGGAAGCGCCGATGCTGCTGGGAACGTTGCCGTTGGCCAGCAATGCAGCCACCAGCACGCCGCTCGCCTCGATGTTGGTGATGCCGGTGTAATCGCTCGCGGTTCCCGTAACCAGCCACGTGGTATTCTGGACCGTTAACTGCGTCTTGTTTGACGAGTTATAGTCGTGAACCGCCGGGGCGAAGGTATCGGTGTAACTGCCGGCAAGGCGCAGGTTGTGGGTGGCGGAGCCGGAAACGGCGATGCCTCCCGTGTTCGTGAACGCCAGGGGGCCGCCTAAAGCCGAAATCCACGCCTGCCCGGAAGCACCCAAGGTAAAGAGCCGGTCCGTGGTACCCGACGCATAGAGCTGCGCTCCGTTTTCAATAATCAGGTTGGACGCAGCATTGGTGGACGCCCCGATGCTGCTCGGCTGCCCGCCGTTTGCAAGAACCGCGCTAGTCAGGGCGGCCGAAGTAATCCGCGTGGGGCCCGTGTAGGTATTCGATGTCGAAAGCACCAGATTGTTGGAACCGATCTTCTGGATTCCAACGCTTCCGGAAATCAAACTGCTATAGGTAAAGGTTCCGCCGTTGTTGGTGGGGTCGAGTGCCACCAAGGCGCCGGCGTTCAAGACGGCCCCGCTACTGCCGCTGAAGACGGCATCGATATTGGCCGTGGTGAACCCGCTCGTGCCGCCGACTGCGAGCCCAAGCGCGCCGCCGCTATTGACCACCACGGACGCCATGCTAGTCCACCAAGGCGAAGCGAATTCGAGGACGCCGCCGTTCACGGTGCTCCCGTTGGTCCCCGTTGCATTGGCGTTGCCGGCAATCAATACCCCGTTCGAAACGACAGTCCCGCCGCCATAGCTGTTGGAGGCGCTCAGCACCCACGTTCCCGCGCCGCTCTTGGCAATGGAAACGATTCCCGTGCCGCTGTCGGCAATGGTTGCCGCCAGCGTGTTCTGTGCGGTGTTGTTGCCGGTCAGCGTCAACGTGCGGTTGCCGGTGCCGGTGTAAAGCACCGCCGAGGTCGAAGAGTAGGTGATGGGGCCGCTGCCCGAGGCGTCGAAAGCGCCGCCGTTGGCCGTGATCGTCAGCGGACGGGAGGTGGAGCCGGTCCCGCCAGTGTATTGCAAGGTGCCGCCGTCGAGCGTGGTTCCATACGTGCCGGTTCCGATCGCCGAAGTGTTTGGCACCTGGAGCACGCCGCCCGACACAACGAATGCCTCGAGAGCGTTGGCGGCGTTGCTCACAATCGCCGTGCCCGCGCCGGTCTTGAGGTACGTCCAGGAACCCGAAAAGGGGCCCGAAAGCGTCAGTTGCGCCCCCGCGGGGTCATCGATGTCGGTGGGCACGCCATTGCCCGCCGTGTAAATCCGGCCTGAGAAAGTGGCGGTTCCGGAGGCGTCCATGCCGACGGTGAAGGTCTGCCCGGTGTGCCCCTGCGGCACGAGAGTTCCAATAAAGTTTACGCCGTCGAGCAAAATCATCCTTGCGCTGCCGTCCGGCCACCAGGCGGCGCTGCCACCGGCATTATTGCTGCCGAACCGTAGCGAGAGATTGGTTCCCGAGCAGAAGTAATTGCCCGCAAACGAGTTGCTGCCGGTAAAGGTGATCGTCCCGGAAGTGGCCGGCGTGTTCGGATAGAAAGAAATATTGCTGTTTGGAACGATATTGCCGGCAAGCGTGAGATTGTTGCTGGCATCCAGGTATAAGCTGGTGGCCGTGTTTGCGACGATTGAGTTCGCCACGGTCCCGCTGGTGGGCAGGTTGAAGTGCAAGGCGCCCGCGCCGCCGGCGATCGTCAGCGTTCCCGTGCCCAGAGCGTTCGCATTGTTCACCTGGAGCGCGCCGGCGTTGACCGTGACGCCGCCGCTGAACGTGCTCGATCCCGAGAGCCAGAGCGTGCCCGCACCGGACATGGTCAGGGCGCCGGACCCGGCGAGATTGGCCGAGAGCACCGCGGTTCCGGAAGCGTTGCTGACGGCAAACGACGTGCCGCTGAGCGTTCCGTTCAGGAGTGTGGCAGCACCGCTGGCGGCTGCCGCCGTGAGGCTGACCGCTCCCACTGTCTGGCTTGTGGTTCCCAAGTCCAATGCGCCGCCGCCGAGAGTCAAACTCGCGGAAGTGGCGCTCAACACAGCCGAGGGGCCAAGCGCCAGCGTGCCGGTACTGACCGTCGTCGCACCGGTATAGCTGTTCGAGCCGGTGAGCGTCAGCGTGCCCGCGCCCAGTTTTGTCAGCGTGCCGCCGCTGCTCGAAAGCGCGCTGGCAAGCGTGACGGATTGGCCGTTGGTGTCGATATTGAACGCCTGGCCGGTCGCGGTGCTAAAGCCGCTTGAGTAATCGGTTGTGTTTGCCGCTGAGAACTGAAGAGTGCCGCCACCGAACGAGATCGTCCCGGTCGCACCGACGGCATTCGCGCTGCCGAGGTTCAGCACGCCGCCGTTCAATTGGGTCCCGCCGCTGTAACCGTTTGAGCCGCTCAACACCCAGGTTCCCGCGCCGCTCTTGACCAGCGCGACGGTCCCCGTGCCGCTGTCGGCGATGGCCGCCGCCAGCGTGTTGGCGCCGGTGTTGGTTCCGGTGAGGGTCAGGGTGCGATTGCCACTGCCGGTGTACAGCACCGCCGCCGTCGAGGAGTAGGCAATGAGACCGCTGCCCGAGGCGTCGAGAGCGCCGCCATTGGCCGTGATTGTCAGGGGCCTGGAGGTTGTCCCGCTGGCGGCGGCATACTGCAAGGTTCCGCCGTCGAGCGTGGTGCCGTACGAAGCGCTCGTCTGAATCGGCGTAGTGTTCGAAACTTGGAGCACACCGCCAGACACAACGAATGCCTGAACGGCGCTGTAGTTTGAGTTCAAAATCGTCGTGCCCGCGCCCGTCTTGTTCATCGTCCCGCTTTGGTACAATGTGCAGTTGAACGTGAGCTGCGACCCGGCAACTGTATTGACGGAGTACGTCGCCACCGGCCAGAAGCCGCCGGTGAATTGTGCGGAGCCCGAAGTATCCATGCCAATTGACACATTTGTCGCATTTGGGGCAAGGCCGCTGGCGAAGTTGACTCCAGGAAGCAAAATGAGGTTACAGCCAGCGGCGCTGAGCCGCCAGGTAGCGCCGCCGGCGGCATAGTTGCTGCCGATGCGGTAAGTGCCCAAGTTGGGATAATATTGGGAAGTAAGCAGGTTGCTGCCGGTCAGCGTGATCGTACCCGAGGCGGTCGTGTTCTGCAGATTCGCACCGCCGACGAGGTTTCCCGTGAGCGTGAGGTTGTTGCTGCCGCTGTTATTGATAGTGAACCCCGAGGGGACGCTCATCGAATTGGCCACCGTGCCGCTGGTGTTAACGTACATCCCGGAGGCGCCGCTGTTGATCGTCAGCGTTCCCGTGCCCAGCGCGTTCGCGTTGTTCACCTGGAGCGCGCCGCCCGTCACCGTGACCCCGCCCGAGTAGCTGTTGCTGCCGGTCAGCGTGAGCGTGCCGGAGTTCAGCATCAAAGCACCCGCGCCGCTAATGGGAGTCGCAAGGCTGCCGCCGTAGTTGTCGGTCCGGGAAAACGCAAGGGTGGCGCCGGAGGAGATCGAGATGGAAGAGGTCGATGAGAGCAAGCCGGTCGTGCCGCCGTTGCCGACCTGCAAGGTGCCGCTGGCGACGGTTGTCACCCCGGTGTAGGTGTTGCTGCCGGAGAGGATCCACTTGCCGGCATCCTGCTTGTACACAGAGAGGGCAAAAGTTCCGCTATCGGCCAGGATGCCTTGAATCTCGTTGTTGCCGGTGTTGGTGCCGCCAATGTACAGGGTGCAGGCTTGTAAGGACGTGTTGCTCACGGACCCGGTGAGCACCAGAGCGCCGGCCCCGCTGCTCAGCAGAGTTTTACCGCTGTTGCCAAATAAGCCCAGCGTGCGGTTGCTCGAATCGCCGGTGCCGGTGTAAACGAAACCGGCATTGTACCCGATGTTTACCGCGTTGCCCGCGCCGGCGGCGCTGGGCACACCAGTGTTCTTGAGGGAGGTAACCGTAAGGTTTCCGCCATTCTGCTTGCCCAGGATGCCGGTAAAATCATTGTTGTTGTTGGTGAGAGTCAGGGAGCCGCCGTTGCCCGCATAGACCTGTTGCCCAGTCCCCGTGACCCTGGCATCGATCGTAAGAGTGGAACCGCCATTGATGGTGAAACCGGTCGAGTTGAGCACCAGCGCACCGGTGCCCGTGGAGTCATGGATCAGAGCGTTGGCGTTGACATTAATTCCACCGCCCGAAGTGGAAAGCCTGGAACCGTTGAGGTCAACGGTGTAACTGCCGAGCTGCGGCCCGTTGAACGTGAGCGAGGACGGCGTCAGATTGCCGCCCAGCGTGAGCGCCCCGCCCGCCGTCACGATGCCGGCGCTAAAGGTGGTGCTGGAAATCGTCAGCGAGCCGGAGGAGATCAAAAACTGCCCGGAGCCGGTAACCGGCTGGGAAAAAGCACCGCCGTAATTGTCGGTGCGGTTGAAAGCGAGCGTCGCGCCCGAAGAGATCGAAATGGAGCCGCTCGAAGCGATCGAGCCGGTCGTGCCGCCGTTGCCGATCTGCAAGGTGCCGCTGGTGACGCTGGTCAAACCGGTGTAGGTGTTCGATCCCAAAAGCGTCAGCGTGCTGCTTCCCGACTTCGTCAACCCGGCGGAACCATCCAGGACCGAGGCGATGGTGGCGTTTGCGGTGCCAGTGATGGTGGGCGAGACGCCGGCCAGGTTGATCGTGCCGTTGGAAATCGTGCCGGTCAGGCTGAACGTGAGGCTGTTGGCCCAAACGGTGCCGCTGACCGAGAGCGCGGCGCCCGCGGTATTGAAGACGGCGGCATCGGTCAGCCCGTTCGTGCTGTCCCACGGCGTGCCGGAGACGTTGCTGGACCAGTTGGTTGCGGTGGTATCCCACGTGGCGCTCCCGCTGTCGGTCCAAGTGGCGGTTGCGGCATGGACAACGGATGGCAAACACACGGTCGCAATCGCCGCGGCCAGCGGGGCGATTCGGGCCGGTTTGGATTTTGGAGAAGTTGAGGGAGACGTACGAATTGGCTTTACCAGGCGTACGCGACGAGAAGGACAGGTATTCATGGTGGACTGGGTGGGTTTCGGGTTGGTGGAGATTGGGAGGGAGTGTTTTCCCGCCCGAACTTGCCGCAAAAATAACGAATTTCGCCACGGCGTCAAGTAGTTGCTGTAAATTCTTTTGGATTTTTTTAGCTCGGGAAATCAAAGGGTTTTCGGGTGCGGGCAATTGAGCTTGTGAAACGGCGCTCTGGCATGCATATCTCTATTCGACATGCCATCGAAGCCCAAAACCGCATCGAACGGAACGCGTCCGCCCACGCTTAACCAAATCGCATTGCGTGCGGGGGTCTCTCTATCCGCGGTCTCCCGGATCATGGCGGGCAAGATGCTCCAAAACTTTTCCGAAGCCACGATCCAGCGGGTGCGCGCCATCGCCGGGGAGTGCCGTTACCGGCCCAACCTCCTGGTCCAGGGAATGCAAACCGGTCTCAGCGGGATGCTCGGAGTCCTCATTCCCACGGAAAGCGATTTTTACAGCCGGATTATTGCCGGGATTCACGATGTGCTGATCGAGAATAACCGGGTTCCGATCCTTCTTTGGAGCGCTCACGACTCGCTGCACAAGATCGGGCGCAGCGAACTGGAACAAATCCATGCGTTGGTGGATCGCCGCGTGGAGGGGATTATTCTCAAGCCTGTCTTCGACGCGGCTTCCAACGAATATCTCCACGAAATTCTCGACCGGAAGATTCCGCTGGTGGTGGTGGACCGGGAGCTGCCCAAGGCAAATTGCTGTTATGTGGGCAGCGACGACGAGGTGGGGATGAGGGCTGTCCTCGACCATCTGGCGGAGATGGGGCACCGGTCGATCGCGTATTTTGGGCCTACGACGCTCGTTAGTACGGGCATGCACCGGCTCCATCGCTTCCAGACATGGATGAGCGAGCATCCGGAGGTCCGTCCGCGGGAACAGTTGGTCGAATCGTGGATCCCCAATTTGGAAGAAGCCCTCCCGCTGCTGGAACGCAAGCCTCGTCCCACGGCAATCGCCACCGCAAACGATCACTTTGCCAAAGCCGTTTACATGGCCGCGGCTCTCAAAGGCATCCGAATTCCAGACGATCTTTCGGTGGCCGGTTATGGGAATCTTCCTTTGGGGGAGATGCTCACCCCGAGCCTGACTACCGTCGATCAGCATCCTTACGATATTGGCCAGGGCGCCGCACGGCGTATTCTTGCCCTGATCGGAAACCAAGCCGAACAAGCCCGCAAGATTCTCATCCAACCGGACCTGATCGTCCGCGAGTCCACCGCGCCGCCGCGGAAGAACTGAAGAACAGGCGAGGTGGTTCCGGCAGGGTGCGGGCCAAATTGGAGCCACGAACAAGCGGAGCGGCGACGGATGCGGATTCCGGGGAGCGCACGCGCCCTCGCGTGCGGGCGTCGGCGCCCCCGCCGACGCCGTCCTGGGTGCCAGCGCGAGCGGCGGTGAGAAAACCGGAGAATCTGGCCGGTTTGAAAAGCGTACGAATATCGGGTACAGAAGCTGCTGCAAACCGGCGCTATCCGGGGAAGAAAACGGAGGGAAGAACCATTTTGGCTGAGAATGAGGAAGAAGATAGCGTCTCGCATCCGTATTCCAAACCGGCGGTTTTCTCCGGTTTTCAGAACGCCGCTGACAGCCAGCGCGCGTTCATCCTCTCAACGATGCCCTTGGCGGGGGCGCCAAGGGCCACAGGCGAGGCGCCTGCGCTCCCCGGAGTCCCTAGCCCAGGCGCTGACTGCAAAAAACGCCGACATTTGTCCCAAGACGCCTTTAACTTAGTGCCATTCGGGTCGGCCTGCAACTCCGGGGAGCGCACGCGCCTTCGCGTGTTGGCGTCGGCGCCCTCGCCGACGCGAACTTTTGCTTTATCCTAACCCAGCAGAGCCGGAACCAAGAGGATTTGGAAATTTTCTCACGGAGGCACGGAGACACAGAGAAATTCCGTTGGGTTGCTCTCCGTGTGCTCCGTGCCTTCGTGAGAGCCAAATTATCGTCGAAAACCTGTTCGTTGTTTGGAAGAGAGATACTAAAAACGGTGATGAAAATTTCGCGCAAAGGCGCCAAGCACGCAAAGAAGAAGGGTTGGAAGAGTATTAAGTAACCCAAGTGGCTAACCCTCACGGTAATCCACAGCAAAGTTGTAAGTCTCTGTCTTTGCGTGCATTGCGGCCTTTGCGCGAGATCCATTCCCGCGTTTAGGTTTATCGAAACCACGGATTTCACGGATTGGCACGGATGAAACCTATCCGTGTTCATTCGTGTAATCCGTGGTTGATCGGTTGAATGCGGGTTTACTTGAGCGAAGATGCCTTTGGCGGGGCGCCAAAGGCCGCACGCGAGGGCGCGTGCGCTCCCCAGAGCCCGGTCTCCGACGTTCTCGCAAGAATCGGCGGTTGCATATTTTGGCCGGCGATCTCATCATTCCGCGTCTGCGCAATGCTCCACATCACCAGTCCATGCGGCGAAGCCGCCATTCATCCCGACCGTCGCACAGATCCGCCGCTGCTTGCCGATCTCCTGGCGCGCAAGGGGCTGGCGCTTAATACCCGCTGCAACCGGCGCGGGCTTTGCGCGGGCTGCACGGTCTCGCTGGAAAGCGGCGGATTGCGCGACAGCGCCGGTGGCGGCGAACTGGAAGCGCCGCGGGAATTGCTGGCCTGCCGGGCCGAATGGATTCCAGGCGCCGAGGCTGCGATCCGCATCCCGGCACGGTCGCTGCTGGCGCATCGGCCATCGGTGGCCGACGATTTTGTGGCAAAAGTGGCCACGGGCGGCGCCCCGCTTTTTCCCGGCGAATTCGGTCTGGCCATCGACATTGGGACGACGACAGTGGTCGTGCTGCTGGCGGAAATGGCCACGGGGCGAATCCTGTCGCGCGCCAGCGGGTTCAACCAGCAGATCCGCTTCGGCGACGACGTGCTGACGCGCATTCAGCTTTGCCATTCCCAACCGGAGATGGTGGCGAAACTTCAGGAGGCGATCTGCCGGGACACGCTTCTGCCGCTGGCTGGCGAGGCATGCGAGAAGGCGGGCATCGCAGTGGAGCGGGTGGGGGGGATGTGCGTGGCCGCGAACACCACGATGCTTCATCTGCTGTTCGGCATTGATCCTTCGCCGATGGGCATCGCGCCGTTCACCGCGACGTTTCTCGAATACAGGGTCACCCGGCTGCACGCGCTCGGGCTGTGCGAACTGCCGGACATGCCGGTCCACGCGCTTCCGGGTTTGGCCGCGTATGTGGGGGCGGATATCGCCGCCGGGATCTTTGCCACCGGTCTGCATTACGAAACCGAGCCGGTCCTACTCGTCGATGCCGGCACCAACGGCGAAATCGTGCTTGCCAAGGGCGACCGTCTCTATGCGTGCGCCACCGCCGCCGGGCCCGCGTTCGAGGGGTGCGGCTTGAGCTGCGGGATGCGCGCCACAGACGGAGCGATCGAAGCGGTCTCCATTTGCAGGGAAGGGGAGGGGACGCCGGTGATCGCTTGCAAGACGATCGGGGACAAACCGCTGGCGCGGACTCCCGGCATCTGCGGCTCCGCGTACATCGATTTCCTGGCGCAGGGCCGCTCTGCCGGTTTGCTAATGGAGAACGGACGCTTCGACCCGGACGCGATGACCGCCGCCCCGGCCTTGTTCTGTAACGTTGAATATGGAAGGGCGCTTCTCTTGTCCGCCAACGAAGCAGGGCCGCGCATCACGGAGCCGGATGTAGCGCTGCTGTTGCAGGCGAAAGCGGCGATTGCCGCGGGTATCGAAACGCTGCTTCACCTCGAAGGTCTGCGACCGGCAGACCTGAAGAAGGTGTATCTGGCGGGCGGGTTCGGAATGCACATCGACGTCACCCATGCGACGGCGTGCGGCTTGCTGCCGGGGATCGATCCCGACCAAATCGAAGCCGTGGGCAACACCTCGCTCGGAGGCGCTTACTTGGCGATGCTGGACCGCTCGGCCGTCGATGAGATGGACAACGCCCGACGCCGCGTGGAAGTGGTGGAACTCAATCTGGATGCGGGATTCGAGGATCGCTACATCGAAAACCTGAGGGTTCCGTGAATTTGACAGGCGCCATGCCAGCCATGAATCCCAGCGATCCCGACAACGAAGCCTTGAGGTACCACATCGCATCGGAACTGGACGAAATCGCCAGAACCGAAATGCCATTCGGTCGGTTCATTGGCAGCAAGCTCTACGAACTGCCGGCGGAGTATCTGCAATGGTTCGTCGGGAAAGGCTGGCCCGCCGGACGCCTCGGCGTTCTGATGCGCATCGTCTATCAGATGAAAGCCGACGGTTCCGATGTCGCTTTCGATATCTACCGGGGCAAGGCAGCGCTTCGGCGACCCGCGGATTCGTGACGAGACTTCGCAGCGAGGTGAAAACGAACGTTGTCATCCTGAGGAGCTAACCTCGCCAAAGCGCGAGGGTGATTGTTGGGCATGAACCGGGGAGCGGCTTCGCAGTCGCGCGAGCGTCGTGGA
>Ga0316223_1001602_pt1 | contig 20825 bp, 5 predicted proteins | sample TBH18009metaG_FD_206007 | JGI IMG/M metagenome (GOLD analysis project Ga0316223, IMG submission 206007) | Freshwater microbial communities from Trout Bog Lake, Wisconsin, USA - TBH18009 | ecosystem: Environmental > Aquatic > Freshwater > Lake > Hypolimnion/Profundal zone | place: USA: Wisconsin...
TTTGCCCCCCTTTAACTTGTTATTAACTTGGTCTCATAGAGACCAAGTAATTAGCCCCTCTTTGCCCCCCGAGGTTACTTGTTATCTTCGATAACAAGTTAAAGGGGGGCTACGAGGGGCGCTTCTTCAAGCTCGAAGATAACAAGTAACCTCGGGGGGCTAATGCGCAGCGAGAGAGACTTTAAGTTGCCCTATAAGGGCAACTAATTAAACCTTGAAGGGATAAAGAGTAGAGGTTATAGGGTAAGTTAATCTATTACGAAGGTTAGGTTAAACAAATTAAAAGTTTTTTTTTTCCTTTTTAAATAAGTTGACTTTTTAACTTTCCTGTTAGGAAAGTAACCCAACGTCGACAAAATGTAAGTTTTATTTGCTTTTACTAAAAAATCGGTTACAATTAAGTGTATCGTTAATATTTACTGAATGTTTAATAAACTTCTATTGTGCAAAGATAAATTAAGATTGTTTCTAATAACGATCTATTTATGTTATTCTTTTAGTTCGCTAACTTTAATTAAAAAGTTAAGATTCAATAAAAATTATTAGGCTTTTCTAAAAGCGAGGTAAGTATCTAATAAGTTTCTTTTACTAGTATATCAAATCTCTCATCTTTAGAAAAAATATTACCTCAAATGTTAGTTGTTATAAAAAATTAAAAGTATTATATTTTTTAATACTAACTTTAAAGATAATAAATTTATATTAGTAAGGTTTAAACTTATTAATTTTTTAAACAATCAATATAAAATACTTTTTTGAATTGAGGTAGATTGTTTTGCCTCTTAGAGGCCAAATAAGAAAGCCTCTTTACCCATACAATATTTTAAAGTATAGAATTTTTAAAAGTCTAGAAGGAACTAAATAAAAAATCAGGAGATCAATATGACATCAATTCTTCAACTTGCTTTATTTGCTTTAATTGTAGTATCATTTGCTTTAGTAGTAGGTGTACCTGTTGTTTTCGCTTCTCCAAATGGTTGGTCTGAAAATAAAGGAATTGTTTTTTCAGGTTTAAGTCTTTGGTTATTATTAGTATTTACTGTTGGTGTTTTTAACTCTTTTGTAGTATAATTATTTTAATAAATCTCATTATATGAATATAATGAGATTTCAATTTTGTAAATATTTTAATATTAATTAACATTTTGTCAATTTCAGGTCATGAACTTACCTAGCTACAAAAACAGCCTAAAAAAAAGCTAAAAAACAAATAAGTCAACTCTGCGCTTTAAGTTGCTTAAATTGTTAACCCCAAAGAGGTTAACAATTAACCCCAAAGAGGTTAACAATTAACCTCTCGCTGCGCATTAGCCAAAGGCAAAAAGCAACTAATTCTTCAATTACCTTATGAGTTTTTAGTTTTTTATTAATGCAATTAGTCCTTCGTAGCCCCCCGACCCCTCGCTGCGCATTAGGGGAACCTCAAGGGGGGCAAAAAGGTTTAATTAGTTGCCCTTATAGGGCAACTTAAAGTCTCTCTACAAGAGAGACTAATTACCCTCCTCCTCTGGAGGAGGGTAAAACGACTTAAAGTACATTGATTACTAGAATTGTTATTTACTTAAAGTATACATTTAGTTTAAAAATTCTAGTGTCTTTAACTGTCTAATGAGAGTTAGAGACACTATCATTCAATTCTATTAAGCTTGTTAATTACAAAGTAAATAAAAGCATTTAATTATTTATGTTAAAAAGGTTGAGGTTTACCCTCCTCCAGAGGAGGAGGGTATAAAGAAGCGTCGTTTAAATTGGAGGTTTAAGTAGCTCGTTGCCTTTGGCTATGAGCTACTAATTGCCCTCCTCCTCTGGAGGAGGGCATAGCAAAGCCCAACTAACTTCTTTTAGAACAACTAATTACCTTCTCTATGAGATTACTTTCCCTACGAGGGTTTAAGTCCCTTATAGCCAAAGGCAATAAGTCGGTTAAATTGTTAACCTCAGTGGGGTTAACAATTAACCCCAGTGGGGTTAACAATTAACCTCGAAGAAGCGCCCCCTCGCTTTAACTTGTTATCTTCGAGGTTTAATTAGTTGCCCTTATAGGGCAACTAATTAAACCGCGCATTTCCCTTACGGGGTCGGGGGCAAATAGGTTGCCTCCTCCTCTGGAGGAGGGTATAAACGACTAAAAAGAGGGACTAATTACTTGTTATCTTCGATAACAACTTAGAGAGTTACGAAGGTTAAAAATCTAAATGTAATTAGTCGTTGAAGAAGCGTTGGACTAAGGCCAACTAACCTCTTTGCCCCCCTACGGGGGGCTACGAACGACGCTTCTTCAATCTCATAATGTTATATTATAGGACTGCTGTAGATATTATTTTCCATTTAAGGTTCGACTTAAAAAATATTAAAATTAGCTTTTTGAGCGCAATCAATTCTTAGTTCGCCTTACTTTATAAATAGCTCGGTTATAATTAAATAAGAGTTATAACCTGCTTTAAACTTTTAGGAATTTTAGAGTAACTAAAAATTTAGTCTTTCTGAAAGAAAAACTAAAACTAAAACTTCCAAAAAAGGTAAAGGCCGCTTATAAAAAACTTAAATTACTTTTCTGATTTAATTAAAAATTCTTTAATATACTTATATTAATAAGATTTATTAAAGAATTAATATATTTAAAATTTAATCGGCCTTATCGACTTTAAGTCGTTCTAAAAGAACAACTAATTCCTCCTCTGGAAGAGGCAATGAGTAATTATTTTAGAGGTTAGTTGAAGAAGCGTCGCTCATAGCCCAAAGGGCAAAAAGCGACAAAATTGCCTTTACTAAATTTGACTACGGCAAATTAATTAGTCTCTCTTTGCCCTCCTTTAACTTGTTATCTTCGAGGTTGAGGTTGATTCCCACCCCCTATGGGGGTGGGAATCTAAAGAAGCGCCCCTCTCGCTGCGCATTAGCCCCCCGAGGTTACTTGTTATCTTCGATAACAAGTTAAAGGGGGGCAAAGAGGGGCTAATTACTTGGTCTCTATGAGACCAAGTTAATAACAATTAACCTCAGGGGGCTAATGCGCAGCGAGAGAGACTTTAAGTTGCCCAGCCCAAGGAGGTTGAAGAAGCGTCATTCTAAAAGAATGACTAATTAATTTATTGCAAAGCAATAAATTTATATAAGGGCAACTAATTAAACCCCTTGGGCTGGCAACGCTTCTTTATACCCTCCTCCTCTGGAGGTTTACAACAACTAAAATTACCTAAACCCTCTTTTGAGGCAGAAATAGAGGGTAAAGCAGCTAACCTCATAGTTAAAAATATAACAAAAATAGTACACTAATTCAGAAAAAAACATAACATTTACAATTAATTATATATTAATTTTTAACCCTTTATCGATTTAATAATTATTAAAATTATGGAAGTAAACATCCTTGGATTAATTGCAACAGCTTTATTCATTATCATTCCAACTTCTTTTTTACTTATTCTTTACGTTAAAACAGCAGCTACTCAAAATTAATTTATTTTGCTCATAGGATAAGATTGTTTTTTGGATAAGATTGTTTTTGACCAAAGTTGTTTAATTAACGGTTAATTAAACAACTTTGGTCAAAAACAATCTTATTCTATACAAGTTTATTAGTATTTACGTTTCGATAATAGTAAATAAAACAGTGTTGAACTTCTTTTTAAAAGAAGTTATTATTTTTGGTATACCTTAATGAAAGGTATACCTTTATAAAATAAAACTTAAGTAAGTAATTTTAGTAAAGTTGCTCACTTTTTAAAGATATAGATATAATAAATTCGCTTTTTAAAATAAATTAGCGTTCTCCGTTTAATAAGTGGTTCTTTTAGAACGACGCTTCTTCAACCTTTTAAAAGAGGTTTGTTATCAAATGTATTTTATTTTTGTTGAACTCTCAAGACCCTCCTTCTTTAGATTTACCGTCGAGCCATCTAACTGAGGTTTATCTTATAAAATTATAAACTAATTTTAAATATTAATTTTAAATATTAATTTTAAATATTAATTTTAAATATTAATTTTTAGTACTAATTTTAGTACTACAATCAATAGTGTTACTCTCGTAAAAGAAGAAAGTATTTAGATACACTAATGAGATTAGAGACTTAGATTAAAAAAAAAAACAATTAATTTAATACAAATTTTAAAAATGGATTGAGATGAAAACCAATTTTGAAAAAATCTAAATTTGATAAATCTATTTAAATTCTAAATAAATAATATTTATACAAATAATAATATTTACTACTACAGTATTAATTATATCTTTATTATTGTCTATGTTTAATTAAGAGCTAAAAAAGCTACTAACCTCTAACACTTTAATTATCCTCTTACGGGGATAATCGAGGTAAGTAAACTTCTCATAAATAAGTTTATCAAAGGTTTATCGTTAGTTTTAAAACTAGTTTTCCTTGAAAGTGGGTGGGGGTTTGTTGACTTATCTATTAAAACTCTACACCCCCGAAAAGTGGGTGTAATTATTATCTCTCGCTGCGCAGAAGAATTAGTTGCTCTTTTAGAGGGACGCTTCTTCAACCTCGAAGATAACAAGTAATTAGTCTCTCTTTGCCCCCCGAGGTTACTTGTTATCGAAGATAACAAGTTAAAGGGGGGCTACGAGAGACGCTTCTTCAACCTCGCATTAGGGGAACGAGGGTCAAAAAGAGACTTAAACTCCATAAGAGGATAAACTAGTTAACCCTCTTGTAAGTAAAATGGACTCCGTTGTAGATTTAAGAATTATTTTTCTACGGTAAATGATGCTAACCTCGTTTATACACTTCTTAAGTCTACCTACGGTCGACTTAAGAAGTTTATAAATGGGCTGGTAAATTAAAATCTAAAGGTGTAATTAGTCACTCTTTGCCCCCCTTTAACTTGTTATCGAAGATAACAAGTTAAAGGGGGGCAAAGAACGACTAAAAGTATAATTTTATTCCAATTAATACAATAAAAATAAAGAAAAAAGTTTTTCAATAAAAGTAATCACGTTGTTGCTTTAATAAATTATTTAATAATATTAATAAAAGCAAGACAATTTTATTTAATTAGTCTCTCTAAAAAAGAGAGTAAAAGTATCATTTACCTAAGGTAAATGATGCTAACCTCCTGTTTATTTCTTAATTTATTATTTTTATCAAAATAAGAACCTCCAAAAAATAATTTTATACCCCCTTAATAATTGAAAGTTACATTCTTAACTCTCCCTATAATTAGTAATTACCCTATATGCTCACACTGAGGTATAACCTCTTCTGGAGGGTTTAGTAATGAAATAACTTCGAGAGAGTAATTAGTCGTTTGGGCTATGAGCGACTTTAAGTTGTTTCGATTTAGATTTTTAAGTTATTTACCTCAGAGAGGTAAAGAACTAACCTCCTTCGGAAAATCAACCTCCACCCCCCCTAGGGGGGTTGTCAATCAACCTCTCGCTGCGCATTAGACAAATGCAAAAAATAACTAATTAAACCTCGGAGAGAACGAGTTTTTACTCGTTCTCAACATTTTTTAAGTCGTTGAAGAAGCGTTGTTACCCCCAGAGGGGGTAAGAGGCCAACTAACCTCTCGCTGCGCAGAGGTTGATTTACCTACGGTAAATCTAAAGAATTAGTTGCTCTTTGCCCTTTGGGCGCTTTAAGTGGCTTAAATTGTTAACCCCAGAGGGGTTAACAATTAACCTCTCGCTGCGCATTAGCAGCCCAAGGTAAAGGCAAAGAGCCACTAATTCTTTATACCCTCCTCCTCTGGAGGAGGGTAAACCTCGAGGTTAATTGTTAACCCCTCTGGGGTTAACAATTTAAGCAACTTAAAGCGCCCCCCCGTTCCCCTAATGCGAAGCGAGGGGTCGGGGGGGCAAAGAACGACTAATTACTTCCCGTAGGCTTAACCCGTAAGGTCATTTACCTTGGAGAGGTAAAAGCCAGTTTAAGGTTTGGGGTTATTTGCCCGGGGCTATGCCCCGTAGGGGATATAGAGGGTAACTTAAAAAACTTATACTGAGGTTATAACTCCGTAGGAGGGTATAGAGCAGGTTAGTTGCCCTTTTTGCAATTTATAAATTTATTAAAAAATAATAAAAAATTAAGAAATAACAAATAATAAAAAATATAAAAATAATATAAAAAACTTAACACAAAATATGGCAAAAAAAAGCATGATTCAACGCGAATTAAAACGTCAACGTTTAGTTATGAAATACGCAAAAAAACGTGAAGCATTAAAAAAACAAATTAAAGATACTTCTTCTTTAAAAGAAAAATTAATGTTACATAGAAAATTACAAGAATTACCACGTAATAGTTGTAGCGTAAGATTACATAATCGTTGTATGATTACAGGGCGACCAAAAGGTTACTACCGTGACTTTGGTTTATCTCGACATGTTTTAAGAGAAATGGCTCATCAAGGTTTACTTCCAGGTGTTCAAAAATCAAGTTGGTAAACAATAAATATTTAATAGTTTTAGATTTAAGTCTTTTAAGTTGGGGGTTAATTTACCGGAGGTAAATCTAGCAAAGGCCAACTAACCTCTAAAAAAGTTTGATTTTAATTAGTTGTAAACCTCCAGAGGAGGAGGGTATAAAGAAGCGTCGTTTAAATTGTTAACCCCTCTGGGGTTAACAATTAACCTCGAGGTTTACCCTCCTCCAGAGGAGGAGGGTATAAAGAATTAGTTGCTCTTTGCCTTTACCTTTACCTTGGGCTGCTAATGCGCAGCGAGAGGTTAATTGTTAACCCCTCTGGGGTTAACAATTTAAGCAACTTAAAGCGCCCCCGACCCCGTAGGGGAACGGGGGCAAATAAGTCGTTCGAAGAATTAGTTGCTCTTTGCCTTTACCTTGGGCTGCTAATGCGCAGCGAGAGGTTAATTGTTAACCCCTCTGGGGTTAACAATTTAAGCAACTTAAAGCGCCCCCTTGAAAAAATGCGATGTTACTTGTTATCTTCAATAACAAGTTAAAGCGAGGGGTCTAAATTTGCCGAAGGCAAATTAATGGGCAAAGAGGTTAGTTGGCCTTAGGCCAACGCTTCTTTATACCCTCCTCCAGAGGAGGTTTACAACGACGCTTTAAGTGGCTTAAATTGTTAACCCCAGAGGGGTTAACAATTAACCTCTCGCTGCGCATTAGCCAAAGACAAAGAGCCACTAATTCTTCAAAAAACGACTCATTGCCCTTATACCTTACCTTGGGCCGGCTGGGCAACTTAAAGTCTCTCTATAAGAGAGACTAATTACCTGCGAAAAATTGAAAAGATTACAAATTTTTTAATTATTATAAACTATTTAAACTATTTAAACTATTTAAACTATTTTAACCTTTTTTAATAACTATAAATTATTACGTTATATCCCCATTTAAATTCAGTTAATTGACTTTTAATTAATAAACCCTGATAACCCCGAGGTGACTGTTTCAAGTTAAGTGTCTCTTAACTTGAAACAGTCACCTCGGGGTTATCAGGGTTTATTAATTAAAAATATATTCCCTTCAAGTTAATAAATAAATTAACCTTTATTCCTATGTAATAAGTACCCCACGTGTTAATACTAAGTATGCTCAAAAAAGATTAGAATTATTTAATTTTTCTTTAATAATTATTAAAGTTAAAACTTAGCGTTTCTAAAAATAGCTTAAAGTTTTTTAAAGATAATTAATATATCACTTAGTAACTATTTCTATATGAGCACTTTTAATAAGTTATTTTATTCATTCTTAAAGTGCCTTTTTTTTTTTAGAAATAACCTTAAATTAACCTTCTCGTAGATAATGTAATTAGTCCCTCTTTGACTTTGGCTAATGCGCATCGAGAGGGACAATTTAATTTGCTCTTTTAGAGCAACTAATTCTTCAACCTCCTGAGGTAGATTATCTTTAGAAAATCTAAAGGTATAATAGTGGTATTTATTGTAAAAGAAGGTTAACTTTTCTACGAAAAGTTTATAAAACTTCCTCCATTAACCCTTTAGTAGGTAAGTATTTCCTTATAATAATTTTAAAACAGCCTCATGAGAGACACCTATAACTTAAGAATTAAATTTTTAATTATGTGTTCTCTCTCGAACATGAGTTGTTTATTTAAATAGTATTTCCTTTAATTTACTAAAACTTTTTCAAAACAGTCAAACTGATTAAAGTATTTATAAATTGTTTAATTAGTCGTTTTTTGAAGAATTAGTGGCTCTTTTAGAGCCACTTAAAGCGTCGTTGTAAACCTCCTCTGGAGGAGGGTATAAAGAAGCGTTGTTACCCCCAGAGGGGGTAAGAGGCCAACTAACCTCTTTGCCCATTAATTTGCCTTCGGCAAATTTAGACCCCTCGCTTTAACTTGTTATTGAAGATAACAAGTAACATCGCATTTTTTCAAGGGGGCGCTTCTTCGAGGTTAACAATTTAAACGACGCTTCTTCTTTGCCTTTATAAATTTATTGCTTTGCAATAAATTAACCTCCGTTCCCCTTTAACTTGTTATCAAAGATAACAAGTAATTAGTCCCTCTTTTAGAGGGACGCTTCTTCAACCTCGGGGTCCTTGGGCCGGCTGCTAATGCGCAGCGAGAGGTTAGTTGGCCAAAGGGGTTGAAGAAGCGTCTCTCTAAAAGAGAGACTAATTGCCTCCTCCTCTGGAGGAGGGTATAGCCAACGCTTCTTCAACGACTTAAAACCGTCTTGCATTTTTTTTATAACTAAGCCTCTAAAAGCTTTTAGCGATAACGCGTTGAGTATTCTATCTTTTAGTTAGATTCTAAAATAATTATTTATGTTTTTGTAAAAATAAATATATTATCAATTATAATTTTTAGTATAATATAAGTATGGTATCTAAAAAATTAAATTATTTTTTTAATAATTTAAAAGAGTTTAGTAATTTAGTGTCTTGTCTCGTTAGTGTCACTTACCTCTATTTTAGAAAAACTAATATTATAACGCAAATAACAAAATTTGTAAAGTTTAATATTTTTGTGAAGTTTTTAAAGTTAATTAAATTTTGCTTTTAAAGTTTTATCTTCTTTACCACCACACGAGAAGGTAAAAAATATATCTTTTATGAAGACGCTTTAAGTGGCTTAAATTGTTAACCCCAAAGGGGTAAACAATTAACCTCATAGCCAAAGGCAATAAGTCGTTTAAATTTTTAACCCCAAAGGGGTTAACAATTAACCTCGAGGTTTACCCTCCTCCTCTGGAGGAGGGTATAAAGAAGCGCCCCCTTGAAAAAATGCGAGGTTACTTGTTATCTTCGAGGTTACTTGGTCTCTATGAGACCAAGTTAATAACAAGTTAAAGCGAGGGGTCTAAATTTGCCGAAGGCAAATTAATGTGCAAAGAACGACTAAAAAGAGCCACTAATTTTTCAACGAAGTTCTTATAGTGTATTTTACTATATCTGATAGTAAAATACACGATTAAAAAGCCAATTAAGTATGGTTTTTTAATTTCTAAAAAAAGACTTCCGCTTAATTCTACAATAGGTAGAGTAATTAGTAGCTTTTTGCCCTTTGGCTATGAGCGACGCTTTAAGTGGCTCATAGCCAAAGGCAAAGAGCGACGCTTTAAGTGGCTTAAATTGTTAACCCAGCCCAAGGACCCCGAGGTTACTTGTTATCTTTGATAACAAGTTAAAGGGGAACGGGGTTAACAATTTAAACAACTTAAAGTCGTTTAAGTTGCTCAAAGGGGGTAATTAGTCTCTCTAGAAGAGAGACTAATTACCCCCCCTCCAAAGGAGGAGGGTATAGCAACTAACCTCTTTGCCCCCCGAGGTTGAAGAAGCGTCCCTCTCGCTGCGCAGAGGTTGATTTACCTACGGTAAATCTAAAGAATTAGTTGCTCTTTGCCCTTTGGGCGCTTCTTCGAGCAACTTAAAGCGCCCCCCGAGGTTGAGGTTGATTCCCACCCCCTATGGGGGTGGGAATCTAAAGAAGCGTCCCTCGTAGCCCCCCGAGGTTACTTGTTATCGAAGATAACAAGTTAAAGGGGGGCAAAGAGGGACTAATTACTTGTTATCTTCGAGGTTGAAGAAGCGCCCCTCGTAGCCCCCCGAAGGGGGGCAAAGAGGGGCGCTTCTTCAACCTCGAAGATAACAAGTTAAAAGGGGGCTACGAGGTTAATTGTTAACCCCTCTGGGGTTAACAATTTAAACGACTAAAATTAATGAACACAATCAATCGTTTTATTTTAGCTATAGCTAAAATAAAACAACTAACTAAAAAAGTTTTTATCAGGTTAAACCGAATTAATTTCTATAATCCATTATTAATCTTAAATATTTTGTATAATTTATTCTTTAACCGTATTTAATTTTTTATTGCAGCAAAAAGTCCCTTACCCCATAAGAGATAAAAAAAGGTTACTTTGCATAAAAATGGTCAATATACTCTTTATTAACTCGACTTATAACTTTCTAAAGTAGGTTAAAGAAGCGTTCCTCGTAAACCCCACTTTATAAATTTATTGCTTTGCAATAAATTAACCTCCTTGGGCCGGGGTTATGAGGAACACTTCTTTAACCTACTTTAGGAAAATCAAGCTCTTTACGAGAAGGTTAATTTACGGAGGTAGGCTATATAGATTTACTTTAGGTAACGGAGGTTTTACCCCTACAATCAATTACCCCTCCTCTGGGGGTAATTATATAGGTAAAGTTAAATGTAATCTAGATATTTACCTCCTCCAGAGGAAGAGGTTCTATTAAAGCAAGTTAAAAAAAGATATTAAAAATTAAGCTAAGTAAATTATAATGGATTAATAAGAATATAAAAGGCTTGTATTATATAATATACCCCCTTAGTTTTACAAATTAAAACAACCTTGGGGTTGCCTAGGTTTTACCCCCTTTAACTTGTTTTAATTAGTTGAAGAAGCGTCGTTGAAGAAGCGTTGGCCAAAGGCCAACTAACCTCTCGCTGCGCATTAGCCCCCCCTACGGGGGGGCAAAGAACGACGCTTCTTCAACTAATTAAACCTCGGGGGTAAAAAGAAACTGATTAATAATTTTTATAAAAATTAAAATGATTAATAATTTATTTAGTATCAAAAAAAAGACTATTAAAAATAATTCAAATTGTTATCTCTATAATCAAAAACCAATGAACCCCCCTTATATGAGGGTACCTAAACAGTTACCCCTACTAGGTTCATCTGTGTCAGAAAATGGCTTGCCTTTTAATTCCCTACGAGTATTAGCAAGCCAAAAAAATGAATGTTTTTGGAATCAAACATTTGATAAAGGTCGTTTAAAAAATTTTGTTTTATGGTTTTTAAAAAAATATGGTGAATATAAAACAATATTATTAGTGGAAGAATTAAAAAATATTGGTTTTCAATATGCAACAAAAGCAGGTATTTCATTAGGTATTGAAGATTTAAAAATCCCAAAAAAAAAATACGCTTTATTGATGGAAGCCGAACAACTTTCGATAGCAACATTGAAACAATATAAAAGAGGAGAAATAACAGGAGTAGAACGTTTTCAACGTTTAATTGATACGTGGCATCGAACAAGTGAGAGGTTAAAACAAGAAGTTATTGAGAACTTTGAATCAACTGATATTTTAAATCCTGTTTATATGATGGCTTTTTCAGGTGCTAGAGGTAATATATCTCAAGTTCGTCAGTTAGTTGGTATGCGTGGTTTAATGTCGAATCCCCAAGGTCAAATTATTGATTTCCCAATTCGAAGTAATTTCCGTGAAGGTTTAACATTAACCGAATATATTATTTCAAGTTATGGTGCTCGAAAAGGTATTGTTGATACTGCTTTACGTACGGCGAATGCAGGTTATCTGACTCGAAGATTAGTCGACGTAGCACAACATGTTATAATATCTAATTTTAATTGTGGAACAAAACATGGGATATTTTTGACAGATATGAAAGAAGGTAATAAAATTATATATTCTCTTCAAAGTCGTTTAGTTGGCCGAGTCTTAGGCGAAGATATTTATAATGATTTAAAGATAAAAGTAGCTTCTCGAAATTCAGAAATATCAGTAGATTTAGCTACTTCTCTGGCCCGTATTAGTACAAAAGTTTTTGTCCGTTCCTCTCTTACTTGTAAAACTAAAAAATTAATATGTCAATTATGTTATGGTTGGAGTTTAGCTCAAGGTAATTTAGTTTCTATTGGTGAAGCCGTGGGTGTTGTAGCGGCCCAATCCATAGGTGAGCCTGGTACACAATTGACGATGCGTACTTTCCACACAGGTGGTGTTTTTTCTGGGGATGTTAGTGATCAAATAAGAGCACCTTTTGACGGTATTGTAAAATTCACTAATCCAATTGCAGGAACGTTAATTCGTACACCTGAAGGTAAAATCGCTTTTTTAACTAAAAATGAAGGTTCTTTTATAGTTGAGAGTTTGCCTTTTAAGCAGGATTTCATTACGGGGGATGCAGCTAACCTACCTACGGGTCGGGATACACTTTCAAATTTTATTTCAGACAGAAAAATAAAAAAATTTAAGATACCTTTTTATACTCTTCTTTTTTTAAAAAATGGAGAAAAAGTATCAGAAAAAGAAGTAATAGCGCAGATTTCATCAATTAATAGACAAAAAAATATAACCGATGTTGCTGAACTTACAATTAAATCTGAGTTATCAGGACAATTTTATTCTAAGTTTTTAGATTTAAAAGAAAATAAAGTAGGGCCTGATAAAAAAAATAATGAAGAAAATGACGAAGAAAATTTAACTGAAAGAGTTATAAAATCATCTGTAATAAAAATGTATAAAGGAAAATTAACTGAACAAACTAAGGAAATATTACCTACAGCTGTTGATACTATATTTGAAGCCTGGGGATGGGGCTATGCTTGGGTTTTATCGGGCAAAATTTATAAATTATCGTTATCATCTTCTTTTTTCCCTATTTTAGGTGATTATATTAATTCAAAAAGTTATATGAACCAAATTAATTGGAATATTTCTCCAAGTTTTGGGACTTCTTTTAAATTAAACGTACCGATTTCAATGCAGTTGTTAAACGCTAATAAAAAATTTTTAAATAAAAATTTAATTAAACAAATGCGAAAATCTAATAATAAAGGTATAGTTAATATTTTAAATCAGAATGAATTAACATTACTAAAAACAGAATTAATTTCTTTTCAATTATCTAAAATTTTATACAAAAAAATCGGTTATTTTCTCAAACTAACAGAACCATCATCCTCTTTTTGTTTTAATGAAAATAATTTTAATAATTATTTTAAACTTTCATTTAAAGAAAAGCTATCTATAATTTCAACTCATGATACTTTGTTTTTATTTTCATCAATATTCTCGAAAAATAATTCCAATTTACCTTTTACTCCATATGGTCAAAAAACAGTCTACCCTGGTGTAGGTGCACGCTCAAAAAATAATAATAATAAGAGAAACTCTGTTTATCCAGCTAATTGGGGTCCTTCTTTTAATATTTTTTTAAATTGGTTTCCAAAATATCTCTCTACTAAAACAGGAGGGTTAATTTTTATGGAACCCACATTATTTCCAAAAACAGCTGGGATTGGTTTTCTTCGAAAACCAACTATAACCCCCCACGGGGTTAAGGAGCCAAGTTTACAAAGTAAATTAACCCTCAAGTTACAACATAGAGAGAACTTCAAACAGTCAAACTTTGCTACGCATCCCTATGGGGTTTCGGGTTTATCAAATACATTAGCAAATAATTTAATAAATGCTAAAAATGAAAAATTATCTAGTTATAATAAGGTAGCCCTTAGAGACTTATCAGGAAATGATAAAGATTTTAAAAATAGTAAATTACCTATTCAAAAATCATTTATGAATCAGAAAAACTTATCATCAATTTATTCCCTTTGGAATTTACCTTTTAAATTATCAAGTGTCTCTACGAGGTTACTTGTTATCGAAGAGAACAAGTTAAAACCTAATTACGGGGTTAAGGGTTATAGATTTTTAAATCGTCATTGTTTTAATGCAGAATATTTAGATAACGACACCAATATTTTAAATACAAAAATTATCAATATTAAATCAAAGGCTTCTGGTTTTGTACCCCTCCCTTTAACTTGTTCTCGAAGAGAACAAGTAACCTCGGGTCCACTCTCTACGGGAGGAGTGAGTCAGATTGAGGATAAAAATAATAAAAATTTATCTAAATTTAGTACTAACTTTAATAAAAAAATAATTAATCTACATAATACTAGGTTATTTCCAACTTTTATCAAACGAGATCGTTTAGCCGGTAAGGAGGTTAATTTTTCTTTAGAAAAATATAAGGTTAATTTTTCTTTAGAAAAATCTAAAAAACCAAATTATTATAATTTAATAGAATTAGATAAAACTAAAAATAACCTCGAACAATTAACATTAAGTGGTTTTAAAAGTTCAGCTGCCCCTTTAAATTATGGAAATTATATAAAAGTACCAAATAATCTATTTAAATTTGGGTCTGAAATTAATAAATCTAAAATAAAAATAATTTTAAATAAAAAAACAACAGAATTAGCAAAAACTTTAATTTTTAAACAAACTCTTAGTTTCGGCAGTTCTATCTACCCCATTCGAGGTTCAGCTGGATCTTTAAATTTAAACGGAAAAAATAAATCTGATCCTTTTAATTTAGGGATGAATTGGAAAAATTCTTTTAAACGTAATAATAATAGCTCTTTAAATAATAAATCTTTTGATTTATCTTGCTCAGCCCAAGCTAAAGGGCAAGAAACTTCCAAATCTTCTTTGCTTCCACGTATTTTTTGGATCCCTCAGACTTTTTATAATTTTAACTTAAAGAATAATAAAATTTATCCTTCGTTAGATGCTCTAAACCCCGCTACGGGGGGGTTAGAGCATCTTAATAACAAATTAAATTCTATTTTATTACAAATTAATCGACAAGGTAATATTAAATCTTTTAATTTGAAAGAAGGTTATCTTCAAACAAATTTGACTACTTTACCTTTATTAACTCAGCCCCTATGTGGCAATAATCTATTTTTTGAGAAAAAATCTAATGAAGTAAGTCAACTATCTAAAACAAAAAAAATTTTTAAAAAAGATGGTATTTATTATTTTACAAGTTTTGATAAAAAATTAAACAATACTTTGAAAAAACGAAAAAATATTATTAATACTTATTCTAATAGTAGAAAAAATAAACAATATAAAGTTGAAAGTAAAAACACTTTAACCCCTAACTCCTTTACTCCCCCTATGGGTAGGTTAGTACGTGGCGGTAATAGTGGGGTTAGAAGCTACTTTACAAAGGCAAATGTAACAACAGACCCACTAAATAAATTAAATTTAAAAATTTATTCAAAACTAGTGTCTTTACCTTATTTTTTAAATAAGAAAAGTGTTGTTTTTCTTAAAAATAATTTATTGTCACGTAGAAGCAGAGGAAAAATAAATAGTAAAGTTAAACATACACGTAAAAATAAGTACCACTATGGGGTTATGTCCCTACGAGGCAGACAAAAAACCAAATCCGTTTTTAATTTTTATTTTTATAGTTTATTTAATAAAAATTATCAATATAGAGACATTTTTAATTTAAAAAAAATTAAGCAGTCTGATAATTTTAACTCTACTTGTTGGCTTGAAACCTTAACTCACTTATTAAAAAATAAAGACTTGAAAATAACTGATTTAAAAAATAAAGACATAAAACTTTTAAAACGAAAAAATAATAAAATAAATAAAATTAATGTTAAAATTGGTAGTTTTTTAGTTGATATACAAAAATATTTAATGTTTTCTAAATTTAACTTCCAGAAATTAAATAATGAAAATAGAAATAAAGATATTACATTTAGTACTAAAATCCTCTTAAATTTAATTAAGCAACATAAATTTAAACTAATTTGCTCACCATATTTAATAGATCAATGTAATTCCTTACAGTTAACGTGTATTAATGATAAAAATAAAGTAAAAACTTTAGCAAATGACCGTATTAACCCTCCTAACCCCCAAGGGTTAGCAGGGTTAGCAAGCGGTCAAGTAGATAACAGGTTAAAAACCAATTCCCACATAAAATCGCTTAATTTTTTATTCTTTGAAAGAAAAAAACGTTTACAATATTGGTTTAAAAAATCAAAATTTTCTAAAAAAATTTATTTAAAAAATCTTTTAAAAATAAATAAAAAATTAAATGTTCTTTTATTTAAAAGAAAACTAACAACTAAAAAAACTTATTTTATATTTTTAAAACAAAAACGTAAAATTAATAGTCTTCTTCAAAAAAATAATAAAGCCCAGTTAAGCAAATTAAATAAAAAAAATGGTGTACTTACTCCTCACAGAGGGGGAAGTAATAGAGGTACAGAATTATTTAAATCACAATTTAAAACCATCTTAAAACCCGAGTTAATTTTACAAAATAAAACTATAGGGGTTCATAAAATTAATAATACTGGTTTAATTAAAGAAAAAACGCAAAAATCGTCTATAAAAATAGTTAAAGCTAGAAAAAATTCAATTGAAAGTTTGGAAACTAGTACACAAAATAAAACAAATCAAAATCAATTATTAAATTTAATGTTAAAATCCGGATGGTTGTATTATTCAACAAATTTATCAGATCTAGTATTATATAATAAGAAATTAATTAATCCAGGTAAAATTATAAGTAATGAATTAGTTTTTGATCGTCATTCTGTTTTTCTTGAAATAATCTCTTTTGATAAAATTAAATTTAAAAGTTTTAACTTGTTATCGAAGATAACAAGTAAGCTCATATCTACTAAAAGAAATTTATTAACAACTGGTTCTCAAGTCTCAATTAATTTACTTCCATCTAAAGAATTTAAAATGGGAACTGATATTGATTTAAATTTAATTAAAACAATTAAAAATAATAAATGTCGTTTTGAACCAATAAGCCCCATAGGGGAAAAAACAAACAAATTAAACTATGATAAAATATTCTTTATTTTAATTCGAAAAGCATTTGAGTATAAACGTCATAAAGATACGGAATATAAGAAAGAAATTTATAAAATATCTAATCAAAAAAATAATGGACCTATTAGCCATTCACTGCACAATTTAAAATCTGCTATTATATCTCCTTTTAATATTACGAGTAACACAAAAAAATCAAGTAAGCTTAAACTAACTTTTAACCAAGACCTAGAATTTAAGAGTACTTATGAAAAGAATTATTTTAAATCAGAAATAAGCCCAGTAAGTGGCTCTAACCCATATAAAGTTATATCCTCTAACTCTCCTACGGGGGGGTTAGAGATTGTACCCCTACAGAGTCTACATTATAAAACTAAAAACTATACAGCTACCTCACTAAATAATATAAAAAAATTAATCAACAAACCTTATAATTCTATTAATTTATATTCACTTTATAAAACAGGCTTTTTAAATAAACAAAAATTAACAGCGCAAATAATTTCCAAATATCCATCGACTGATTTTAAAATTTTTTCTAATAGTTCGTTTTATTCTTCCCTTTTTGAATTAAAACAAAACCTGTTTCAAAACACTGTTTCATTTTTACTTCCTCTGCAGGGAAATCAGTTTTCAAATAAAAAATTTAATTTAAAATTACTTCAGTCAAACTATTCTTTAAAAATAAATAAAGCTGGTTCTAAAGGATTACCAGGTTTACCTATTACAGTAACAAAACCTGTAAATCTATCTCCTTTCATGGTATCTTATAAAGTTCCATATAGTTTAGACTTTCCATTTAAAAAACCGATAACGCTTTTTAGTGAGCAATCTTCTCATTCTTTTTTTGGAAATAGTTCGTTTAGATTTCGAAGTGGGTTTGTAACTAGTTTTCCTTCTAAAACTAGTACTCAAATGAACCTTGGACCACAAAAATCTTTAAAGAAAATATTATATTCGTGCCTTTTAAAAATAAATAATTTTAGAAATTTAACTATTTTAGACGATCTCGAAAGTAAAAAAACAACCTCTGAGAGAGAGATAAATGTATCCCCTATAGATCTTTTTGATAATGAAAAACTTTTATTAGAAATGTCAAAAACAATATCAAATTTATCCTCTATTTTTGCTAATCCCATTATTGAATATAGTTTAGGAAAAGAATTTGAAAAATCAATATGTTATCCAAATAATTTAATTTCGCCACAAAAAAAATTATTAAGTCTCTCTAGTAGAGATAATAATCTTTTTATTTTAAACAAAAATTCAATAGATAATAAAAACTTTTTATCTGGAGTAAATGGTCCTGTTTTGGGATCTTTAAACCAAATTTTTGAATACAATTGTAACAAAATTATGAATAAAGAAACACCTTTATATAAAAGTAAGTTTATTAGTTTTAGAAATAATAATATTAATACACAATTACCTTTAATTAAAACGTATACCTTCTCTTCTTTTGAAGGTGAAGTAATTTATAAAAATTCAAATAGTTTAAACAGTCCTCAATCTATTTTATCTTCTACTACCAAATATAAAAAAGAAGGAAAAAATTTAACTAAAAAAACTCATAATTTAACACTAGATTTATTTATAAATCAAAATAAAGACAATGGCTGTATTATTTTAACAAAAAAAGATCTTCTAGCTTTCTATTTCCCAAAAAATCAAAAAATGAAAGAAATATACTTTTCTTTAGAAAATTTAAAAAGACAAAATCAATATCTTATTAATGACATTGTTATTAATTATTTAAATATTATAGAAGACCAAACTCTTTCAGGAGGTTTGGAGACCGTAGGCTACATAAACCCCGTAGAGGGTTATAAAGAGGTTGTTACCCCGGTAGGGGGTACAGTTCCTTTAGGAAAATCTAAAAACCAAAAACTTGAAAAAGATGAATCTAGTACCTTTACCCCCCCTGCAGGGGGGTTAGTAAAAGAAGGAACAACTTTTACTAATGATAATGAAATTATTATTAAAATTAATAAATTACCAGCAGGTAATGCACAACAAAAAAGTAAATTATCTATTGGCGAATTTCTTGTTTATGGTGACCAAATAAGTTCAAACCTAGCTATTCCCAAATCGGGGCAAATTATTCATATTAATAATAATAAACTTACAATAAGAAGAGGACAACCTATTTTTGTTTCTCCAAAATCTATTTTACATAAATATGATGGTGATTTCATTGAGGAACAAGCATCCGTTATTACACTAGCATATCAACAATTAAAAACCGGTGATATTATTCAAGGTATTCCAAAAGTCGAACAATTTTTTGAAGCCCGCACTACTAAAAGAGGTCGCGTATTCAGAGATAGTTTAGCAAATTTACTAAAAGCTTTATTTAAACTTTATTGTAAAGAATTCCCTTTAGAAAATGCAGTACGTCTTAGTTTTTATAAAATACAACAAATTATTATTGATGGTGTTCATCGTGTTTATCGTTCACAAGGAGTTACCATTGCTGATAAACATCTTGAAGTTATTGTTAAACAAATGACATCTAAAGTTCGTATAATTAACCCAAAAATGCGTGGGTTTTCTCGAGGAGAAATAGTTGATTTAGATTATATTGAAAAAATTAATCGACGTTTAACAAATAAAATTATTTATGAACCTCTTGTGTTAGGTATTACTAAGGCTTCTTTAGAAGTGGACAGTTTTCTTTCTGCTGCTAGTTTTCAACAAACAACACGAGTATTAAGCAAATCAGCTATTGAAAGAAAAAAAGATTTTTTAAAAGGTTTAAAAGAAAATGTATTATTAGGAAATTTAATACCTGCTGGCACAGGATCTTTAATTTATCTAGATGAAAAACCTTTTCTTTCGACTAAAATAAATCCTACTACGAACTTAAAAATAAACTCAGATCAAATTTTAGATAAAAATCCAAGTCTTGATTCAAAACCAAAAATAAAAAAATCATAAGTTAAAAGATAAACTTTTGATATTTTGTTTAAACTTTACTGGTTTCAATATTATAATAATTAAATTTAAGGCAAATTGAAGTGTCTCTTATAGATAGTAAAAGATACTTCAATAATAAGTCTCTCTATAAGAGAGACGCTTCTTTATACCCTCCTCCAGAGGAGGAGGGTAAACCTCTTGCCTTAAATTTAATTATTTGATAAATAGATAATTTTTTTAAGTAACTACACATATTTTTATTTTGAAAAAAAATAACTAGTATGAGCTTAGTTGCCCTTTTAACAACTTAAATAATTTAGATTGATTTAATCAAGTTACAGAATAAAAAGTTTACTTTATTTTATAAATTTTAACTCAGTTTTTGAAGAATTAGTTGCTCTTTGCCCTTTGGGCGCTTCTTCGAGCAACTTAAAGCGTGGTCTAGATTAACCTTTTTTCCTTAATAAGTCTCTCTATAAGAGAGACTAATACCCTTTTTAAAGAGGTGGTAATATAAGGTTTAAGTTGAGGGGTGAGGATTACCCTCCTCCTCTGGAAGAGGATATAAAAAAGCGTCGTTTATACCCTCCTCCTCTGGAGGAGGGCAAGAAGAAGCGTCTCTCTTTTAGAGAGACGCTTCTTCAACCTCTTTGCCCCCCCGACCCCGTAGGGGAACGGGGGGGCTACGATGTTACTTGGACGTTGGCCATCGCTTCTTTAGATTTACCTACGGTAAATCAATTAGTCTCTCTTTGCCCCCCCGACCCCGTAGGGGAACGGGGGGGCTACGATGTTACTTGGACGTTGGCCATCGCTTCTTTAGATTTACCTACGGTAAATCAATTAGTCTCTCTTTGCCCCCCTTTAACTTGTTATTAACTTGGTCTCATAGAGACCAAGTAACCTCGAAGATAACAAGTAATTAGTCCCTCTTTGCCCCCCTTTAACTTGTTATCTTCGAGGTTGAGGTTGATTCCCACCCCCTATGGGGGTGGGAATCTAAAGAAGCGCCCCTCTCGCTGCGCATTAGCCCCCCGAGGTTACTTGTTATCTTCGATAACAAGTTA
>Ga0316223_1001640_pt1 | contig 20343 bp, 5 predicted proteins | sample TBH18009metaG_FD_206007 | JGI IMG/M metagenome (GOLD analysis project Ga0316223, IMG submission 206007) | Freshwater microbial communities from Trout Bog Lake, Wisconsin, USA - TBH18009 | ecosystem: Environmental > Aquatic > Freshwater > Lake > Hypolimnion/Profundal zone | place: USA: Wisconsin...
CCAGAATGTCATTTCGTCGCCATACTCTTTGACGAACTGGGCCATGAGTTTGCGCAACTCCACATAATTCTGCTCCTTGTCCGTCAATGCACCCCACGACCATGCCCAAGTAATCCGCGCCTCCGGGAATGCTTCCGCCAGGCTCTTGCGCATCTTGAGCGCGATCTCGGGAGTGTGTTTTTGGCGCTCCATGTTTTGGCCATGCTTGCGGGTCCGGGTGTTCTCCCAGGATTGAATCCGAACCGCCGTCATTAAATTGATATATCTCCCTTTCAGCGGCTCAGGGGAGAACTTCGGAGACTCTGACTTGTAGGTTGTTTCGGGAACGAATGGCTTATCAAACATTGAGACCTCCGAATACTTCAACCGCCCTTCTGGTGGCGCCTTGGCGATAGTCGTCTGGATGTCCTGGATGAACGCCTCGATGGACTGCGGCGCGGTCGAAAGCTCGCCGATGCGTTTGCCATCCGCATTCGCGATGATCACGGCGTGCGAATTGGGGATGTTGAACGACTCGATAATCCGCGACTTCTTCCAGCTCTCGTCTTTGGAATCATTCTTGCCGTAGAGGATCCGCGTGCAGATCAGGTTCTTTGCGGCATAATCCACAAATGTCGGCTGGGTGCAGACCGAATTTGTGAACGCCTGGCAGTCTTTGCAACCATCGAGGTTGCCGATGAATACAAACAAGGGCTTGCCGGTTTTCTTTGCCTCCTGCTTGGCCGCCTCGAAGGGAGCTATCCATTTTAGTTCGGAGACACTGGCGTTCGAGATAGGCGACGATTCCGCCCCGTTAATTGATGGTGTTATTGCCAGCAGAGCCAGCAATAAAGCCGAGAGAATATTGGTTGGTTTCATGGTGATGTGGTTCAAGGGTTGGAATCGCGGCTATTTGGCCGGAATCGATGCCGCCGTTTGTAAGGCCACCGGCCCGAGCAGGCCGGATTCGAGAAGCGGGGTGTCGCGGTTGTAGAACTTCCAGGTTGTGAAGGTGTAGCGGCCCTTCTGCGGACGCGGCCCGCCCGTCCAGACCCAGTCTGGGATATGTTTGATACACTGCCCGACCACTTCGGTGAAATAATGGCGCGGTGCCATCCATTCGCAGTCGTCCGGCTGCTGCTCGTCGCCCACCATGCGGTTCACCCAAAGGTTGGTGACTTTGATCTCCAGCCGGTTGCTCCCCGGCTTGAGCAGGCGGGTGATATCCAAGCGGAACGGCGGTTTCCACAGAATCCCGGCTGGCTGGCCGTTGATCGTCACCTGGGCAAGATTCTTGACCTTGCCAAGATCGAGATAGTGGACTCGGCTGGAGTCCAACCGATCCTTCGGCAGCTCAAAATCGCGTGAATAAAGCGCGGTGCCGGAGAAATAGCGGATTCCGGCATCCTTGTTTGCCGTCCAGGAGCCTGCCTCCATCTGGGCCTCGGCGGGCGCACCCCAACCTGTGGGGAATTTCACCTGCCAAGGGCCGTTGAAAGTGATCGGAGCCGGGATGTCACGCACCTCGGCCTTCAGCGTGCGACCGGCGGCCAGCTTTAACGCGTAGGTGCCCGCCTTGTCCGTTTCGATCCCGACGGCATCGCCACGCTGCCAGACGATCTCCGCCGGACAGGCTTGGCCATCGCGCGTGATGCATTCGACCGCATCGGCCTGGCCGGAGTGGAAGACGACAAACATCGAACCGAACGGCGCAAAATGAAGCGGCATGACCGTGCGGCCCGCATCCCTCCGCCAGATCGCCGCCGAGGCGACCTTTCCCGTCTCCGGATTCCAGAGCTCTGGAATCTTGTCCCCGACCCGGAAAGTCATCTCTGCGCTCATCGACGCAGCCACTTGGCTGGAGACGAAATAGATCTCGCGATCGCCCTCACGGCGGTGAATCCAGGCCACGGCCGCTTCGTTGGTGCGCGGCGTGCAGAGGGTCTTCTCAATGCCGCCCCAAAGCTGGGAAGGCCCGCCGTCGGTTCGGGTCTCGACATCGGGCGCCACCTGCAATTCCCGCAGCACCCCGCGCAGTTCCGGCGACCAATCCATGGTATAGGCGGGGTTACCGTAGAATTGGGGTTTCGGACGGTTGGCCATCACCCAGTTGGTCTCGGGATCGGGCTGATCTTTACCTTTGGGGATCCAGCACAAGCGGCCCTGGCCGTAGCGGTTCTCCTTGAGCGTTTTGCCGTCACACGCGCCCCAGAGTTCCGCCGCCAAGGCTTCCACCTGCCCGTCACAGGCCGGGTAATCCTGCAACCCGGCAGCGCGGGTTGGGCGATCGGAGCAGATCACCGTCCCGCCCGCTTTGACCAGGGCGAGAAGTTTGCGCATGAACTCGGGACTCGCCCCGGTAGAAATCCGCGGCAATACCAGAACCCGATAGCCGGCATCCGAATGAGGGAGGATGAAGCGACCGTCCTTGAACTCGGCCTGCATGAACGTCTCCTCCGAGCAGAAATCATAGTTGTAGAGCTTGTGCAGTCCGCTGGGCACGGTGTTTCTCCAATTCAGCGAGGGGAACACACAAAGGATATCCGCGACCGTATGGCCTTGTTGCAGCAGGAACTGGCAGCGCGAGAGGTACTCAATCCACGCCCGGCCCGGTTCCCACCAAGTCTGGTTGGCATTGAACATGGTGCCCCAGAATCCCAGGCCCATGCCCGGCTTCACCTTATCGCCCCAAGGCTCATGGGCCGAGCCATGCAGGGTCATCTTGTTGACTCCGTGGCAGAACGCCAAATCGCCGACCCGTTTGATCGCATAAGGATCGATGGACCATGCCCCGTCGCTCCAGCGCCCGGTGAACGTTTCCGCACCGACCAGTTTCCGGCCATAGGTCGTGGCGGCGCTGGCGGCCCAGCGGAGGGTCTCGATGCAGTCGCCGCTGGCCCAGACCTCGCCCATCGGACGGGTCGTCCGGCCGTCGCAACGAACTGGATCAAAGGGGCCGTAGTACCCCTCGGTCATGAACGTCATGCCTTGCTTGGCGCAGACATCGGTGAGGTAACTGAAAAAGTTGTCGGCAAAGAGGTCCGTCTGGGTCAGGAGCAGATCATATTGGAAGCGTGCGCCCAGGCCCTCCGCGCCGAAGTTGGGGCCACCGTTGTAGCCAACCAGCCACGGCACCGGGTCATACCCGCGCCGCGCTTGAAACTCCTTGCGGAAATTGACCGACCATTCGGGGTTGCCGACCTCCCAACTGTCCGCCTCCACGCCCAAAATGCTTTTCCCCGCAAGCTGAGGTGAATTCTTGATAAAACGCCCGATCATACCATCGAACATCGCCTGGTTGGCCTCGCGACTTAGCTTGTCGCATTCGAGGCCCCTGCCGGCCGCTGGCGCCACGCGATTGTAGGCATGGGCGTTTTTCAACCCAAAACGGCGGATGGTCCACTCGCCCTGAGGCACGTCCCACGTTAGAACACCATCACTCACGGACTTAGTTAGTTCGATGAGGTCTCCAGCCAGGAGTGAAGCCTTCCCCTTGGGAAAGGCAACGACGGCCACGTCATTCGTAAAATCGCTCCCGCCCGGGAGCGGCAAGATCAGCTGACCGATCTCTCCCACGACCCGGCCGTCAACCAGTGCACTCGCCGACCAACCATATTCTTCCACCGAATCCTTGGCCGAAACTTTGCCATTGAGCGCCACGTTGCGTCCACCGGAGAAGACTTGCAGTTGGTCCAACCCGAAACAATAAGGGCCACTCCCGCGATTCAGTCGCTTCCACAACCGCATGGCGGTGACGCGTACGTATCGAGCCTTGCAGCCTTTGCCGTCTGCGGCGACCGCATCCATGCCGGGGTTCGGCACGTCCGCTGCCGTGCGGTCCAAAAGCAGCGTCGATGTGGCAAAGGAAGGGTCGGCCGCGGCCTCCACTTTGAATCGCACGGGGAAGCCAAATCCCTTCTGGTCATCGTGATCGAGAGGGCGCAGCGCAATCCGATCGATTGGGAATTCCTGTCCAAGATCGACCTGAACCCATTTCGTCTCGTCGTGGCCCGACAGTGCCGCATGATAGCCGAGCGAACTGCTCCCCGTCGGTTTCTGCACCAAGATCGTGGATCGCGGCGCCGGTCCGGTGACGTTGATTTCGCTGAAATCAAGGTGCTGCACCGCCTGCTCCGGCTTGATCCACGGTCCGCCACTGTGACACCAGCCGGGGCCGCATTGGGAAACCAAGGTCAACCCCAGCCGATTCGCCTCCTCGGCGGCGAATTTCCAATGCTCAAAAAACTCCGGGCTCATGCACTTCACCGGATTGGGCATCTTATGGGTGGGATTAAACCCGGCGTCCACGTCGCCGCACAGCATGATCATCGCGCCGGAAAGGCCGTGCCGCTTCATGGCCTCCAGATTATGCGTGATCCCTTCCTTGGACACCAGATCGTGCATCCAGTCCCAGAACAGTTCCGGCCGCGCCGACGGCGGTGGCGATTGGAAGCCCTCGCGCAAATTATCCGCAGCGGAGAGAACCGTTACGCAAATGGCATTCGTTAAGGCCATGACTAGCACGGCCAATATTGCAGTTGTTTTTATCTTTTTATTTCTTCCTGTTGGGTGGATGAAGTGTTTCATACTGATGTAATTCGGAGCTTTTGTTTTTATAATCCGGATCCATTTCATAATTTTCTGCTGCTCTTTGGCGGAGCGGCGGCCTACGGCTTGGCCGGCACCAGAGTCAGCTCCGCAATCGAGGCCAGCGGCGATTTGGTGTCCCAGCCCGAGAGGGCCTGCAACTTCAGGAAGCGGGCGGTCACCGGAGCGGCCAGAGTGATGACCTTTTCCTCCCCGCCTTGGGCGAATTCGCCCTTGGCCGCTTCGGTCCACGTCTGGCCGTCGTCGCTGATCTGAACCACATACTTGCGAATCCAACCTTTGTTGTTGCGCGTGTTCGGCACGCAGGAAAGGCCCGCGAACCGCTGCGGCTGCTGGAACTCGAGGGTCAGGTGGTGCGGGAACGTGCTGTTCTTGCTCCAAGCGGAATTCCACACCGTCGAAAGGTCGCCATCGACCGCTTTGGCGGCGTCATACTCCTTGCCCCCGTCGCTGTCGGCCACGACCTTACACGGCGGCATCGGCAGCGGATCGCGACCACAGATCGGGCGCAACTGCTCAACCGTGAGCGTGACCTTGGGCTGGAACCGATCGCCGGCCATGTAGTCAATCAGGCTGCGGCGAAGCTGTCGCGCTGCCGGCCGCTTCTCCAGGTCGCGCTGCAAATCAGCGGAACAGACCAAGAGCCTGCCGCCAGCCGGGCCCACGCGGCACTCGAACACCATGGCCAGCCGCCGACTGGTGTATTGGTAATCGATGCCCTGCACGATGGGCCGCAACTCATTGGGCAGGCCATCGAGCACCAGCCAGCGCGAACTCTCGATCAGGTCGGCCCACTGCCAGTCGGAGTGGAAATCCGTGGGGAACTGGCTGAGCGCCGGGTGCTTCGGGTCGCACAACAACCCGAGCGTCTCGGACGCACCTCCGCCTCCCCAGACGCTTTTGTTCCAGAAGACCGGCTGGAACTCGCCGTGGGGAAACTGGGGCGGGATTTCGCGCCGCTTGGACGGCAACAACAGGACGCGGCGGCCCTGGTTGAGCGCCGCCAGCGCGCGCGGGCTCAGGGCCGAGCTGATCAGCACCGAACGCTCGATCGCCTCGGCGGACACGGCCGGCTTGGTCGGCGCGTTCACGCCGACCGACGGCGCGGTGACCGGCCCGGACGGCAGATCGACGACGGCCGTTTCGCCGCTCACCGCATTGGCACCCGCCTCGGCCGAAACCGACTTCGAGGCAAAGGGATCGTCTTCCGCCGGCTTGCGCGCGGTGGTCGCGCCCGCGGCAGACCCGCCCTTGGCCTGGGAGGAAACGGCCGGATAGACCCAGAAGTTCCAGTCGTTTTGGAACGCGGTGCCCTGGATGCCGACGACCAGGCGATACTGGCCCGGTGCGCGCAAATCTTTTAACGGCAGTCGGATGTTCCCCAGCTCGGAGCCGAGACCCAAGTCAATCGTGCGTGCCACCCAAGTCCCGCCGGCGACCTGCTTACCCGAGGCGTCCAGCACCTTCCACTCCGGCATGGCCGTCTGCAGCGGTTCCTTGCCAAAGTGGGCGATCTCCGCCTTGGCCTCCAGCGTCTCGTCGCTGGTAAACGTCTCGCGCGTGAGCCGCACCAGCGGCACCGTCGTGGTGCAGAAACGGCGGTATTCTTCGGGCGTCACGTAACCCTTTCCATCCCAAAACACATCAACCACGCCGCAGAAGGAGACGCCCTGGCCCGGAAAGTCGTTCAGGCCCAGCAATTCAAATCCCGAATAACCGCGCGTGCGCATGGCCGCCTCGATGTCCTGCTTAATACATAGGACTTGGAGCTTACCCGAGGCGATCAGGAAATCGTGGGCTTGATCGAGCATCCCGTTGGCTTTCAGGTCATCCCGGAAGATTTCCAGGTAACGTGCCTTGCGATTGCCGGTGTACTTGGGGATTTCGTCGTAATTCGGATACGCTTGATACTGGGTCATTTCATGCACGAGGATCGGCTTGCCGAGCAAGATTCCCTGGCCTTGATCCTTTTGGGCGGCAAGGACCTCGAGCCCGCGCCGATAGTCTCCGCCGTGCCAGCCGCCGGCACCTCGCGCATTGCCCTGCACGCTGAAATCATCCTCAGGCGATCGCGGCCTGCAGCAGTTACCCGAGTAGAGCCGGCGTGGGTCCTGGGTGTTGGCGTAGGCGACCCATTTGCGCATGAACGACTCCGTTTCCTGATGAGGACCGAAGGGCTCATTGCTGGGCTCCATCAGAATGAACGACGGATGATTGCCGTATTCGCGGAAAATGCGCTCCGCCTCGCGGAACATCCATTCATCCACCGGCTTGCCTTTTCCGAGGTCCACGCTCCACACCATCTCGGGCCGCAGGTAGAATCCCAATTCGTCGGCGGCGATGAACGCGGCCTCGGGCGGGCACCACGAATGGAAGCGCATGAAGTTCAGCCCGTAGCTCTGCGCCGCCGAGACGATCCGTTTCCATGAGGCCACATCCGTCGGCGGGTAGCCGGTCAACGGGAACACGCAGCATTCGACCGTGCCACGCAGGTAACTCTTGCGGCCATTGATGAGGAACAAATCTTCGCCCGCCTGGATCTGCCGCAGGCCGAAGGTCACAGCCCGCGCGTCCTTGTATCCGCTTGCATCCAGCGCGACGTTCACCCGCTGCAGCTTGGGATTAAATTCGTCCCACAGCTCCGCTTTGTCGCCGAATGGAATCGCCAACTCCGCGACGCCGCCGTCGGCGTTCCACTTGATCGCCGCGCTAACGCCGCCGGCGCGAAGCGTGCCGTTGCCGGGCTTGCCGGTCGCATTACCGAGCCGCACCTTCATCAACGTTTGCCGCGCCGCCAGGTCCGGGTAGGCCTGGGCGTCGTCGATCCAGACCGGGCTGCTCGCGGTCAGTTCGATCCGCCCGACGATGCCGTTCCAGTTACCCTGGGTGTGATCGGCGATATTGTGGCCAAAGTCCCCACCGATTAAGAGGCGATTATCGACGCAGATCGTCAGACGATGCTTACCCGGAGCCACCTCGGCGCCCAGTTCATAGCGGTGCGGCACGGCGATTCCGTTCTGCATGCCCAACGGGCGGTCGTCCAACCATACCTCGCTCTGCATGTGCACGCGCTCAAGCATCAACGCCACGCGGCGGCCGCGCCAGTCGGCCGGCACGTCAAAGTCACGCTGGAACCAGGCCCGGCCCACGTAGTACCGCTCCGGCTGCCACCAAAACGGAATCTTCACGTTGCCCGGCTGTCGATACTTGGCGTAGCGCGTCAGCTTCTCCCAGTAAATCTTTGAAGCGTCCCAAGAGGTCCAGGGCGTCTCGCCGGTGATTTCATTCCCGTAACCTTGGGACTCGATGTTGCCCGGCAACTGGATCGCATCGGACAGGTCTTTGGCGAACCAGCGTTGCCCGGCTCCAACGCCCTGGCGATCCAATGCGAACCGCCACTTCCCTGCCAGCGAGACCATCGGCGCTTCGCCCGCGCGGGCCGGGGCTGTTTTTGCGTTCGCGACAGGTAACGATTCCGCCCCATCAACTGAGGGGGTGATTGCCAGCAGTCCCAATAAGAGGGCGGTGAGGGGATTAGTTGGTTTCATGGGCAAGATTACTTCCCATAACTACTCGAAAGGAAACCGTTCCAGCAATAGGGCAAAGTGCATTTCGTATTCGATTTCGTGCAATAAATCCGCGGTTCTCGCTGCGGAGCTTGGCTCCGTCCCGAGGGGAACGCCGCCTGGGCTGTGCGGAAAGGTCGCGCCGGATCGCCCATTGCCGCCGTCGCGTCGTTGCCCGCCGCGCCTCCAAGCCAACCGCTCGGCCAAAGAAATGAGATTCCATTTTCTGAATGATCGCTTACGATGAACGCTATGTCTAAGATGAATCACCTCCCAAGCCCGAAAAGATTTATGAAAAAATGCACTCTGCTGGTGCTTCTCTTTGTGGCTGCGTGCAGCCTTGCGGCAGTTGCCGAAGATACGGCCAACGCATTTATTGTCACGCCCAATACATTTACCGTTAAAGACGGTGCATTCCCCTGGCATGACCGGGTCAGAAGTTTGCAACTCGCGGATGTCCCAGCAGCGCTGGTGGGCGCAGTCTTGCCTCAGCAACGTTTTTCTTCGAGAACGCTCGAACTGTTGGGGGAGTTCACCTCTGCCACGCTGGGCGTAAGCGAAAAGGATTTGGAAAAATTCAAGCAAGCCTTCCCCAAGGCAAATGAAACGGGGGAGAAACTCTCCGTTAAAGACACTAAAAAGGCGACGGTTCTGCCTTACGTTGTGGTTAAGTTGGCGAATCCTCCTCAAAAAATTGACGCGAATCCACATCTTGGGTCCGGGCTTCTTCTGCTGAAACTCGAGGGGGGCAAGAAATTCCAAACGCCCGGGGAACTGGCGCGCACGGTATCCTTTGCCCCGCCGCCGCAAAAGGAAAAGCTCCATCTCTATTTGCTGATAGGGCAATCCAACATGGTAGGCCGCGACACAGTGGGCCTTGAGTCGCAGACGCTGAATGACCGGGTGGGATTTCTGGATGTCACCAATAAGTGGTATGTTGCACGGGAACCAATGCATCCGGGCGGCTCTGGCATCGGGCCGGGGATCCCGTTTGCGCTCGAAATGCTCAAGCGCAATGCCGCGGGCGATTGTAAAATCGGCCTCGTTCCGTGTGCTATGGGGGGTACCCCTCTGAGTCGCTGGGAAAAACGCGGGGATCTTTACAAGAAAGCCGTGGCGCGCGCCAAAGCAGCGATGTCGGACGGGGTTCTCATGGGCGTTTTGTGGCATCAAGGCGAGTCGGACTGTTCAAAGCCGGAGGACGCGGAAACCTATGAACGACGGCTGAAGCAGATGTTCCAGGATCTCAGGGCCGATTTGGATGCGCCCAAGCTTCCCATCGTGGTGGGGCAGTTGGGCGACTTTGTAACGTTTCCCTATCTCAAGACAGTCCAAGCAGCCATCCAACACATCCCACAGCAAGTATCTCATGTCGGCTATGCCGATTCGCACGGCCTGATGCACAAGGGCGATGGGTTGCACTTTTCCGCGGATGCCCAGCGGGAGTTTGCGCGCCGTTACGCAGACGCCATGGAGCAACTCCAAAAGCGCCCATAGCACCTAATTTGCCTTCCTGCGAGTCATCGCGCGCGTCGGCATCATTCCGCTGAAAAATCCAACATCCGATCCATGGGGCCGACCGTCACCGATGCCGAAGGGGCGGGGTCAGGCATTACTTCTTAACCTTTTTTGACATTGCGTGGCAGATCGCACCTTCATCCCCGATTCGCGGTTTTCGTGGCATTGCCCGTCAGTGCCGAGCACGGAAACCGGAGCGGCCCATATTATTTGTCATCCTGAGCTTGCGAAGGATCTCACGGCGGGCCAGCCGGCGTTATGTCACTATTCACCGTTCTCGAAGCTGACAGCGCCGCCCGGCGAGCCGTCAGTTCCGACTACGCGCCGACTGAAACGAACGTCGCGATCGCCTCGTGAGATCCTTCGCAGGCTCAGGATGACAACGTTCGGGGGTCCGTTCTCACTCCTGCGCCCGATTTGCAAACTTGTGAGTAATGGAAAGGAATCTCCACCGCTTTCGAAGCGATGCTCGTGACGCAGTTGCACTGCGTCATGCACCTATCTTCGAAGCTGTGCTTCGCAACCGTGGCTGCCGGATATGCGCCCATCCTTCCAAGAACGATATCGAAGGCCGGGGCAATGCCGCAAGACTGTCCGGCCTACGGAGGCCCGCGAAGTGCAACTTCGAAGACAAGGCATTACGAAGTGCAACTTCGTAACGAAACGGAGGAAGAGCCTCCTCTTCCCCCCGTGCCGCAGTTGCACACCGTCGGACTACAGCTACTTCTCCATCATAATCTTGATCGTTGCCGGCTTGAGGTTCGGTGACGACGCGACCAGCTTGACCGTCCCCACCGCGTTGCCGGCACGGACCATGCAGGCGCAGTGACCATTGAACGCCATGCGTTTGCTCGCCACGTCCGGTTCGTGGCTCGCCGGGTCGCCGTTGCCGACGCCGGCGATCTCGCCCGGGCCCTCGATGGTGAACGTGACCTCGTCGGACGCGATTGGCACCACCCGGCCCGCCGCATCGACGATGGATACCTCGGCGACCGCGATGTCCTGGTCGTTGGCGCGCAGCCGCGGCATGTCGGTGCGCAGCATGATCGCCGCGGGCTGGCCGGCCGTCTCCACGACGTCCGTCGCCACGACCTTCCCGTCCGCGATCCCGCGCGCCTCCAGCTTGCCCGGCGCGAACGGAACCCTCCACTCCAGCCAGTCGTCGGTCTCCAGCGGTTTGGTTCCGAGACTCTGGCCGTTCAGCAGCAACTCCACCTGGGCGGTGTTGGCGACGGTGATCACCCGTATCTGTTTGCCCTCGCGACCGGCCCAGTTCCAATGGGGGAACACGTGGACCAGCGGCTTCTGCTTGTTCCAACGCGCTTTATAGTAGAAGTAGGAATCCTTCGGAAACCCGCACAGATCGAAGATACCAAAATGGCTCATGATCGCCGGCCAGTGTGACGGCGAGGGCTCGCCCTTGTAATCAAAGCCGGTCCAGTAGAAGAACCCGCCCACCCACGGACGTTGCGCCGCCGGCTTCCACATGGCAATGTTGTCGCGACAGTAGTTGCTCATATGCACCGGCGGGATCTTCCCGGGATTGAGCACCGGATCGCCCGAAGGGTCATTCTCGTAAACACCGCGATCCGAACGGGCACTGCCGGATTCCGACGCGAAGATCGGCTTCCCCGGGAACATCTTCCGCAACGTGTCGTACCGCTCCTCCCTGGCATAGTTGAGCCCGATCACATCGGTCTCCGACTCGTAGCTGTCTCCCTTGGAGGCGATGATTGCTCCCGTGAACGGGCGGGTCTGATCAAACTTGACCGCCTCTGCCTTGAGGACTTTATAGTTGCGGATCGTGGCGGGGACGTGGGGTTCCTCGTTGCAGAGCGACCAGAGCACGATGCTCGGGTGATTGCGGTCGCGCAGCATCATGCTGTGCAGCTCATCGAAATTCGCCGCGATCAGGTCACCGAATCGCTGGGTACTCTTGCGACTGGTGTCGGTTGCCAAGTGGCGGTTCTCGTCCATTACCAGGATGCCCATGCGATCGCACGCGTCGAGGAACTCGTTCGATGGCGGGTTGTGCGAACAGCGCCAGGCGTTGGAACCCATTTCCTTAAGCTTGGCGATGCGCCAGATCTGCAGGTTATCCGGCATCGCCACACCGACGCCGGCGAAGTCCAGGTGGTTGCAGGTGCCGAGCATCTGCTGCGGCTGCTCGTTGAGGAGGAATCCGCGGTCAACGTCGAAGCGGATCGTGCGAATGCCGAAGGGCGTTGTGTATTCGTCTATCGGCCGGCCATCGCGCACGACGCGCGTGATCGCCCGGTACATCCGCGGGGACCCGCACGACCACAGCTTCGCGCTGGCGAGCTTGGCCAACTGCGTGACCTCGAACTCTTCACCGCGCTTGACCGTCGCCTTGCTGCGGACGACCGCCACCTCGGCGCCGGACGGATCGAGCACCGACGTGGCCAGCTCGCACGCTTGATCTTCGCTCGATTCGTTGGCGACGCGCGTGCGGATCGTCACGTCAGCGCTGGGCGAAGCGCTCGTCACGTTTGCGACCTCAGAGGTGACATACGTGCCCCAGAGCGCGACGTGCAGCGGCTCGGTCGCCGTCAGCCAGGCGTGCCGATAAATCCCGCCGCCCTCGTACCAATGGCCCTCCTGCACGCGCGGATCGACCCGCACAGCCAGCGTGTTGTCCTTGCCGAACTCGACGAACGGCGTGAGGTCGAGCGCAAAGCCGGTGTAGCCGCTGGGATGGTTCCCGAGGTAGTGGCCGTTGAACCAGATCTCGCTGTCGCGATAGATGCCGTCAAACTCGATGCTCACGCGTTTGCCTCGCATGGACTCGGGAATATCGAGCCGCTTGCGATACCAGGCCCGCGGCGTGGGCAGCGACGCCCATTGGTTGGCGTATTTCTCGCTGAACGTGCCTTCCACGACATAGTCGTGCGGCAGGTTCACGCGCCGCCATGAGGCATCGTCAAACGTGGCCACCGATTCAGCCGGCCGGTTAACGTTGAAGATCACTGGGCCGACCATGTAATCAGTTGGGCGAACCACCACGAGCAGGTCGTTGGGGCCGTTGGGGTTCCACCACTTCGTCAGCCGCGCCTCGACGCAGGTCGGCACTCCCTTGGCTTCGACCAGTTGGTACGCGAAGAGCCCGTTGGCGTCCATCGTCTGCTCGGTCGCCGGATCGGTCTTCATGTCGGCGGCCCGGTCGGTGATCCGATGCCCATTGATGAAGATCACCAGGCGGCTGGCCTCTCGCGGCCCGGGACCCGGAAACGACACCGCGACTTCGCCGTTCTTGCCGGGCTTGACCGCCAGCGCGTTGAGGTTTGCCCGATACCAAAGATAGCGGCCCTTGTGCTGCGGGCTAATATCCTCATTGGTCTTCGCCGGCGTCCATCCCGTCGGGTCGGACATCGTTGCCAGGATAGCCGGCGCGTCGGCTTCGCCGGTAGCGCTCTCGCGGACGGTCCAGTCCGTGATCAGCGCCGTGCCCGCGCCCGAGGGCAACACGATCTGTGGCTCGAGCTTGAACCGCCAGCCAGCGTCGATAAGCGCGCGGCTCCTTAGTTCAGCGGCGGGCTTGGTAACTTGTCCAGTTGGCGGCGCATCCGCCGCACCAACGATGGGTAATATTGCCGCTGCTGGAAGCAACACGGCAACGAGGATTTTGAGATTTTTCATAGATTTTTCGAGTTATCAAAGATTGAATGGAGTTTCTGTGGATTGAATCGTCACCGGGCCGAGCAGTCCGGATTCAACGAGCGGATCGTCTTTCTTCCAAAGCCGATAACTGCCAAAGGTAAACCGACCGGTCGGGCTCGGCTTACCTTCCTGCACCCACTGCGGCCACGACTTGAGGGTGCTACCGGACAGGTCCTTACAAACCAGCGTTGCTCAGCCCCGACGCCCTGGCGATCCAATGCAAACCGCCATTTCCCGGCCAGCGAGACGATCGGTGCTTCGCCAGCGTGGGGCGGGGCTGTTTTTGCGATAAGCGACGATTCCGCCCCAGCAACTGAGGGGGTTGTTGGCAGCAGCGCCAGTAAGAGGACGGTGAGGATATGGGTTGGTTTCATGCCGATGTAATTTAGGGCTTCAGATTCTGAAGCTCATGATTCGTTTTGAATTCATAGTGGCCGGAGCCGATCTCGTACACGGCCGTCTTGTCCTCCATCCGTAAAAAGTTCACACCTTGGGACTTGTCGGCGGGTTTATCTGACTCCGTGATGGACTCAATAGCCTTCGTCGGGATGAAGATGCGGGCCGTGGTGCTCACTGGGATGGTGAGTTCCATGGTCAGTTGATCGCCCTGCCGTTTCCAGTTGCTGACGATGCGGCCATAAGGTGAATCGAAATGGGACTTCACCCAGGTCAGTTCGGCAACCACTGCGGGTTTGATGATGATCCGTTTAAATCCGGGCGCGGATTCATCGGGACGTATTCCGCCGAGCCCACGGTAACACCAGCGGGCGAAACTACCGCCCAGGGACGGCATGATCGCGGCGCCGCCTGCCCAGGTTTCCTTCATCAGGTCGTTACCGCTGCCAAGGGTCATGGAATACCACGATGGGAATTCGTGCGTGGAAGTCATCCGCCAGCAGGTTTCAGCATCCAGATCCATGAGGACATCCAGCAGACAGGGAGTGCTGACGAAACCGGTGCTCAGCCTGTCCTTGTGCGCATGGATCTCGCTGAGCAATGCCTTCTCCACCGCCGGACGGGCCGACTCCGGCACGATTCCCAACGCCAGCGGCATCACTTGTCCGGCCTGGGTGCAGGAGCGATCACCCGACCACCAAACGGAATGCAGCCGATCCAGCCCGCCCGGAACGTCGCCGTTTCCCTTGCGCAACTTCCAGTCTTTTTCCCCATAGATGCCTGTAGCGGAGTCAAGGAAAGTTGCATTAATGGTGTCTTTTATCCGCTTGGCCTTCTCCGCGTATTTTGTCGCATCGTCCGTCAGCCCGAGCATCCCTGCGGTCTTACTGACAATCTTGGCGCAATGATAATGCGCGGGGGTGTTGACCAACGCTATTGGCGTCTCCTCGACCGCAATCCAGTCGGGCAACCCCCACTTCTGTAAACCGCCGCTTTTGACCGCTTGCGACTCAAGGAAATCCACGTAGCGTTTCATCGCTGCATAGTTTTCTTTAAGCAGGCTCGCATCGCCATAGGCCAGATACCATTCCCACGGCAACCAGACCCCGCAGCCGCCCCACCACGGACTATTATAAAAATCGAAGACCGGGCCGGGGGCGACATTGGCTATATTTCCGTCCGCTCGTTGGCTGTCGATCAGATCATGCTCCCAGCGTTCGTACATCACCTGCGACTCGTCGAAGAGATAGAAGGCAGAGCCAAACATAGACTCGATGTCCTGTGTCCACGCCTTCCACTCCCGCATAGGGTCGTTCGGAAGAAATGTGGTGTAGCTGACGACGGTCCGGCGCACCATATCGTGCAGGGCGGTGGCGGTCTCGTCAGAGCAGGTGAATCCACTGCTTGGAGCCTGCATGGAGGAGACTTGGCAGCCCAGCAGATCTGAGATGGCCGGTTCAGAGCTCAGACCGAGGACTTCCACCTTCCGCATTCCGGCATGGAAGAATCTTGGCTCGTAATGTTCGTAGTCGCCACTGCCGGCGAGGGTGAATAAGCTACTCCAATTTTGAGGTTTTGGCGCGCCTTCTCCGCCTGGGGCGGCTGGAATGGTCGTAATCTGTAGTTGCGTCCCGGCTTGCCCTTTCGCCTTGAAACGGACCCAGCCATTGATCGTGCGTCCAAGATCCCAGACACAGGATTTCTTCACGGGATCGTATTTCATCGTGACCGGTTTGACCTCCTCCACGATTCGGTTGAACGTCTCTTTCTGGTGCCGCAATTGTCCACGGGGGGCGATGACGGGGATGACCGGTTTCCAAGTCCGGTTTTTCTCGCCAGCCAAACGCAAATCAATATCCTCGCCAGCGATCCAACTCCGGGTGATTTCGCCGGTGGACCATCGCCACGATTCGTCTGAGCAGACTACCGTCTCGGTGCCGTCGGCATGGATCAGCCTGAGATCAAGGATCAGTTTCGGCAGATCCACATAGGATTTTGTCTCGAACCGATGAACCCATGGGTCTTTCTTCAATGCATACCAGCCATCCGCGAGGATCACATCCAGTCTTTTGGCTCCCGCCTTCCTGAAACGGTCGGAAACATCAAACGTCAAATACTGGACCCGGTGGTCATAATCGGTGAATCCGGGGCCGATGACATAATCACCAACCTTGCAGCCGTCGATGGCCAGCTCGGAAAAGCCGAGTCCGGAAAAGGATACCACGGCGCGAACCGCGGGCTTGGAGAGTTCAAAGTCCTTCCGAAGATAAATCGCCCCGTGTTTGTGTGCAGGCTTCTCCTGAGTCAAACCGCCAACCGGAGGGCATAGTGCGAGGCCATCCGTGAGTTGTGTCTTGGACCACCCATAACCCTCCACGCTGGCGCTGGCGTCCACCGATGTGCCTGCGGCGATGTTGTTAACTCCCGAGAAAACCTGCAATTCACCCACCGTGAATGCAAACCGCTGGCCCGGACCGCGCGCCCACATCTTTGTAACCGTGAGCCGCACATAACGGGCCGTCCGGCCCTGTGCCTCGAACGCCACCGGCACCCAGCCCGGGTTCACATAATCCCGCGTGGTGCAATCCGCCACCGTTTCCGCCTTGGCGAACTTCGCATCATCCGAAACCTCGATGCGGAACCGGACGGGAAACGCATAACCATTGATCCATCCGCCCGCTGCAGGATCATGATGTCGCATGGGATGCAGCACGATCCGGTCGATCCGCTGCGCCTTCCCGAGATCCACCTGTACCCACTGCTCCTCGTCCGCGCGATTCCCCTCTGCCGCGAAGCCCAACGTCACCCTCGTCTCCCGGGGTGCAAAGTCGGCTCCAATCCATTTTCCGCGCCAGTCATCCGACCGCATTTTGCCCGTCATCAACATCGCCGCGCCGCTCCACGCCGATGGTTGTCCGCTCTTGTCATAAACACGAACCTTCCACCAGTAGCGGTTTTCGGAAGCGAGCGTCGCGCCGGCATAGCGCACGGCAATGCTCTGATCCGTTACCATCTTTCCGCTGTCCCACAGGTCTCCCTTGTCCTGCTTCAGCAATTCTTCCGAACTCGCGAGCAGGATCTGGTAGGCACTTTGACCCTGCCCACGAATTTCACTGTCTTTGAATTTCCACGAAAGCCGTGGTTTAGGCACATCGATGCCGGACGGGTTTTCGCGGAATTCGCAGCGCAGCGCTGTTGGGTCCGTCGTGGATTCGGCCATCAACGGGACCGGCTTCAAGGCTAGAATTATCAAGATAATAGCCGTAGCGGCGAGCACCTTTAACAGTTGCATACTTGTTTTAGCCTTGTTTTCAGTAAGGATGTTGGTGGGTTTCATGGTGATCCTATTCACGTATTTGGCCCCGTAAATTCCGGATACCATTTCAGAATCTTCTGCTGCTCGTCAGGGGGAAACCTCAAATTCATGCCTGCCTGATCCGACTTCCAGCAAAGTCTCTTATCACGCTTGCTGCGGCGGAAATGATTTTTTTCCAAACCTGTTTCAATGGCTTGTCGCTTTCTTTTGCGTGCTGTGGTAATCGCCGTTGGCCTTCGCTGGCTGTCCGGCGCTACCGCATGGATCTGGATCAAGGCCGCGAGAAAAGGTTGGCGGCCCGGTGTTCACCCCTAAGGAACACCGAGCCGCCGGGGCTGTGCGATGATCCTCATTCATCAGCACAACCGACACGGTTCGCACCCCCAGCCGTTCCCCAACGGCAAATGCGAACCGAAGCTGTTACCCATTTTTAGAAGCACCATATTTCTTCCTGCGAAGGCCCAGAAGTCCAAGCGCTCCGCTCAGGAACAACCCGAACGAGCCAGGCTCCGGAACGGCTTCCGGCGAGGCCGGTGCCGGGTCGCTGTTCGCAGCAGGCGTCTGCTGAGCCAACGCGGCTCCCATCGCAGTCAGCACGCTGGTGTTCTGGCTCTGGCTGGCAGCGGCCATCGACGTATAACTTACATTTTCAATCGCGGCGGACTGTCCCATGGCAAGCCCCGAGGTGAACCCGGAGATCGTCAGCGCTGAGACATTGAGAACCTTGCGGTTGCCATCGCCGTTGGCCGCCACGGAGAGCGTCGCTCCTGCGCTAACATTCACTGCGCCGATGGAACCCGACTGCGTCAGTTGCGTCACTCCGGCTTGGGCGTTAAGTCCCGCCATGGTCAACGAGCCGCCCAGGATCAGCGTTCCGGCACCGGAGTTGGTAAGAACCACGGCTCCGGTTCCGTTGGTAATGTTGCCGGCGTAGGTCGAGGTGCCGCTACCCATTGCGGCGGTCAGGGTGCTGGTTCCACTGGCGGAGTTGGTGATCGAACCACCCGAACCGCTCAGGCCCGCGACGCTGGCGGCGTTGCCATTGAGGTCCAGCGTGCCGCCATTGACCGCCAGCGCGCCCGTCCCAATGGCGTTGTTGCCGCCCAGTTGCAGAGTGCCGCCAACGATGGTGGTTCCACCGCTGTAGTTGTTGCTGCCTGAGAGCGTCAGCGCTCCCGTCCCGCTCTTGACCAACGCCACCGTGCCGGTGCCATCGACGATCGCTCCGGCATACAAGGCGCTGCCGCCTGCGATGACCGTCGTCAGGCTCGCCGGGTTGGACGAGTTGTTGGTGATCGCCGCGCCTGTCGAACCGCTGATCGCGCCGGCGCTGAGGTTCGCCCCGTTCAGATCGAGCGTTCCGGCGTTCATCGTGACCGCGCCTGTTCCAAGTGCGTTGGCATTGCCGATTTGCAATGTGCCGGCGCTCACCCGCGTTCCGCCGGAGTAGCTGTTGCTGCCCGAAAGAGTGAATACGCCGGCCCCTGCCTTGGTCAGGCTGCCGCTGCCGCTCAGGGTTCCGGAGTAGGCGGTGCTTGTATTGTTGCCGCCCGCTGTGAGCGCGACGGCATTACCAGCGGTATTACTGAGCGCGAGATTTTGCCCGCCTTTCAATCCGCCAAGATTTGCCGAAACCAAGCTGGCAAAGCTCACTATGCCGCCCTGGTTGTCATAGTTCAGGGTGCTCTGGCTCAGTGCGTCAACGTTCCCCATGGCAAGCGTGCCGCTGGAAACCATGGTATCGCCGCTGTAGCTGTCGCTGCCCGTGAGGGTGAGGGTGCCCGCACCAGTCTTGGTGAGCGAGGAGGCGCCGCTTTCGCCAATGGCCCCGAGGGTCAGGTTCGCGGTGGTCGGATTGAAGGTAGCGGCCCCGGAGAGCGTGGTCGCCCCGAGCGAGAGCGCGTAGAGGTTTGCGCCGGTCACGTTGAGCTGCCCCGCCCCGATGGCGAGCGTGCCCAGCGCGAAGGTGTTGCTGGAATTGGCGGTCGAACAGTTCACGTCAATGCCGGTGGTGCCACTGACAGAGACGTTGTTGTTCGCAACAATCGTCTGGCCGCTGCCGCTTCCGTTGGCCTTCAACTGAATCGAAGCGCCGTTGGCAATGACGATCGAGCCCGATCCGAAGGCGGACAGCGCGTTGTTGGTGGCGGTATTGGTAGCAAAAAGGATGCCTGCGTTAACGGTGGTCGTTCCCGTGTAGCTGTTGCTGCCTGTAAGAGTGAGGTTGCCCGCACCAGTTTTGGTGAGCGAGGAGGAGCCATTTTCGCCGATTGCCCCAAGGGTCAGGTTCGCGGTGGTCGGATTGAAGGTGACGGCTCCGGAGAGCGTGGTTGCCCCGAACGAGAGCGCGTAGGTGTTCCCGCCGGTCACGTTGAGCAACCCCGCCCCGATGGCGAGCGTGCCCAGCGCGAAGGTGTTGCTCGAATTGGCGCTCGAACGGTTCACGTCGATGCCTGTGGTGCCACTGAGCGTAACGTTGTTGCTCGCAACGATCGTCTGGCTGCTGCCGCTTCCGTTGGCCTTCAACTGAATCGAAGCGCCGTTGGAGATGACGATCGGGCCCGATCCGAAGGCGAACAGCGCGTTGGAAGTGCCAGTATTGGTTCCAACAAGGATGCCCCCGGCAACGGTGGTCGTCCCGCCGTAGCTGTTGCTGGCCGTGAGCGTCAGCGTGCCCAAGCCGTTCTTGGTCAGGCCGTTACTGTTCGAGCTATTCAGCGAGCTTGCAAACGTGACACTTTGATTGTTTGTGTCCAGCGAGATCGCCCCCGTGCTTTTGACAATCTTGGCGGAATAATCGCGGGTGTTGCTTGCGCTGAATTGTAGCGTGCCGCCGCCGAAGGTGATATTTCCGCCGCCGGCAAGGGCGCCCGAACCGCCCAGCGCGAGCGTGCCCGCCGAAATCGTGGTAACCCCCGTGTAGGTGTTGCTGCCCGAAAGAGTCAATACGCCAGACCCTGTTTTGTTGATGCTTCCGCTGCCGCCCAGGGTTCCAGAGTATACGGTGCTTGCATTGTTGCCGCCCACGTTGAGCGCGACGGCATTACTAGCGGTATTACTGAGCGTGAGACTTTGCCCACCCTTCAATCCGCCGAGATTTGCCGAAACCAGGCCGCCAAAGCTCACTTTACCGCCCTGATTGTTATAGTTTAGCGTGCTCTGGTTCAAAGCGTCCACGTTCCCCATGGCGAGCGTGCCGCTGGAGACAACGCTGTCGCCGCTGTAGCTGTTGCTGCCCGTGAGCGTCAGCGTGCCCGCGCCGAGCTTGGTCAGCCCGCCAAT
>Ga0316223_1001648_pt1 | contig 20265 bp, 25 predicted proteins | sample TBH18009metaG_FD_206007 | JGI IMG/M metagenome (GOLD analysis project Ga0316223, IMG submission 206007) | Freshwater microbial communities from Trout Bog Lake, Wisconsin, USA - TBH18009 | ecosystem: Environmental > Aquatic > Freshwater > Lake > Hypolimnion/Profundal zone | place: USA: Wisconsin...
CAACTCGTGCCATGGCCTGCACCACGTTCTCAACCAGCGTGCCGCCCCAGATGCCCACCCAGCCCTTGCGGGTGCGGCGTTGCCATTGCCGTTCCATAGGGGCCCAGCGCAGCTCATAAAAGATCGGGGCGTTGTTTGGCAAGATGATCTTGCCCTTACACACCTTCAGCGAGCCCCAATTCAGAACCGCGTCAGCGCGCGCCGCATTCATGTGCAGCAGCACGTCGTCGCCCTGCTGCCAGTATTGTGTGACCTTCGGGTGCGACTGTCTATAAGTCTGAATTGCCGTTTGTGCTTCGTGCGGTTCCAGCAGGATCGGATCCCCGCCCAGCGCCCCCGCGCGGCATGTGCTTTGCAGTTTGTTCGCGCCCATACCATACCCACAGCCCAGCTCCAACACCTTGCCCAAATGCCGCTCAGTCGGATTGTCCTTTTTGTTGATCGGGCGGCCATAGAAGCGGCTTGCGCCCTCCGAATAAAGGTCTCGGCCCGTGGCGAACGCTTCCACAATGTCCATCTGCCCGGCCACATAATTGAGCACGCGACATTCAATCTGGCTTAAATCTATGACGGCTAGCTTCCACCCGTCAGGAGCTTGCAAAGCTTTGCGCAGATCGCCACCTCGTGGGAAGTTTTGAAAGTTAACTTTATCTCCACCAGACCATCGGGTTGTGTGTGCCCCACAATAAATAAGGTAGACGGGCATTGCACCTCTGCCAGCCATTCCAGCAAGCCTTCCAGCTCTGGTTTCGTCAATCGTAGAGCGCACGTCAAGACGAGCCTGTGCGAGTGCGGCAATTCGTTCGTTATCATCTTCCAACAATCCTTTTATAAAGCCATCGGTCTTTGCCACGGCGGGCGTGGGGCCGTTCTTTCCGTCCTTGTATTCGGGCTCGATCCCTTCCTCGCGCAACAGCTCGACGAAGCGTGCAGCACTTTGCAGATCAGCCTCACACACGCCCAGCGCGTCCAATAGCTCGCCCTTGTGTTCCCACTCTTCCCGCTGCACGCGGCAGAAGGTCTCGGTGTCTCCAACGATTGTGGGCTCGGTGAACATGCGGATCGTCATGTCAATGACGCGGTATTCCTCGGGCGGAAACTCGACCCGGAACCGGTTGAACAGGTCAATCGTCAGCTTGATATCCTGCAAGCAACCCTCGCCCAGCGCCTTGTATAAGTCCGCCGGAATGTTCTGCGCACGGCGGCCCATAAATTCGTCATAGGGCACGCTCTTGCTGCCCAGCTCGAAGTGTTTTGCCAAGCTCGACAAGGCTACGCTCACATGATTGCCCACCAGCAGCCGCGCCATGCAAAGCGTATCGAACCAGAACGCTGGGCGCGCGCCGTAGTGGTGTGACAGGATCAGCCCGTCGAAGTGCGCATGGTGTGCAATCACGGCAATGTCCGCCCAGTCTTGCTTATCGCACCATGCCTGAATTTCATGCGGCATAAGCCAATAGGCACCGCTCTCGTCTTGAACGCCTAAAAGCAACGCTTGGAAGCGTTGCTCACGGATATAGTGCTCGGTCGTCATCTTCTTGAGCGTATAATCTCGGTCAAAATACGTCTCGAAGTCCAAACAGATTGTTTTCATAAATTTATTATCTCCTCAAGCATTCTATCCCGGTCTTGCGCGCTCAAGTCGCACACATAAGCGCGGGCGGAAATTTCGTACCGCATCAGGCCGGGGAACTCGCGCAAGATTGTGCGAACGTCATTCACCGCTTGGCTCATAGATATTTCACCGATCTTGCATATATCTTTTTTCTGGATGTGCCCGGCGAAAAGTAAATGCTTCAGCGCACCTATTAGGCGCGTCCGTTCCGGCAATCTTTTGTTTAAAAAGTACCTCATCTGCTACCCTATTTAACGTTGCTTAGGTTGTCAAGCTTATTTTAACAGCGCACCTGCTAGGGCGATGAGCCCCAGCAGTCCGGCCAGCATCGCCCAGCTCATGCCCAGCTTGGCTTCTTAAAACTTTCCCTATTTCTGGTCATCGGCATAATTACGCCAATCACGTCAATATTTTCGGCTTTCTCGAAGCGTACAAGCGCGGGTGCCTTGCCATTTGGGTATATAGTCCAAGTGTCGCTTAGAATTTTTGCAGCTTTGGTCATTGCGGTTTGAAATTTTGGATCATACCAAACCCCGTCGATGCTAATACGCAAAGGGGTCTCTTGCGGCACAACACGCCGCCAGTCTGGATAAGTCCCGACGATTGGCTGAAACAGTGTGCCCCCTAAACGCCACGTTTTGTTATATTCGGTGCTCAGCTCTACCATTGTTTGACCACGTACTGGCTTAAAGTCCTTCACGACATGATAGGGTATAATCAGCTTGACAGGCTCGTCTAGTGTGTTTGTTTTGTCGTGCGCGGCAAGTAGCATGTGCCCCTCAGTGGCGGCGAGTGTTGTGCCTGTAGCATTTATCTCAACATATACCCCGCAAAGATAGTAGCGGTGGTCATCGTTTGACACGGCGTTAAAGACGGCCTTCAGGTGGTCAATTCGCAGCATTGTTTTCATCGTCTGTCCTCCTTTTGTGCGATGCTTGGCGCATCCATAAGGGCAGATTGTCGTCTGCCCTTAAAGCTGCATCAGATTGCTTGCAGGATAGTGAGGCCAGCTGCTGTGTAGTGATGTTGCCAACCATGACCGTCATTAATCGTTGTCACGCCCGCAATGGTCATGCCGGACATCGCCGCACTGGCCTTGTCATAGCCACAACCGCTTGCAGTGCTTTTTTTCCAGCGTGTGAACTCGTCAAATGGTATATGTTCAGGACGATCCAGCGTCCAATCTGCCACGTAGGCAATCAATCTCCCCATACCGTCCGCCGGATAGTGCAGCCGCACGGTGCCAACATGTTCAGAGCCACGCATAACTATAAACGCGGCAACGCGCTTAGCCCGCTTTTGAATTTCGTTGTGCAGTGCATAAATTTTATCAGATTTTTTGCTCATTGTGTGTTCCTCTGTGTCGTGATGACGGTGCCTATAGTTTTTATACGTCAAGATAAAATTTGATCGATTGCGTTAGCTAACGCAATCGGGCTCGTGGTCTCCGTGTGTTTGGCTAGCCTCAGCACAAAGTGTGCCAGCGCTCTGGTTAGTGGTGCGCGGTGCGCGCCCGGCAGTGTGTCCAGTGCTTCGCGTAGTGCTGTTATGGGCTGGTCTTGCTGCCAGCGTGCTATCTCCTCGTGCGCGTAAGCTGGCAAGGTTGCAGCCCGCTCCCACCGGTGCAGGGTTTGGCGAGTAACCCGCAGATGCCCGGCTAATTGCGCACGGGTTAACCCGTGCGCGTTGCATAGTGTGCTGATGATGTTCACCTGTTATCCTCCACGTAAAAAATGTTACTTTGCGTACCAGAGCACAAGCAAAGCGATGCCAAAGTAAGGCCAAAGTGTGATAAGGGCTAGTTTCATGTCGATTGCCTCCTGTCAATTATTTGACGCTGTTAATATGGCATGTCCTGTTTGTTACGTCCAGAGGTGCGTTGCAATTTTTGCGCAGGCGGCCCGGAGCCTTGTGCACCGGCAAAGACACCTCCTGCACGCTTTCATATCGCGGTGCATCGTGGCGCAGATCGGGCAGCCATGTTAGAGGCCGGAGCTTGCCCTTGTAAAGCATGTGACGGTCGGATTTAGTCGGGTGCGGTGCATGCCAAGGATAGACCTGCACAAGGCGGGAGTTAAAATAAATACATACGTTGCGTTTTTTGCGCAGTGATACGCGGTCGGGATAGGTCACAAGGTAATTGCCGGCGGGCTCATAACGGGCAAAAAGTGTCATTTGTTACGCCTTTCTTCCAAGCTAATAGAGCTTGTAAATATTAGCTTAATCCGAAAACGCTTTTAAATCAACAACTAAAAGCTATTAGTAGAAAAATGAATAAGAGATATATGGCTATGGGCTTTGGGCGTAGTTGTATAGGTGTTATATAGGTCAGCATTACTGACATAAAAAATTTTGGCCTAAGGGGGTGCTTATTTTCTTATATTAGTTTATTATTATTATTAGTTACATAAAAATATATATAGAAAGCTCAATAAAATCATGCACTTAGCGCGCCGCGCCAAGCTAAGAGTTACATGCACAAAAGTAATATAGGTTACGCAATGTTGCATTAGTTACGTCCAGCCCTGCCAGCCCCGCCAGCCCTGCCCAAATGGTGCATCTGTTACATGTTGCATTTGTTACCTAGGGGAGGCCGCACCCAGCCCCCCGGTGCGCGTAAGCGCGTGGTGTAACATTCTTTACAATAAGGCCGGGCGCGCCGGAGGGGGAGGCGAGGCGGGGCTTAACTCAGGAAAACCCCCCACCGACCTCCCCACACCCGATTTATTTTACCCCCCATTTCCAAACCGCAACAATTTTTGAAATCGACTTTCCAAAACCCAATAGCATGGTTGACAAGGCTTCACCGCCTGACTATGTTGAACCCGCCCGAAAGTTCCGTGTTGTCGCCAGCGGGCACGTCTACTCCCTAGACTTACCGGGGACTTTTCCCCAAAGAGGTTCCCGGTTTTTTTATGACAAACATGCGTGACGATATCATCCTTCATCTTGGGCGTGATCCTCTTCTTGCCCACAGCGCTCTGTTCCGCCATCGCCATCCTGAGGCTACTCAGCACTTCCACCGAACCATAATTCAAGACTGGCACTCGGACACCCCCCGCGTGCTGGACATGGTGTTTCGCGGCGGCGGCAAATCCACCGTGGCCGAAGAAGCCATCATCGTCATGGCTTGTCTGCAACAGTTCAAGAACGGATTAGTGATCGGTGAAACCGAACCCCGTGCACAAGAACGCCTTGCCGCTATCAAGCATGAGTTTGAAACCAACGAAGACCTGCTTGAATTGTTTGGCGATCTCAAAGGGCGTAAATGGCAAGAGACTTACATCGAGCTATCGAATGGAACAGTACTGCGAGCTCATGGCCGTGGTCAGTCTTTGCGTGGTGTTAAGCACCTGCATTATCGTCCTGATATAGCCTTCCTCGATGACTTGGAAGATGAGGAAAGTGTCAGAACCCCTGAAGCCCGCCAGAAGACAATGGACTGGTTTGTCAAAACGTTTATGCCTGCTCTTGATCCTAGAGCTCGCGTGCGCATGGCTGCTACTCCTTTGCATCCAGAAGCACTGGCCCTAAAGCTGTCACGTTCCCCGGATTGGGTAGTGCGTAAGTATCCTATCCTGTACAAGGATGCGGCGGGGCAGGAAGCGGCGACATGGCCGGAGCGCTATTCGCTGGACTGGTGCCGTAACAAACGGCGGGAGTATGAAAGCCTTGGGCAGCGGCACGCATGGCAGCAGGAGTTCATGTGCGAGGCAGAGAACCCAGAGGATAAAATATTTACACCAGACTTGTTCAGGTGTGAGCCGCAGATCAGAACGTGGCAGCCTGTCTACGCGGTCTACGATCCTGCGCGCACGGTGAAATCAACGTCGGCGATGACGGGTAAAATAGTCGGATCGTGGGTAAACAACCGTCTGATTATCTGGGAAGCGGCAGGGCACCTCTGGAAGCCGGACGAGATTATCGAGGACATCTTCAACGTCGACGCACGGTACAACCCCATTAGTATCGGCGTTGAAGAAGACGGCCTGCATGAGTTCATTATGCAGCCGCTCAGACATGCTCAGATAAACCGTGGACACCCCGTCCCGATACGAGCTCTGAAAGCCCCCAAAGGCAAACTTGACTTCATCCGTAGTCTGCAACCATTCTTCAAAGCGGGGGAGGTTATCTTCGCTGGCGATAAACTGAACTTCCAAGAACTTGAAAATCAACTTATGTCCTTTCCTTCTGGCAGGATTGACATCCCCAACGCGCTCGCTTATTTTCTCAAGCTTCGCCCCGGCATACCCATGTTCGATGGTTTCGGTTCCGTCAACATAGCCGAAGACGTTCAGGTTGCCCAGAGACATCCGGCGTACCTATGCGTCAACGCAACCAACTCGATTACGACCGCGATGGTAGTGCAGGTCTATGACGGCATGTTATCAGTGCTGGCAGACTTTGTGCGTGAAGGCGATCCCGGCGCGGTGCTCTCCGACTTGGTGCGCGAAGCCAGTGTGTTTGCGCGAAAGAACTTCACGCTCGTCGCGCCGAGCCGGCACTTCCAGCAGTATGACCAGACAGGGTTGATCGGGGTCGCCAAACGCATACCGGTGTCGATCACGCGGGGTGGGCCCGAGGTCAAGGGGCGCGCAGAAATGCGGGACATGATGCGCAAGCTCTCGCATGGGCGGCCAGCCTTTAGGGTAAGCACAGCGGCGTCGTGGACGCTCAGGGCACTGTCCGGCGGCTATGCGCGGGAGATCGAACAGGATCATGCGGTCGAGGGCGTGTACAAGGTTCTGTGCGAAGGGCTAGAGTGTTTTGCGGCCACGCTGACCCCCGGCTTGCACGACGCCGAGAATGAGGGTATAAGATACGCAACCACATCGGACGGGCGGCGCTACATGAGCGCGTTGGCAACGAGGGACTGATATGCGCGAGACTTTTTTCCTAGACATCGACATTGCCATGGGCCATGCCCTTATGCTGGGAGATGAACACGCTCAGGCCATCCTTACTCAGATGCGGCGTTTAGCCGCAGCCCTTCCTTCCATTACGCCAGAAGTTGTGCAGGAAGTTGCCGGCGACGCCACTGTTGTGACGACCAACCTAAGCCTGAACGAGACCGCTCTGCGCGACAACGAGACGCTGTACGATCCTTCCGCCGCTCCCGCACCAGCAGCGAGCTAAGACATGGCCGAGGAAGAAGAGCTGCTCAACGTCGAAGACGACGACACTTCAGGTTTGAAGGATCGTTCCAAGAACCTTGCTCGCGGAAAGAAGACCCGCGAAAAGCTGCTTGACCTGTACCGCGACGTGGAGAAGGGTTTTGAAGATCAGCTCCCACGCTCCAACGACATTCAGGATTACTGGGATATTTACAACTGCAAGCTGGGCGAGAACCAGTTTTATTCCGGCAACAGCCGCATCTTTCTTCCAATCGTTTACAATGCGGTCAACGCCCGCAAGACACGGTTCGCCAATCAAATCTTCCCGCAGTCTGGTCGGTATGTCGAGGTCACATCTTCGGACGGCACCACCCCGCACGCCATCATGGCTTTGGCCGAGCACTACGTTCGCAAGGCGCGGCTGCGCGAGCTGATCCCCGCCCTTCTGCGCAACGCCGACATCGAAGGGCAGTTCAACGTCTATGTAGACTGGTCGGAACGCGAACGCCATGTGGTGCGCCGCGTCAAGCGGCCCGCGCAGGTTGAGCCCGGCGTCATTGCTCCCGATGAGGAAGTCGAGGACATTGAGGAAGAGACCTTGAAGTCCGCGCACCCTACGGTCGAGATATTGGCCGACAGCGACGTGCTTATCCTTCCGGCCACAACCAGCCGTGCGGAGGACGCGATTGCATCCGGCGGTTCCGCCACAATCATCCGTCGCTGGGGCAAGGCCAAGATCAAGGCCATGATTGCCGAAGGGCAGATCGACGCCAAAGAAGGCGAAGCACTGATTGAGGAGATGTCAAAAGACAACCGGTCACACACGCCGGACAAAGCCAAGGCTATGGCTGACGCCGCAGGCATCAAAGGCACAGGGCAGGGTAAGTTTGCTCTGATCTACGAAACATGGGCAAACGTCAAGACCCCAGACGGGTGGAGGTTGTGCCGCACCTATTTTGGCGGCGCGGACAAAGTGTTGTCCTGTATGCGCAACCCGTACTGGTCAGACAAGCTTCCGCTGATCTCCGAGCCGTTGGAAAAGGTGCAGGGCTCGATCAAAGGTATTAGCCGCGTGCAGGCGGTGGCCGATCTTCAGTATCTTGCCAACGACACGGTAAATGAAGCCGCAGACAGCATGGCCTACGGCCTCATGCCGATTGTGTTGACCGATCCCGAGAAGAACCCCAAGGTCGGCAGCATGGTGTTGAGCATGGCGGCGATCTGGGAGACCAGCCCGAGCGATACCAAGTTTGCAGAGTTCCCCCAGCTTTGGAAATCCGGCTTTGAAATTATTGCGGCAGTTCAGCAACAAATTTTTCAAACACTTAGCGTCAACCCTTCACAAATCACGCAAGGGTCGCGCAAGAAACAGAGCCAAGCGGAAGTCGCCAACGAACAGCAAGTCGATGTCCTGACCACCGCCGATGTGGTAACTGTAGTTGAGAGCGCCGTGCTGACGCCGATCATCGAGCGCTTCATTGAACTGGATCATCAGTTCCGCGACGAGACGCTTCAGATACGGTCGTTCGGGGAGTTGGGGATGCGGGCAGCGATGCAAGACATCGACCCGATCCAGATGAATGCCCGGTACCAGTTCCGCTGGTTCGGTGTTGAAGCCGCGCGCACCGCGCAGCAGGTGCAGCAGCAGATCGCCATGATGAACATTGTCAAGGGCATCCCGCCGCAGATGTATCAAGGCTACAAGCTCAACCTTGCCCCGGTCATTGCGCAGATGATGGAGAACACCTTTGGGCCACGGCTGGCCCCGCTGGTGTTTGAAGACTTGCGTTCGTCCTTGTCCGTCGATCCAAAGCGCGAAAACGATTTGCTTCTGCAAGGGCACAACGTTCCGGTTCATCCGCTGGATAATCATCAGCAGCACATGCAGGTTCACTTGCAGGGAATGGAAGAGCAAGGCGACCCGCATGGCACTTATCGCGCTCACATGCTTGAGCATCAGATGGCGCTCATGGCCCAGCAGAAAGCCCAGCAGGAAGCACTGGCACCAAAAGGACAGCCGGGTATGCCGGGTGGAGCAGGGCCGGGTTCTCCGGGCCAGCCGCGCCCCGGTGCGCAACCTATGGCCCCCCGCGGTGGACAGCAGCCGCCGGGTATGATACCACAAGACCAGATGCGCGACCCGCGCGTTATGCCTCGGAGAATGTGACATGGTGCTTGGACAGGAAATTCAGGCCGGCGCTCAAAGCGCGTTATACTTAACCACTGCCACCCTTGTAAAAGGTGGATTAGGGCGTGTGGCAAAAGTCAACGTGATTGTTGCGGGCAGCGCGGCGGGGTCGGTCAATGATGTAGGTATCGCCGCTGGCGCGGTCGCGGGCAACCAGATCGCCGTTATTCCGAACACAGTTGGAACTTACGACATTAATTTTCCGTTTTTTAACGGGCTGGTAATTGTCCCCGGAACAGGGCAAACCGTAGCCGTATCATACACCTAAGGACATTCCCATGCGCCGTTTACTTGCCTTTTTCGCGCTTGTTATGCTTGCGACCCCGGCAGCGGCGCAGTCCACGCGTTCCGCTCTTACCTCGCAGAACAACAGCACCATCACCACCAACGGCACCGGCGCAATCACCGGTGCAAAACTGAACACCGTGATTGGCGCGGGTATCTTGAGCTATGGCACGCTGCTTGACCCGAACACATGGTCGGCGACGCAAACGTTTTCGGTAGCCCCGATATTCACGACCCTTACCGGCTATTTGTACGGCAACGGCACCGGCGTTTTGACGGCCAGCACTACAGTTCCTTCTTCGGCATTGTCAGGGCTTGGTACGGGCGTTGCCACGGCGCTTACCCAGAACCTTAACGGTTCTGGCGCGATCTCTGCCACCACCAGCCCCGTGTTTGTTACGCCCGCACTTGGCACTCCGGCCAGCGGTGTGATGACCAACGTCACCGGTCTACCCCTGACCACAGGGGTTACAGGCACGCTTGCCGTGGGCAACGGCGGGACAGGCGCAACAACCTTAACTCAGTACGGGCTTCTTTACGGGAACGGCACCAGCGCGGTTGCGGCAACAACAGTCGGTACAGCAGGGCAGCCTTTGCTCAGTGTTGGGGGCAGCGCTGCCCCCGCTTTCGGGACGTTGAACCTTGCTTCAGCTACCAACGTGACGGGTGCACTTGGCGCGGCCAATGGCGGCACAGGGTTGGCCTCTTACACCATCGGCGATCTGCCTTACGCTTCAGCTTCCACAACAATCAGCAAACTTTCTGACGTGGCTACAGGTTCCGTGCTTGTGTCAGGCGGTGTCGGCGTTGCGCCCGCATACTCAGCCACCCCTACAGTAACCTCAATTACCGCCGGGACAGTGACGGCGAGTAGCACTGTTTCTGGCACAGGTTTCAGCACATATCTTGCTTCGCCTCCGGCTATTGGCGGGACAGCCGCAGCAGCAGGGACGTTTACAACGGCAAAAGCAGCAACATTCACCACAACCAATTTGCTGGTGTCTTCGACTGCACCAACTATCTCTTCTGGCTTTGGCACTTCACCTTCGGTTACGGCCAACAACGGCACAGCAGCGTTCCGCATCAACGTGGGAACAGGCGGCACAGCAACATCGGGCGTGATAGGTTTGCCTGCGGCAACGACAGGCTGGAACTGTTTTGCTGATGACGTAACTACAACTTCAACGGCGGTGTTCCGCACAAAACAAACTGCATCTACTACCACGTCGGTAACACTAACCCAATATTCGGATGTAGCCGTAGCTACAGCTTGGGTTGCCAGCGACATACTGGCAGTATCCTGCTTCGCTTACTAAGGGGCTATCATGCAAAAGAACTTTACCAAGTGTCTTGACTTTACCCTTCAGTATGAAGGCGGGTTCAGCGACAACCCGAATGACAAGGGCGGCGCAACCAATATGGGGATCACCCACATCACACTGTCGGCATGGCGGCACGCGCCGGTCTCCGTTGATGATGTTCGCAATCTGACCGTCGGCGAAGCCACGGACATATACAAGGCGCTCTATTGGGATCATGTGCATGGAGATGATTTGCCCACTGGCGTGGACTTGGCCGTTTTCGATTATGCAGTCAATTTTGGCACAAGCGGCGCTGTGCGCGCTTTGCAGTCAATCCTTGGAGTGGTTCCCGACGGGGTGATGGGCCCACAGACTTTGGAAGCGGTAAACAAAGCGGATGCGAAAGCGGTGGCGGTCGCAATCTGCGAACACCGGCTTACCCTCCTTGAGCGGCTTTCGGACTTCCGTATTTTTGGGCACGGGTGGACATCCCGTGTCAACGCTTGCCGCATGGCGTGTCTTGCGGCGTAACATGAGGAGCATATCATGACAGGGTTTAAGACCGTTTTCTTTGGGCTGCTTGTGGCGATTGGCCCCGCAGTCCTGAACTATCTTGGTGCAGTGGACTGGCATAGCCTTGGCGTTTCGCCAAGCGCGGGCGCAGCCATCGGCGCGATCATCATTGGCCTTCGCGCCATTACCAGCACGCCTATTGGGAGCGGCAAATGAAACGCATCGCGCTCATTGTTTTGGCGTCCGTATCCCTTGCGGGGTGCGCGGCGCTTACGGCGCAGGCTCCCAGCCTAAAGACCGTTTATGAAATGCGGGCGTCTTATGACGCGGTGTTTCTGGCACCAGCGGCCAACTACCGCAAGCTACCCTTGTGCGCCACCGGCGTAAAAAGCTCGCTCAAAGCGCTGTGCGCCGACACGGTGGTTATCAAGAAACTTCAGGTTGCGGATTTGCAGGTTGAAACCGCGCTCGACAATCTTGAGGCTTTCTCCCGCGCGCATCCCGGCGATCTTGGGGTTACGGGCTTGTACGACGCCGCCACATTGGCTATCAGCGAAGCGGAGCAGATTGCCACCGCCGCCGGAATTAAATAGGAGCACCTATGACCCCCGCAGTTATCACCTTTCTTACCGAGGCCATGAACCTCGTGCCCCTGCTTATCAAAGCTGGTGAAGACATCGCTCCGTTTGCGGAAACGGTGTACAATATCATTTCGACCGGAGCTGATCCGACCGATGCTGATTGGGCCTCCCTGAAAGCTATGGAAGTCTCTCTCCGCAACACTTTGCAGACCGCAGTCTAAAAGGAACATCATGGACGGAGAGGCGTGGCACCTAGATAAAAAAGTACCGATAAGTCTTATATTGGGCTTGGCGCTTAACGCCTTTTCCCTGATCTGGTTTGCGTCGAAACTTGATAGTCGTGTCACGACTATTGAGCTTCATGACGTGGCAACACAGGCGGAGCTTTCCAAGCTGAAAGACAACGCCGACGGAGCCAAAGACCGGCTTATTCGGCTGGAAGACAAGTTGGAAAATATCCTTGAGGAGCTGAAGAAGATCGACGCCCGCATGGCTCCCCCTTCCAGAACAATACCTTAGCGCTTAAACTTGACAGTTTAGGCAAAGACAGGTTAATAATACATTCTCGACTGGTGGCCGTAAGTCACCGTTCGACCAGTGACCGTAAGCCACTAAGGAGCGTAAAATGAATATTGACGACGATTATGACGATGAGGACGTTTCCAATGTCAACGAAATCGAAGATGAAGTCGAAGACGAAATTGAAGACGATGCCGAAGGGCAACGGGACGGACAAGATGGAGATGCGCCCCTTGCGAAAGGAAAAGATGAAGAAGATGACCGGGGGCAAACGCGGGGCTTAGGCCGACGCGAACGCACCGTTCTCGCGGCCAAAGAAGAAGCCCGTAAAGCACGGGAAGAAGCCGCAGAGACCCGTCGTCAGCTAGAAGAGTTTCGTGCTCAACAGCAGCAGATGGCTTCACGCCCCGACCCTGCTCTTGAACGCCAGCGTTTAGAGTTGATGTCGCCTGAAGAGCGGATGACGTACCAGCTTCAGCAAGCTGAGATGCGTAACCAGCAACAGCTTCAGCAGATGCAGTTCCAGATGTGGGATAGCAACGATAAGGCGACGTTTAAAACGCTGGCAGTAACAGACAAGACAGCCGCAAGGTTGTCGGATAAGGTTGAGGCCGAGCTGGCGATCCTGCGCAGCAGAGGCCAAAACGTAGACCGCCAGACGTTGCTATACTACCTCGCAGGCAAAGAGGCAGTGGAGCGGGGTCGGGTGGCTGGGGCCAAACAACGGCAGACGGGTGCGGATAACATTCGTCGGCAGTCGGCGCGTCCCGGAAATTCGCAAAGCAATGTTTCGGCTGACCGTCGTGGCGGCAAAAGCATTGAGGACAGACTTGCTGACGTATTCATCTAAATGATGGGTCGTCATTTTGAAAGGACATAGAGATGGCGACTACGAATAGCTCTGGGCAGTTTACTGCCGACATTGAAGCCTTTATTGCCAAGGAGACACTCCCCTTGGCACGCCGACAGCTTGTGGCTTACCAGTTTGGTGATCCAGAGCGCCTGCCCGCCGGGCGCGGCACGACCTTCACAGCGACCCGCTACAACCGCGTACCGCTGCCCTTCCAGCCACTTTCGGAAGGTGTCCCTCCGGTTGGCGAGACCATGACCATCGGTCAGGTTACAGTGACCTTGCAGCAGTGGGGTGATCGTATCACCGTCACCGACGTTGCAGAACTGACCATCAAGCACCCGATCATGAACGAAGCCAAGAAGCTTGTTGCGCTTCAGACGGCGGAAACTCTTGAACGCAACACGTTCAACACCCTTGCTGGTTTCACGCAGGTCAACTATGTGAACTCCCGTGGCGCGCGTGGCTCGCTGGTTGCTGGTGACGTTCTGAACACCTACGAGATCAACCGCGCATACTCGCAGCTCGTTACCCTCGGCGCACCGCGCTACATGGGCGATGAGATGACCAACACCAAGCTCGAAGCTGATGCTGGCGGCGCACGCGCCTCGAACAACCCGCGCGGTATGCCGCACTATGTGGCAATCGTGCATCCGTTCGTTGAAGGCGACCTGACCCAGAACTCGACCTTCGTTTTGGCCGCGTCTTACTCGGATGTGAACAAACTGTACAACTACGAAGTTGGTCAGTGGCACGGTATTCGCTTCTGCTCCACCAACATGGTTCCTTCTTGGACTGGCGTTGCCACTTTGGGCGGCACCGCAGGTACTTCGGGCTCGCTGGCGACCAACACCTATTATGTGATCGTCACCGCTTCCGATACACAGAACCAGTATGAAAGCCGCGTTTACGCGGTGTCGTCTGGTATCTCCGTGACCGGCGCAACGGGTTCCGTTTCTGTGACCCTGCCAACTCTGGCTGGCTTCACCTTCAACGCCTACATCGGCACAACCACCTCCCCTGCTAACCTTGCCACCTCGGCTTCCGGCCCCACCTCGGGCCCGCTGACTGGTCAGGCTGTGCAGATGGCAGGCGGCCAGACCGTCGTGTTGACCGGCATTGGTACCGCACAGACCCCACCCGCCGCTCCGGCAGCAGGCGTCACCGTGTACCCGACCTATGTCTTTGGTCGCGGCGCTTATGGTCAGGTTGTTCTCGACGACATCAAGATTACTTGGCTCGCTGGCGCGGATAAGTCCGATCCGTTGAACCAGCTCCGTGTCGTTGGTTGGAAAGTGTTTTACGGCACTCTCATCAAGAACAACCAGTTTGCCATGCGCATTGAAAGTGCTTCGGCCTTCAACTCCACCTTCGGCTAATAGTTAGCGGCCCTTCGGGGCCGCTTCCTTCTCACTTGTGGAGATATGAATGTCAACGCGCACACTCGGCACAAACGCCACAACCTCTCTTACCTCGATCCTTTGGGCCAATGGCGGTGCGGGTATTCTTCCCGCCGATCTTGCCACAGTCGCTCAGGGCATTAAGAATGACGCCGTAAACGGCTTGCCTATTTATCCCGGCGCGTTTAACGCGAACGGCCTGCTTATTATCCCGAACCGGGGTGTGTTGCAGGTTCTTCCGGGAGATTTTGTCGGAGTGGATAGCCAAGGTTGGCCGATCCTTGTTTCCGCCAATTCCATTGCCAATGGGCCGTGGACACACACCTGAGGAGCAAACTAAATGTCTGATACCCCGTCCGTTAAAAAACCCGCTCGCCCTCGTGCGCCCGGCGTCGAGCTTTTGTCCGATGCCGAGATCACCGCGCTTCGCAACGAAGCAAAGGCGAAGGTCGGAGAAGACGCCAAGAAAGCCGCTCGCAAAGCTGCTCTTGAAGCGATGATCCGCGAGGAAAATTCGCGCATTGATCCGAGCGAAGAGCTGGTGGAGTACACCATCGATCTGCCGGGCTTTGCAAATGAAATCCGCGTGGACGGGGTTCAGTACATTCAGGGCGAGACCTACAAGTTCACCCGCCGCCAGCTCGCTTCGGTGCAGGAGCTTGTGCAAAACGCGTGGAAGCACGAGAAGTCCGTAGGCGGTGCCAACGCAAACGAATATCGTCGCCCGCGCAATATTGCAATTTCTCCAAATACTGCTATTGCTTACTCTGGGCATTTTGCCCGATAAGAGGAGCACAGTATGAAAGAGGAACAGACAACTACCGCCGCAATCGGGATTTCCTATTCCGTGCAGGTGGATGAAAAACGTTCACTGGTTTTCCAGACCTTTGTTCCGCAGGATACCGCCATCAGCGAGATCAACAGCCTCGCCGATAAGCTGGAAGCGGTAGCAGGGCGTCAGGAAGCCAAGCACGAGCTGGTCAAGCTGCACAAAGACCTTGAACACCACGAGAAGACTTTGCGCCGTTTGGAAGAGGACATTGTCCGCATTGACAAACAGTTCAAGGTTGAGGCAAACTCTTTGTCCACACGCGGTCAGGCCAAGAGCAAAGCAGACTTTGCCAAGCATGACGCTGAACGTTCAAATGCTCTGGTGAGTGTGACCCGATTTAAGGAAGAAATTTACAAGATCGAGCACGAGATCGTTCTGCAAGAGGCGAAAGCAAATGGCACTTCAGGCACAGCAAATCGTCGCCCTAGCGACGCAAATAGCTAAGGTTCCCGGCTACACGGCTCAAGCAGGGCAGTTACTCAACCTGATACTGGCGGAGCTCGCCCAGACCTACGACCTTGAGGTGGCGCGTAAAAGCGCCACCGTCAATTTAAACACGACCACTGGTTCCGGCCCGTACCAGCTCCCTTCAGATTATCTGCGCATGGCGATTGACGAGGTGTTTTATCTTGTCGATGGCGTCCCGTATGTCATGGTCAACATTGACTTGTCCGAGTACGACGCCCTTGTGCAGCAGGCCGGCATTTCCAATTACCCCGCCCAGTTTGCCACCGATGTGTCGGGCGGCCTTGGGAACATGCTCATGTATGTATGGCCTCCGTCGGGCGGCGCCTACAACACAACTATCCGTTATTATTCGCAGCCCGCAGACATCACCACGCCGGAGACATCCACGACTATCCCGTGGTTTCCGAACCAGACTTATCTGACCACACGCCTTGCGGGCGAACTCATGAAGATTGCAGGGGACAGCCGCCAACAGGCGTTCTTGGGCAATGGCCCAGACGGGGCGCAGGGCATCCTGCATCGGTTCCTTGAGTTGCAGAAAGACGATGATGGCCGAGCCAAAACAGTTCATCTTGACCGCCGTCGTTTTGGCTCTCGGTTTGATCGCCAGCCTAATACCAAGACCTTAGGGTGGTGATAGATGACCACAATAAATTCTGACGTTGTTCGCTTTTCGCCTTCCGGTTTGTGTGACAGTCTCGATGAGACGAACACGAACCCCGGGGGCATGGCCGTACTTCAGAACCTTATCCCCGACCCCACAACGAAGAACCTGTGGGGCTGCCGTCCTGCCGCAACCCCTCTGACCGCTGGCGGTATCCTTCCCGCAGACTTCAGCCCAGATTTTAACGTAGATTTCAACTCGCTTTCGGGCGGTGCTGGGCCGATTGTCATTATCAAAGCCGTTGGAAATTTGCTTTACGGGATGCGCACCAGCATCACCTATCCCGGGTATGATGAGCCGTTTGTTTATAATCTTGTGACAAACTCGTTTGTTCTTGTGAATAACATCACCGCCACAAACTTGCCGGCGACACAAAACACAACAGGCGATTGGACGCCGCCGACCATTGACACAGTCGGCGTCAACGTGATTGTAACCCATTCCGGCTTTGCGGGGACGGGGAACTATATCGGATGGTTCAATATTTCAAACCCCAGCAACCTTATATGGAATGCGGGCAACCTTGCGTCCCCCGGTGCCGTGCAATCCCTTGGAACAATTACAGGCGGCTCAGGATACACCAACGGCACTTATAGCCCTGTAACTTTCACTTGCTCGTCCGCGCTTACGCTGGGCACGCTGGTTGGCGGTTCAGGCTATGTGAGCAACACCTACTATAATGTTCCGCTCACAGGTGGCTCCGGCACAGGGGCGTTGGCGACAATTCAAGTCACCGGCGGCATCGTCGTGTCTTGCACGCTTACATCTGGCGGCACCGGCTACACAGTGGGCAACACCTTATCCGCATCCAATGCAAATCTGGGCGGATCAGGTTCGGGCTTTTCCATTAAAGTGGCAACGATTTCCGCTGGCACAGGAATGACCGGAATTGTCACCGTGGCTTTGGGCGCGGTTTCGTCCATCGTTATTTTGAACAATGGCGCTGGCTACAACACCACGGACGTGGTGACAACCGCCGCCGCCAATATCGGTAACACAGGCTCAGGCTTCAGTGCGTCAATAGCACTGACCTATTATGGGCTCATCACATTTACGACCCCGCCCTCGTGGGTGGCCCAGTTTGCGCAGCGTGCGTATTTCGGGATCAACCCGACTGTCGGCCAGCCATCTGTTGTGTTCACGGACGTGCTGTTTTTGAATTGCAGCAACGCCAACCAAGCCCTGACCTTCGGCGACAGCCTCAAGTTGACCGCTGCACACGGTCTGCCGCTGAACAACCAGCTTGGCGGCGTCATCCAATCATTGCTCGTGTTCAAAAGCACAAACAACATCTACCAGATCACTGGGGACTATATTGGTTCAACTCTGTCGGTCAACACGCTCAACGCCGCCACGGGGACACTGTCTCCGTGGTCAATCGTGGATACGCCGCGCGGGGTGGCCTTCCTTGCCCCCGACGGGTATCGTGTGGTGGATTTCTTCGCCCGCATCTCCGATCCTATAGGCGTGGCCGGCGAAGGCGTCGTGTTCCCGTTCCTCAACAACCTGTATCCTTCCCGCGTGGCCGCCGCATGTAACGCCAACGTCATGCGCGTGAACGTGCAGCCCTCCGATGTGAACGGCACCCCCTACCAAGAATACTGGTATGACATTTCCCGCAACGTTTGGTCTGGCCCACATACTTTCCCCGCGCAAACGTTGGCGGCCTACAATAACGCGTTTGTGATTGTTCCTCGCGCTGCTCCGTCGCAGCTTTTTATGAGTGCGGTTGTGCCTAACCCAACATCAAGCTCGGTTGAAAACGGCACTCAGATGCAGTTTGTTTTTCAGACAACCATGATGGCCGACCCCGGCGCATTTGCCATGATGAACTTGGCCGACCTCACGGTGAACATGGCGCTGGTGGCGGGGCAGGCGCAGATCAATATTGCGGCTATAGACCAAGACGGATCGGTATATAACTCTGTCTCGTATCAGGTGGCGGGCGTGACTTCCAAATGGGGGTCAATGACTTGGGGTTCTCCTACGGTATGGCGCGGGGCTTCCAATTCTCTACGTCCTCGCCGTGCGGCGTTTACTGCCCCTATCGTTTATCGGCGACTTGCGGTATATGTATCTGGCCCTTGTGCACAAGGGTTCCAGATCGGTGACATTTTTCTGAGGCGGCAAATCCTCGACTACCCACAGGCGACACTATGAAAAAATGGCTTGCACTCCTTTTTGCGGTTCTGGTTACGCCTGCACAGGCGCAGATATTCGCGTCTTACCCTTACATTTTTCAGAACGGCACTATTGCTGACGCCACGCAGGTGAACGCGAACTTTAACGCGATTGCGTCCGCACTGAATGCGGGGGCCGCACACAACGGCACCAATTCGGACATCACCTATTTAACCGCCTTGGTTGGTTTCTCAGCTTATTCCGGTACGCTTTCTGGCGCGCTTTCAGTTGGAGGGACACTCACGGCTGCGGGGCTTTCCAGTTTTACCGGCGTTTCTTCTTTTGCTTCGGACATCCTTATGTCGGGCACGGGTGAAATCGACATTCCATCGGGCACAACCGCGCAGCGCAGCGCGTCCCCAAATTCCGGCATGATCCGTTATAACACCACGATAGGGCAGTATGAAGGCTATAGCGGGGCAGTAAACAGTTGGGTGGGGCTACAAAACGGCGGTGCCGGTTTTCGCAACCGTATCATCAACGGCGATTTCCGCATTGACCAGCGCAATAACGGTTCCGCGCAGTCTATAACTGCAAATAATTCTGTGTATACAGTAGACCGGTGGGTTGTTAATCCAGGTGGTTCAGGGGCTACCGTGCAGCGTGTTGCAGGCACAGTGTCGCAGTATGCGTTACAAATTACGGGCGCTGGGGGCAACACGGGCATCAATGTGGTGCAACGGCTGGAGAGCACAAACACTTATGATTTGGCAGGGGCGTCAGCAACACTGTCCGCTTATTTGGCGGACAGCACCTTGACCAGCATAACATGGTCGGTAAGTTATGCTGGAGCTACGGACAATTTTAATGTGGCGGGTACGACTTTTGCTACGGGGACCTGTACAATATCGAGCACTCCTCAACTTTGCACCGCCACGTTTGCAGTCCCCTCAGCAGCAACAACAGGAATATCGGTGTCTTTTTACGCGGCCGGGCAGACTTCGGGCACGTTCACGCTTCAAAATGTGCAGCTTGAGCCCGAAGCCACTTTAACTCCATTTGAGCGTTTGCCTATTCAAACTGCTCTTTCCTCGTGCCAACGGTATTACTATGTTTCGCCTGTAGGTAATACTATTGCCAATGGGATATACGCAGCATTTTCGTTCAAATCAACCATGCGGGTTGCCCCATCAATAACGTTTCAAGGTTTAAGCGGCGGGAGTGTAACAGGGTTGACTATAACAACCGATGGTTTCTTTTTTCAGTATAGTGCTGTGTCCGGTTTTGGGTACACCGCCAACGCAGAACTTTAACCGCCCTATACAGGGCATAATGTGGAGGGTATAATGAAAAAGCCAATGCCAAAAGGTAAAGCTGGTAAGGCCAGCATGAAGGACGGCATGAAAAACCGCAGCCCTTCAAGCACAGATAAATCGGAAATGATGCCAAAGAAAGGTAAAAAGAAATGAGCAAGGACAAAATGAAAAGCCCCGGCAAAGCCGGTAAAGCCAGCATGATGGGCGGCCTTAAAAAGAGTGAGCCTTCCAGCAGCGACAAATCCACCCAGCTCAAGATGGGCCCGTCGGTGGACAGCAACGCGGTGCGCTCTGGCACAGCAGAAACGCCGGCGACCCTTGGCCCCCGCACAGCCTAAGATCACATATCAATGGGAGCGTTTCGCGGCGGTTGTCCATGAAGCGCTCCCGCTTCTTAAAAAGAACTGGGAAGAGACCGGAGATGGCGGGGAGTTTGACCCCAACTTCGATCAGTATTTTGCAATGGATCGTGCCGGGGCAATCCGCATATTCACCGCA
>Ga0316223_1001649_pt1 | contig 20260 bp, 25 predicted proteins | sample TBH18009metaG_FD_206007 | JGI IMG/M metagenome (GOLD analysis project Ga0316223, IMG submission 206007) | Freshwater microbial communities from Trout Bog Lake, Wisconsin, USA - TBH18009 | ecosystem: Environmental > Aquatic > Freshwater > Lake > Hypolimnion/Profundal zone | place: USA: Wisconsin...
CAAAGCCATCGGTTATATTCACTAGGTGTTTGTAGCCATAAGCTTCTAGTGCTTTTGCCGCGTCTAAAGAACGTTGTCCACTTCGGCATAGTAATAGAATAGGTGCTGTTTTATCAGGGGCTATTTTCTCTACTTCTCTAATAAAAGATTCATTGATTTGCATCGTAGGGAACTCTTTCCAAGGGATATGAATAGCCCCTATGGGATGACCTACAAAGCTGTGTTCAATTTTTGTACGTACATCAACGAGAACACTCGCTTTATTTTGCTGTAACAATTCGTAAGATTGTATTGGATTTAAATTTTCTATCATGATGTTTTATTAATGTTTTTTTGACCAATAAATTGGGCTTGGTTTCTTAAGCCACTACTTGGCAAGCCAACTAAACCATTTTCTCTGTATAAAATAACCTGTAATGATGAGAACAATGTTAAAAGTTCGTTACGATTTAACAGATAATCGGGGTTATTAGGCGAGGTCGGGGTGGTTTTTTCTTTCGTAAAAGTTTGATAAAAAAGCAATCCATCCGGTTTAAGTGCGTCTATTATCGCATCAGAGAGCCTGCGGTCAAGAAAACGACTCACAACAATGACATCAAAAGCACATTTAGGGATGCTTTTAGGGTCTATATTTTGGACATAAGCGTTGATATCTAGGGCGTTAGAGCTTGCATAGACAGATAATTTATCAATAGCAACTTTTGATATATCGACGGCAGTAACCGCTAGTCCATGCCTAGCTAAAAACATCGCATTGGCTCCCATTCCACATGCTAAATCAAATGCCTTGCCTTTGGGTGGCAATAAGAATGCATTTTCACTCAGTATTTCAGCACAATTAAGTGGATCGGAATCGTTGATGGTGGCGTTACTATAAAGGGTATCCCAATGTTGATCTGTCGATATCATTGCTCAGTGCCAGGCATACTCACCCTATGTTCTAGCCAAACTTGTAGAAAGTCCATGAAAGCTTTAACTTTTGCAGACAGATACTTTCTGTGCGGATAAACCGCATGTATATCTAAAGGAGGTAATGGGTAGTCTTCCAATACTACTTTTAGGGTGCCGTTTTCAATATCTTGTCCCACAATATAAGTGGGCAACATGACTAAACCGAGGCCATTGATCGCTGCAATTCTAATAGGATGAGCGGCATTCGCTTGCATTCTGCCATTTACAGTGACAACTTTAAGCCCTGATTCAGATTTAAATTGCCATTTATTACGTGGAGAAATGCCCCAATTGATTAAGCAGCTATGTGAAGCTAAGTCTTCTGGAGTTTTTGGCGTACCGTTAAGTTCTAAATAGACGGGTGATGCGCAAACAACTAAAGAAGAGCTAGCTAATTTTCTAGCGACCATACTGGTGTCATCCAATACGCCAAGGAAAATGGCCACATCAATGCCTTCATCAATTAAGTCACCGGGACTACCTTGTAAAATCATTTCTATGGTTAAGTCTTTATGAATTTTTAAGAATTCAGAGACAGCCCTAGCAATATGGGTTGCACCAATAGCCGGAGGTGCACTAATTTTTAAAAGTCCGCGTGGTTCGGTTTGTAAATGCGTAATGGCCGCTTCCATTTCATCTACATCGAGTAAAACTTGCTGGCAACGCTCAAGATAAGATGCGCCCACATCGGTTAAACTTAGGCTGCGTGTTGTTCTATTAATTAAGCGGGTGCCCAGAGAGCCTTCGAGTTGCATAATATGCTTAGTCGCCATGGCCCTAGAAATACCTAGGTCTTTAGCGCCCCCGGCAAAACTCCCCGATCTGGCGACGCGAACGAAAACGTTCATACTCGTTAATTTATCCATTGTTGAATCTCACTAATCCGGGATGAATACATTATGTCTTATCTGTTCTTTTCGTCAATAAAACACTTGACATTGATTACAGTTTCTCAATTAGAAACAATTTATTTAATAATTTGCGTATTGTATACGAAAAATAACCCTGTATAGTAGTACCCATGTAAGAACGTAAGTGAATTTGTAAATTAGCACTTCAGCTGTTTAAATGAATTTCAGACTTAATTACAGGATTAACCTAATGAATAATATAAATAAATTTATAGTTGTTGGATTAATTTTTATTGCAGGTATTGTGAGTTTTATTTCAGGGCAATTTATTATTGCAACTGTGTTATTTGCTTCAGCAGCCATTTACAGCAATATTGTAACGCGAGTCAAGATAAACAGCTGAGTTTTAACCAGTTAACTACCTCCTGGTGTTATACCTCCAAGCAGTTCCTCCTCATAAATGCTCTGCTTGAATTTTCAACCCTCTTTTGCTTTTGGCTTCAGAGGGTTTTTTTTGCCTTAAATTTATTGGCTTCTCTGATATAAGATGTCACTAATTTGGCATTGAGGATTAAAGCCACTCACGGCTTGTTTTAAAAGATTTCTAATTTCTTCAAAATCATCATTCTTATACGCAAACTCAAGCGAAGCTAAGAGTTGCTCTAGTTCGTTCCATTTAATGACGTGTTCTTCGGCTCGCATAATTCTTGGATGAAGGGTTTCCGTGACGTTCTCACCAATTAAAAGCTCTTCATATAATTTTTCACCGGGCCTTAAGCCGGTATATTGAATTTCTATTTCTCCATCTGGCGAGTCTTCACTCTTTACTTCTAAGCCGCTTAAATGAATCATGCGTTTTGCTAAATCTAAGATACGTATTGGCTCGCCCATATCTAAGACAAAAACATCGCCACCTTGTCCTAAGGCACCTGCTTGAATAACTAATTGAGAGGCTTCTGGAATGGTCATAAAATAACGGATGATTCGGGCATCTGTTACAGTTACGGGGCCACCTCGGGCAATTTGTTCTCTAAATAAGGGTACTACAGAGCCAGAAGAGCCTAATACATTCCCAAACCTAACCATGGTAAAACGAGTGCTATTTTGATCCGCATATTTTAAGCTTAGCGCTTGAAGTATCAGTTCTGCAAAGCGTTTGGTAGCACCCATAGTATTGGTGGGTCTGACGGCTTTATCTGTTGATATCAGTACAAATAATTCTACCTTTGCTTTAAGGGCTGCCTGGGCAGTGTATAACGTACCAAAAATATTATTATAAATAGCTTCGCCAGGATTGTGCTCTACTAGAGGCACGTGCTTATAAGCAGCGGCATGATAAATCGTCTGTACGTTAAGAGTCTGACAGGTTTTTTCAAGCCGTTTTGAGTTGGTAACAGAACCTAGAATGGGAATAATTTCTGGTATATCAACTGATGTTTTTTTAGAGATAAGTTGGTTTAATTCTTTTTCAATCGCATAAAGGGCAAATTCACTCCTTTCATAAAGGATCAGGCTGCGGGGCTTCAATTTGATAATTTGTCGGCATAATTCTGAACCTATCGATCCGCCTGCGCCCGTTACCATGACTACTTTTTGGTTAATGTTTGCTTCAAAAAGCGATTTATTGGGTGCTACGGGGTCTCTGCCTAATAAATCTGCAATATCCACTTCTTGTAAAGCATCAACACTCACTCGGCCTTCCGCGATGTCAGATAAGCCTGGCATAGACATTACGTGTACTTTATAAGTTTCTAATATGCGTATCAGTTCACTGATGCGAGAGTGTTTTGCAGAAGGCATGGCTAATAAGATATTAGAGACGGAGTACTTATCTATTAAATAATTTAAAGAACTCAATGGGTAGATCGATAAGCTATTTATTTTTCTTTTATGTAATGCCTTGTCGTCATCAATAAAGGCAACTGCTTTAAAGTCTCGACCTTGTTCTAAGGCAGCGGCTAATTGGACACCGGCACTTCCTGCCCCATAAATGACAACCGGTTTCTTTACTGACTCTGATCGTCTCTTTTTACCTGCGACTCGAAAATAGGCTTCACCCAGCCACCAGCGGGCAATGAATCGACTGCTAGCGAGTAGGAATAAAATGATCAATCCATTCAGCGGCGAAACGGTTCTGGGAATAACTTTTATAGCGGACTCATAGATAACAAAAGCAAAGAGTAACGCGTAGAGTGTAGAAGCCTGAACGATAGTCCATAAGGCTTTAATCTCTATATAACGTATAATGGCACGATATAAGCCCAATCTAATAAAGATAGGGATAGCGATGAAAGGTGCTGCAGCAAATAAATACCACTCATCGCCTTTAGGGATATAAAGCTCTCCCCAGCGCAAAGAAAAACTACTCCACAGCGCAAAGAAAACAAAAAATATATCAGTGTTAATTAAAATAACTGCTTTATATTTTCTATTAAGACCTATAAACCAGTGCGCTAATGAGTTTTGAATCATTTAACTTCTCTTTGTCCCGCTCTAAAATAGATAGCTAATAAAATCAAGGGTAGATAGCCAATAATAAGCCCTAAAAAGGGGTTAAGTTTAGCTAAACCAACCCCTAATGCCAACGGTGTTAACCAGATGATGTTGATTAAACCTACGGTAATGGACACTACTTTATGAGATTGATAATAACGTGAGGCGTATTGATAAGCATGGCTACGATGCGCTTCATAGACTTTATCGCCTTGTAAAAAGCGCCTAAACAATGTGAATGTCGCATCCACAATAAATACACCGAGTAATATCAGCCAACTCCAAAAGAATAGCGGATTAATCCAAGCCGCTTGAATAGATAATAGGCCTAATACTAAGCCTAAAAAGCCACTGCACGCATCGCCCATAAATATCTTTGCGGGAGGATAGTTCCAAAGTAAGAAACCAGCAACAGTAAAAGCTAAGAATAAGGGTAAAACCCATTGACCGGCAGTTTCAGCGCTTAAAAAATATAATAAGGCCCCCCCTATACAAACGGTAATGGCTTCAATACTGGCTAAGCCATCAATACCATCCATAAAGTTATAGAGATTAAGAAGCCATACTAAATAGAATAAGGCCAATAATTGACCCAATAGGTCAAAATTGAAGAGAGCATTACCATAGTCCAGTGGCAAACTAATGACTAAAGGGGGTAAGCCACCTAAGCAATACAAACCCCAAGTTGCTGCCATAAAGTGCGAAAGTAATCGCCAGCGTGCAGGAATATGTCCGTGGTCATCTAGAAAGCCAATCATAGCCGCTATGGCGCCCGCACCTATCAGTGCCCACATAACACCAAGTGAAATGACGCCTAAATAAAATAATGTCGGTAGCCCCAACAGAAAAACTAAAACGATTGAAACTCCGCCGCCTCTAGGCGTGGGTATGCTGTGTGAGCTACGGGCATTGGGGATATCTAGCAATTGGCTATTCAAGGCATAGCGTCGTAGCAAGCCAGTAAGCATCGCGCTTAAGAATAAAGCCGGTAGACCTAGTAAGAGGCTAATAAGGGTCATGAATTATCTTGTTTATAAAATATGGCTGTTTTATGGAGAGCATCCTCTAATTTTACGGGGGGGGTCCAATTTAACAGCTGTTGTGTTTTGGAAATATCTACCTGTAAAGAGTCGCATAATCTTTGCGCAAAGGCGGCTTTTCCTAGTAGCTTTGCTGTCCATTGTAACATCGCGCTCGGTATCGGTATTAAAAGTGCTTTTTTACCTAAAGCTTTTGCCACGCGTCTTAATAAATCCGGTGTTGAAATATCCAGACCATCAGAGACCAGAAAGGTTTCATTAGCAGCGGCAGGGTGGTTTATACAGCAAATGATTAAATCGATCAGGTTATCTAGCGCCACAAGGCTACGTTTGTTATGAATGGCACCTAAGGGTAAGGGCAAGCCTTTACTTAGAATCCCCATCATATTTTCAAAGTTAGCTTTAACGCCGGGGCCGTATATCAGTGGTGGTCGAATAATGACCACTTCTAAGCCCGAATCTTTAGCTAACTGCTGTAAGGCAATTTCTGCTTCATATTTAGACACACCATAAGGATCAGCAGGCACAGGTAAGTCTTCGGGTGTGTAGGGGTGGCCTAACGGTGTTACTTCTCCATTCACTTTAACTGAGCTCATAAAAATAAAGCGTTTTACCCCCGCCTTAACGGCGGTTTGCGCCAAATGTAAAGTGCCCTCAACATTCACTTCACGGTAGGCCATTAAAGCATCCGTTGCCGTCTCATTCATAACATGGACACGTGCAGCGAGATGAACAACAGTATCAACGCCTATTAAAGCGTCTGTCCAATCAGTAGAAGCATTAATTTCGCCAACTGCTATTTGTTGAGCAGAGGACGTTTTATCGATCTTGCGCACGGCCTCATGAACACTATAACCCTGATTGCCTAAAGTCTTACAAAGCGCTTTACCTACAAAGCCGCTCGCGCCAGTGATGAGTATAGTTTTAGCTAATGAGCTATGTGAGTTAAGCAAAGGGTTTTCTCTGAATGAGTTTAAATAATAAATTTGGGGTTATTATAGCCTGAGAGAGGGGAATTGATGAATTGTTTGGGATTAAACTATAAATACTGTATTAGGCTTTAATAACAGCTTTCATTATTAAAGCTTAATACTGTATCCTTTAATAACTAGATTTGTTATTAAAGGATAATCATGAAAAAATCTGATCTTTGTGTTGCTAGACAGAAGTTACTGGTGCCTGTTGATGATTATCCGGGTGCGTTTGCACTCATTCCCCCTTCTACCCCGTTATTTGGTTTACTAACAGGGACGCATAATGAATTAATACGTGCACATGAAGCATTGAGTGCCCTAAAAACATTAACTGAACAATTACCAAATCCCGATTTAGTGATGCGTACATTAGATCGAAGAGAAGCGGTGCAAAGTAGCCAAATTGAAGGCACGCACGCGGAGGTCTCCGATTTATTAGCCTATGAAGCGACTGGGAGTGACGAAGGGTTACCGTCAGATGTTTTAGTAACCCTTAACTATGTTAAGGCGCTGGATTATGGTCTTAAAACTGTGCGTAATGCACAATGTGTTCGCTCATTAACGAATGGTCTGATTAAAGAATTACATAAGCATCTTATGGATGGCGTAAAGGACTTTAAGGGTACGCCAGGCGAATTTAGACGCATACAAAATTGGATTGGCGGTTTTAAGATCTATGATGCGCGATTTGTGCCTCCTCCAGCGAATAAGGTGAATGGTTGCATGGCTGACTTGCAATCATTACTGCAATACACACCCAGTGAAGAAGATCAAATGGTTGTTTCAATTGTGCTTAGAATGGCGATAGCGCATGCTCAGTTTGAAACTATCCATCCTTTTGTTGATGGTAATGGCAGAGTTGGACGATTGCTATTGCCGTTGATGCTGGTAGCGGAAGGCTACCCCCCTATTTATCTTGCGGGATTTTTAAAGTCGAATCAAAAGGATTACTACGACACATTAGCAGGCGTGCAATTGCATGAACAATGGAGTGATTGGGTCAAGTTTTTTGCCATAGGTGTTGAAGAAGCCGCTCGTGAATCAATACAAACAGCGAAAGCATTACTTTTAATTCTTAATCGCTGGCAAAAAACGTTAAATGCGCTGGCCATTAGATCGGATTCTGCAATCAATCGACTACCCGAGTTATTAATTGCTAATCCGGTCGTTACTGTTAATAAAGTGAAAGATAGTCTTAATATTTCATACCCAACTGCAAACGCAGCACTATCCAAATTAAAGGAGATGGGTATACTTGCGCAAACAGATCGACAAAGAAATCGGGCTTTTATTGCAACAGAAGTCATCAATTTACTCGATAAATGCTAAAAAATAGTCAGTAATCTGCGTAAAATACGCATCAAATGATGCTGTTTTTGATGTTTTATGGAGGGGATGTGCGTACAACACTTAATTTAGATGACGAGTTGCTGGCGCAAGCGCAGCGATTGAGTGGGCTAACGGAGCGGACACAGTTAGTTCGAGAAGCTTTACTTGCATTAGTGCAACGTGAAAGTGCCAAGAGATTAGCACAATTGGATAGATCATTTACGTCAAAGAGATTATCAACATTATCAATAAAAGGCCATTAGGAAAGCGAAATGCGACTAGATAATAAAACCCGTGAAATCATTAAAACTGAGGTTGCTAGTCAATTAGGTACTGATGCTAGGGTTCGACTGTTTGGCAGTCGTGTAGATGATAGTCAGCGCGGTGGGGACATTGATTTACTTATTGAACCCAGTCATTCACTGGCTAAACGTATTCAAATCGAATGCCAATTAGCGGCGTGTCTTTATATGAAGCTGGGTGGACGAAAGGTCGATGTATTGATAAAAGATCCCCTTGATCCCATTTTAGCAATTCATGAGCAGGCACTGAAAAATGGGATAATATTATGAGTAGTATAGACGACAGGTTGTTCATCGTTGCTCAACTAGTAAAGGTTACTGAAAAAGAAGCTCGTTATTTGGAACGTACCGCTAATCGATTAAGCTTGCTCAATATAGACTTACCTTGGGTCGAGTCACTTGATAATAATGATTTAAATAGCGAAATGCTGGATGCTTTTGTTTCCCGTTATGGCCGGTTACAAGATACCCTCGGAGATAAACTTTTACCTGCGATATTGCGTAGTAGTCTTGAAAAGACAGGTTCACAATTGGATAATTTATTACGCGCAGAAAAATTAGGTTGGATCGAGTCTACTCAAGATTGGATTGAAATACGCGAACTCAGAAATCGATTAGTTCATGAATATATCGAATCACCAAACGATCTTTTAAGTGCATTACAACAAGCTTTAAAGTGTGTGAATATATTAATAGAAACACAAGTTCGTATGGCTAGTTACTTTAAGATAATTGAACAAATATAAATATTTCCCTCCTAATAATGACAGTATTGGAATCAGTGTGATGCTTAACCGTTTTGTCCATGACTATATGAACGTTGATATGACCTTGGTATTTGCTTTAATAGAACAACAAGATTATCAATTTATCGTAGAGTTTTTACGTGAGCCTATTTCAATACAACAATCAAGCTAACTATCGTTAAGCAATCGGAACGACAAAGACTGTATATAAATACTACAGTTAATATATTCCTCGAGGGCGTCACTAATGAATTGTTTGGGATTAAACAACTATTCTGTATAGAATGCGCATCACTTGATGCGGTGTTTGAAGGTTTATAGAGGAAATATGCGTACAACACTTAATTCGGCTGAGCAGGCCATAAAGCAATGCCTTTTAAATATCCCACAGCTAGAATTAGCCATATTAATAGGTAGTCGAGTGAATGGTAAGGCTCATATAGAAAGTGATTGGGATATTGCCATTCGTTGGCATCGACAGCCAGAATTTAACATAATGGCAGTATTGGCTCAAACAGAAACATTACGTCGAACCTTAGCTCAGATACTTGAAGTAACAGAAGACAAGATAGACTTGATTGATCTAAGCACTGCTCGACTCACCATGCGAGCAGTAGTAGCAGAAGAAGGCCTTGTACTTAAAGGAGAAGAGACATTGGCATGGCATTATTTTTTACAACGTACCTGGCGTGAGCTAGAAGAATATTATTGGAATCAGTGTTATGCGGCTTGATCTATATTATGCAGAATGTTGTCGTATTGCAGATGAACAAAGTGCGTTGTTAAAAGAAGCGCAGCAAAAACTAATTGCCAAGCAAGTATTGACTAAGTTGGAGCAAAATGGCGTATTACATGGCTTGCAAGTTTTGGTTGAGAATGCGATTGGTAAAACTAAGCATTTATTAAAAGCATCAGGCGAATCAGTGCCTGTCTCAGCTTACGACAGTTTTGCCAGTTTACACGCTAAAAAATTAATAACCCATGCGCAACTTCAACAATGGAACGCAGCAGTTGGTTTGCGTAATCGTATTGTCCATGAGTATATGAACGTTGATATGACCTTGGTATTTGCGTTAATAGAACAACAAGATTATCAATTTATCGTAGACTTTTTACGTGAACCTATTTTAACGTAATAAATGTGCTTAACCCCACAACAACAATCCGCTATACGCCCCCCCTTTTTACTATTGCCAAGCAACTTGGTGTTCGGTTATGAGCGTGATATTGTCTTTGTGCCCTCTTTAAACGCAACCTCAATGGCATTTAAAATTTCATTCCAAACGCCGGGTTCTTCAAGTATCGGAATTTCTTTTTTAAGCGCATTGGAGAGGATGTTTTGATTGGCCTCTGCTGATCGAATGATTCTGTCAATTTGCATATCAGGCATCTCGACGATATCTTTGATTGCCGATCTTGCTTGGGTGTGGTTACGCATGTATCGAGATTCCTCGCGCATGTCTTCGCGAATGGTTCGGTCTAGCACATGGGCTAAATAGATTACGTGCTTTGTTAAGTCTGGGTGTCGCCATGTATGATGCGCATACTCATTGCCATGAAAGACAAAATTTGAACGGATACCATCTTCGTAAACTGTATGATTAGGTACAAACTCATAAAGCCCTGACAGTGATTGCATCAGGGGTCGTGATATTTCGTCTAGGATACGGTCGTAGGTATGTCGCTCAGCTTGTGTGCTGGTAATTAATGATGATATCGGCAGGATCATTGGGGCTTTTACTACACCATCGCGGCGTAAAATATCATTGATGAGTAAACGATGCACACGTCCATTGCCATCGGCCAGTGGATGGATATAGACAAAGCCAAAGGCTGCGACAGCACTGCGCATAACAGAAGACTGTCCTTGAGTGCGTTCTAAAAAGGTAATTAACCCTTCAAGCATGGGAATGAGGTCTTCGGCGGGTGGTGCGATGTAATGAACGACTTCTTGGTAGCGAGCTATTTCACCAACGAAAACAGGTGACTGACGAATACCAAACTGTTGTAACGTCGTTCGCTTTCCTAGGATTTCAGATTGTAACTCAGCTAGCGATGTTTGATTTAACGGTAATGACCCTTGGCCGGAACGGCGAGATAATACATCAGCAAAACGTTGGATTCGATCGGATTGATCTGCTTCACCTTCAATCGCAAAACTGGACTTACTTTCTCTTAGCGTCATCCATACAGCCGAGCGCATCAATAATTCATTACCAAACTCAAGCGCTAGAGCTTGAATAAGTCCTTGTACATCTAAGTTAATGGCTTTTAGCGTATCATCTGTTTTACGAATTACAGGGCAGAAAGCACGTGTGCCTGGCAGGTTGTTTCGAACCCGCCATCGTCGGTTAGGGATAGAGTATTCTGGTGAGGCCGCTACTAGTTTATGGTCATCGAAAACGTTAATATAGCCGCCTGTTACTTCTATATTAATTTCAAGTTCTATTCCGGTGAGAAACTCGTAAAGGAATCCAGCTCGCTTGATATACTGTCCAGAAGGTTCGTCAGCCACCCAAGCCGACAACTCGCGCGCATCAATTTTTGTAAATAGTCTCGATAGTAACTCGAGGTGGAGTATTTCATGTTTGAGGTGAAAAGTAAGATGACCACGCAATGATTCGCTTGGACGCATACTCTCTACGTATGCCTCAGTTTTAATATCATCTTCAATCTTTGTTGCTCGACGTCCTGCAATTTGGCTAAGGACAGGTAATGGCATGACTAATTCAATGTTGTAATTGGTGGCTAACCAAGCACCGCCGATTAAATTTTTATTTTTCATGCGATTATTATGCATAAAAACAGGCACAAATGTAATATTTCTTTATAAAAACATTATTTTTGCTCAAAAACAATAACACATAAGCTGTTTCGTTAACTTAATTTAATATTGCTTAATATTTCATACCCAACTGCAAACGCAGCACTATCCAAATTAAAGGAGATGGGTATACTTGCGCAAACAGATCGACAAAGAAATCGGGCTTTTATTGCAACAGAAGTCATCAATTTACTCGATAAAGGCTTAAAAATAGTCAGTAATCTGCGTAGAATATGCATCAAATGATACTGTGATCCTATTAATAACAAATGCGCCTAACTCAACAACAATCCGCTATACGTACTGCCGTTGCCGAAACCTTTGGTGAAGATGCCACTATTTGGTTGTTTGGTTCAAGGGTAGATGACAACAAACGGGGTGGAGATATTGATTTGCTGATAGAAACTAAAGAGTTAGACGTAACTACGATCGTACGATCTGAATTAGCTTTGTTGACGAAATTGCAAATGAAACTGGGCGAGCAAAAAATAGATGTACTAATTGATTATCCAAGTCGTAAATATACGCCTCCCATTTTTACTATAGCAAAACAAACCGGTATTCAGCTGTGAGTTATGATAAATCTTTGCTGTTATTACAAGATGCGTGGCGCGAATGTGAGTGGCATATTTATCATCTTTTTCATGCAATGCAATCTATTCGAGCATTTCTGCCATTAACTGAAAAAACTTATGTAAATCTAACTGATGAACAAATACAGGATATTGATCAGTTTATTTTACGGTATACAAAATTACAGGATACGATGGGTGGGCGTTTATTTCCAGCGATCTTAAACTATTTAAATGAGCAGTTTGAAGACAGACCCATGCTGGATAAGCTTAATAGGTTAGAAAAGTTGGGTTATATTGACAGCGTTGAACATTGGCAGGTGATTAGGAATATTCGCAATAAATTTGCGCATGATTATCCTGACGATCCAGATAAAAATGTAGCTCATTTTAATGTCGCGTTGGAGTCAGTGAGTGGCTTGTATGACATTTTAGCCTCTATTAATAAGCAATTAACAGATTCTTACCCACAACTAGAGTTGGGTAAAGAGTTACCCAGGTATCCATCATGACAGAATTCGCTCAAACAAAAATATTACATCGAATTTTACTCAGAATCTAGTTGCTTAGACGTTATTTGCCAGATGCATTGAATTCTGTGACAATTGAACAAACACCAGAAGTAGTATAATCCATTTTTTTTACAACGAACCTAGCGTGAGCTAGAAGAATATTTTTTGAACCAGTGTTATGCGACTAACGTCTTCACAAGTACAAATCACTAAAAACACGGTAGCTCGTGTATTAGATTCATCATATAGAGTATGGCTTTTTGGATCACGAGCTGAGGCTATTTGTCGATTGTATGGTGCATTGATTCTGGCTCTAGGTGATCGTAAGAACAACACGAGGAACTGTCAGAAAAGATTGACGCCTTTGCGGGAAGGTTTGGTCGATTACAAGATCACATTGGAGAAAAGCTTATACCGAGATTTGCTGCATTGCTGGGCGAGACTCCAAAGTCGTTATTGGATGTTTTGTCTTATGCTGAAAAAATGGGCTGGATTGACAATTCTGAAGCGTTCATTAGTGCAAGAAAACTTAGAAACTTACTTGTACATGAATACATGAGAGATCCTTCGTTATTTTTAGAGGCACTGGGGTTGGCTGATGAAGCCACAACATCCACTATACGTACTGCCGTTGCCGAAACCTTTGGTGAAGATGCCAATATTTGGCTGTTTGGTTCAAGGGTAGATGACAATAAACGAGGTGGAGACATTGATCTACTAATAGAAACTAAATAGTTAGACGTAACTACGATCGTACGATCTGAATTAGCTTTGTTGACGAAATTGCAAATGAAACTGGGCGAGCAAAAAATAGATGTACTAATTGATTATCCAAGTCGTAAATATACGCCCCCTATTTTTGCTATTGCAAAACAAACAGGTGTTAAACTGTGAGTTATGATAAATCTTAAACACTATCTTGCCATCGACAAGAAAACGGTATTAAATTCTCTGTTTTATGATGAATATATCATAAGGAATGGCATTAATTTATCGTGACTTCTTCAAATGATCCAGCGCCTCCCCAACTCACAATCCCTTTGTTTATAAATGTCCCTTAAAAAAAATATCTTTGCAAACTATTTGGGTGTTATAGGTACCGCCTTAGCTCCCGTTTTAGCTTTGCCTTGGTATCTTGAAACTTTAGGTCCCAAACAATTTGGTTTAGTCAGCTTTATTGTCATGTTTCAAGGCTTACTTACCCTAATAGATGCAGGTATGAGTCAGGCTCTCGTTAGAGAAATTGCTGTTCGTTTTGATAATACATCTAATGACCAACAAAGCACAGGATCATTACTCTATGGTTTTGAACGAATTTATTGGATGTTTGCAATCATCGTTAGTTGCGTTACTTTGCTGTTTGCGGATTTTATTGTAAAACATTGGATGAACCTTGATGGATTATCTATTAATTCGGGTAAAGAAGCTATTTATGGGGCAGCTGCAATTTTTGCTTGTCAATTCCCTGGCTCAATCTACCGTAGTTTGCTAGTTGGTACTCAAAAGCAAGTTACTCTCAATAGCCTATTATTGGTTTTTACTTTAATTCGTCATATAGGCGGAGTGATCATTTTGATACGATGGCCAATACTTTCGACATATTTAATTTGGCAAGCAAGTATCGCATTGATAGAGACATTAGTCAGAGGAAAATTTGCTTGGAAAGTTTTAAACAGTAACCCAAAAAAATATAATTGGAATGTAAATGAATTACGTCCTGTTTGGCGAATGGTTGCTAGTCTATCAAGCGTTACTTTTTTAGGCGCATTAACAGTACAAATGGATAAACTTATTTTAAGTCGAATGGTGAGCCTTGAACAATTGGGATATTATTCTATAGCAGCAACAGTTGCTTCAGGAGTGCTACAGTTAATTTATCCATTAACTCAGGCTATACTGCCTAAACTCATTCAATTAAAATCTTATCCTGCAGAAATATACAAAATAAATATTAAACTTATGGGACTATTAATTTTTGTTGTAGGCTTTGGTACTTTGAGTTTTAAGTTAATTGGCAAATGGATTTTAGAACTTTGGTTAAAAAATCCGGTGACTGTAACCGAAGTATTTCCCTTATTAACAGTATTACTTGTTGGCACTGGCTTAAATGCTCTTTACAATGTTGGTTATTTAAATTGGATAGTCTATGAAAAAATTTATCGAGTATTTCAAGTTAACGTACTTTCACTGGTCTTATCAGTAACTTTAATACCTTATTTTGTAATGTGGCAAGGGACTATTGGTGCAGCAATTGGTTGGTTATTAATAAACTTTATTGGTTTTATGTTTAGTTGTGAATGGTTAAAAAAATAATTTAATGAAAGAACTGTGTAGAAAAATTTATTGGTTAATTAGTATTCAATTTGGTATTGATCCTAGACGGATGATTTATTCATTAATGGGTATTCCGCGTTTTTTAAGAGACTGGTATCATTTTAGATTAACCTATCGTGGGTCGTTTAATATTCGCCCCTGTTTGTATGATTGGTTCGAAGAAGGAGGATCCACAAGGGACGAATATTTCCTTCAAGATTTATTTGTAGCTAGAAAAATTTATCAGGCCACCCCCATTAAACATATCGATATTGGCTCTCGCATAGATGGATTCGTTGCACACATTGCCAGTTTCAGAGACATAGAAGTATTCGATATTCGTTCTATCACAAGTTCCATACCTGGTGTTATTTTTAAACAAGCAGACTTAATGACTCAATCTAATGAACTCATTGACTATTGTGATTCTATTTCATGCTTACATGCATTAGAACATTTTGGACTGGGTCGTTATGGAGATCCCATTGATGCCTATGGATATGAATCAGGACTTAGCAATATTTCTAAAATTCTCAAAAAAGACGGCTTTCTTTACCTTTCCGTCCCTATCGGTAAAGAAAAAGTTGAATTTAATGCTCACAGGATTTTCAATCCTATTTCACTTGTTAAGCTTGCATTATCAAATAACCTTTCATTGATTGAATTTTCATGGATAGACTCTGGCCGTAAACTCAACCAATCGTCTAATCCAGAGCAAGACATGGAAAAACTGAGTGACATTAATTATGCGTTAGGAATTTTCACGTTTATTAAACAATGAGTAATCTAAAAATGAAGGAATTGATATCAAATATTTTCGGTGTTAATGCTAATGAGAATAACCGTAATAAATGGCTTAAAGAAACTATAGGCGCCATTCCTGCAGAATTACGGATCCTTGATGCAGGTGCCGGCGAACTCCGCAATAAACCTTTATGTGCACATCTAAATTATATCTCCCAAGATGTGTGCCAATATGAAGGAAATGGCGATAACCAAGGATTACAAACCGGCGCGTGGGATACCAGCAAAATTGATTTAATCTGTGATATTGTAAGTATTCCCGAATCAGACGCCTCTTTTGATGTCATTCTCTGCAGTGAGGTTCTTGAACATTTACCTGACCCCCAAAAAGCACTTGATGAGTTTTCACGTCTTCTTAAACCTAATGGAAAATTAATCCTTACGGCACCTTTTGCTTCATTAGTGCACTTTGCTCCCTATCATTACGCTAGCGGTTTCAGTCGCTATTGGTATGAATATCATTTACCTTTACGTAACTTTGAAATTAACGAAATTGTAGCCAATGGCGACTGGTTTTCTTTGATAAAGCAAGAATTATTTCGATTACCTAAGATGTCCAAACACTACGGAGATTGGTGCTGGCCTTTTACTTATTTAATAACAGGAATTGGCCTCATGTATTTCTCACTACGCAGTCAATTAAAAGTAGCTGATGATGTGGCTTGTTTTGGCTGGCATTGTGTTGCGGTTAAAAAGTAAAAATAATTATGTACTCTTTGATTAAAAAACATATTTCACTTGAATCCAGAAACAGGATTCGCTCATACATACCATCATTCATTTCAAGAAAATTATCTTATTCACAGTGCGGAGAAGATTTGATTATCGCTTTTGTACTAGAATTACTACATGGACCAAGACCTAAAAGATATTTAGATATTGGTGCAAACCACCCATTTAATCTTTCAAATACTGCTTTGCTTTACGCGTCAGGTGGGCAAGGAGTTTTAGTCGAACCAGACCCATACTTTGCTAAGCTTTTAAGAAATAAACGACCACGAGATAAAGTATTGCAATATGGCGTGCATTTTTCTGGAAAAGAAGTTGCAGATTTTTTTATATTAGACACCCCTACATTGAATACTTTTTCACAATATGAAATGGAACGTTATGTCTCTATGGGACATCAACTAAAAAGTAAAATACCCGTTGCATTAAAAGATATTAATTCAATTTTAGAACTTTCAGGTGATCTTGATTTTATGAATTTGGATATCGAAGGATTGGATAAAAAAATTTTAGAGATGATCGATTGGGAGAAGTACCGTCCAACCTGTATTTGTGTTGAAACGATTACTTATGAAACAAAACAAGAACCCAAAAAACTAACAGATATCATTGATCTAATGAACAAACACGATTACATCTTGTATGCAGATACTTTTATTAATACAATTTTTATAGATTCTCACCAATGGCGCAACTATTGGAATAACAAGTAATGGTTTAAAACTGGAATATCTCATTGATAATTAGTCATATCTTAGGCGGCATCGGTAATCAAATGTTCCAGTATGCTGCTGGCCGAGCACTTTCGCTGAGTACGCATCAAATTCAAAATTTGGATTTAAATGACTTTACAGGCTATCAACTCCATAATGGCTTTGAATTAGAGCGCGTATTTAATATAGATAAAGTTGTTAAGTCAACTTCAAGTAATATTCAAGAATTATTAAGCTGGAGAGCAAATTCATTTGCTAAAAAAATATTGCGTCGTTCTCATTTTGCTAAATTAAGAGGCCAATCATTTATAGTTGAACCCTATTTCAACTACTGGCCCAATTTTTTTGAATTAAAACAGGATTGTTATTTATATGGATATTGGCAATCAGAGCGGTATTTTAAGGATTTTGCAAATATTATCCGTCAAGACTTTGCGTTTAAAATTCCACTAGATGAGCGCAATAAGCAAATTGCATTAGACATAGCAAACACTCAATCTGTTAGTTTACATGTGCGCAGAGGCGATTATGTTAATGACCCGAAAAATAGTAATATTATTAATATATGTTCTTTAGAATATTATCGCGAAGCAATTGAATATATTGTCAACCGAATTGAAAAACCAGTCTTTTATATTTTTTCTGATGATATGGCTTGGGTAAAAGCACATTTATCGACTGACTTTCCTTGTATTTATGTGGATTATAATAGTGGCTTAGAAAGTTACCGAGACATGCAATTAATGAGCTTATGTAAACATCATATTATCGCTAATAGTTCATTTAGCTGGTGGGGAGCTTGGTTGAATCCTAATCCAGAAAAAATGGTTATTGCACCTAGAAAATGGTTTGTAAACAACAATAATGTTGATGATCTTATCCCCCAAGATTGGATAACGTTGTGATTCATAAAGCACCTTTAATTACAGTGGCAATGCCTGTTTACAATGCAGGAAAAAATCTTAGATTAGCCGTGCTTTCGATTGTAAATCAAACCTATTTAAATTGGGAATTGCTCATTATTGATGATGGATCATCAGATGACTCATTTTTAGCTATAGCCGATATTAATGATTTGCGAATTACTATTCTACGTGATGGGGTTAACCGAGGGTTAGTTTCAAGGTTAAATGAGGCTATAGATTTAGCTAGGGGTGATTATTTTGCGCGAATGGACGGTGATGATGTCTCATACCCTGATCGCTTAAAAAAGCAAGTGGCAGCACTACAGAATAATTCTAAAATTGATTTGATTGCTACTCGTGTAATTACGATTGATGAAGAGAATTTCGCAACGGGTTTATTTCCTTATGCAATTTCTCACAATGAAATATGTGCACGCCCTTGGAAAGGGTTTTATTTTCCACATCCCACTTGGATGGGTAAAACGGAATGGTTTCGTAAATATCGCTACGGTGTGCCCGCTCCATATTGTTGCGAAGATCAAGAGTTAATATTAAGAAGTTATCGCGATAGTCATTTAGAAACATTAAATGAAATTCTATTTGCATATCGTGTCAGGAATAAAGTAGATAGTCAAAAATTAGCAAAAACTCGACAAGCAGTTTTCAAAGCGCAACTAAAATATTTTTCTAGTTGTAATTCATGGTATTTTCTGTTGTTGGCGACACTTAGTTTTATGATTAAATCAATTAATGACTTTTTAAATAGAACAATAATAAATCATTTTAAAAAATCAAATAATCTGCTAGATAATGCGGCTTTAGTTACTTGGGATAACGTATTGGAAAATCTTAATTTATCTATCAACGCCAGAACATTATGAAAAAAATTTGTTACGTTGCAACCATTCCGGCAGTGGTTCACTCTTTTTTGCGTAATCATATTCGTGCGGCTTCAAAAAATTATGACGTAACCATTATTTGCAATCATGTTGATGCCTATTTGCTTGATGATCTGCCCGCTAGAATTATAATTTTACCTATTGAGCGCAAAATATCACCTTGGCGAGATTTGTTGGTTTTAATTGATTTGATATCAATATTTCGACGTGAGCGTTTTGATCTGGTTCACTCTATCATGCCTAAAACAGGGCTCTTGAGCATGTTAGCTGCGCTTATAGTTAGAGTCCCCAATCGAATACATATTTTTACTGGACAGGTTTGGGCTACAAGTCAGGGATGGGGACGAAAGTTTCTTAAAATGTTCGATAAATTGATTGTTTTATCTGCAACCCATGTTTTAGCCGATAGTCCGTCACAGCGGGATTTTTTAGTTTCTGAAAAAGTGGTCTCTAATAATCAATGTATTGTTATTGCAGATGGATCGATTTGTGGCGTTGATACTGTTAGGTTTAAACCAGATGATTATATACGTAAATGCCTGCGGACGGAGTTAAACATAATACCTGAAGATATTTTAATTTTATATTTAGGTAGATTAAATCGTGATAAAGGTATCCTTGATCTTACTAATGCGTTTATTAACATTTTATTAGTATATCCGAATGCTGTTTTACTTTTGGTAGGTTCTGAAGAAGATGTTACTTTTTTACAAGTTCAGGCGATTTGTGGGAAACATAATGATCGATTACGCAGAGTGAGTTTCACTACACACCCAGAGCATTACATGGCTGCAGCAGATATTTTCTGTTTGCCAAGTTATCGTGAAGGCTTTGGGCAAGTCATTGTTGAGGCCGGCGCATGTGGTATTCCCTCAGTTGCATCACGAATATATGGCGTTACCGATTCAGTATCGGATGGTGAAACAGGCATGTTATTTAAGGCCGGTGATATTGATGAATTAACCAAGGCGCTATTAACATTAATAAAAGATAGTTCGTTAAGACTTAAATTGGGTGAGGCAGCGAGATTACGTGTACTTGAAAAGTTCCAGAGTCAAAAAATCACTGATGAAATGATGTTGTTTTATAGAAAATGGCTCTATATGATTTATAGTGGGTGGCACTATATAATAAGATAATGAATAGTGAAACTTTATTTAGCATGGCTTTAGGCTTGCATACACCTTGGCAAGTCAAAGAGAGCTGGCGCCGAAAATTTGAACAAAGCTATAAGTGAAAATCTGTTACCTTTTAAAGTCCGCGAGGACATAAGAATGGACCAGAAAAATGAAAAGAAGAGCAA
>Ga0316223_1001651_pt1 | contig 20239 bp, 17 predicted proteins | sample TBH18009metaG_FD_206007 | JGI IMG/M metagenome (GOLD analysis project Ga0316223, IMG submission 206007) | Freshwater microbial communities from Trout Bog Lake, Wisconsin, USA - TBH18009 | ecosystem: Environmental > Aquatic > Freshwater > Lake > Hypolimnion/Profundal zone | place: USA: Wisconsin...
CGGCGCGCAGGTCTCGATGAATTGGTCATCATAGAGCTGGTCCAGGTCTTCTTCGAGGACCGCCAATTGCTCGGCCACCAGTGACAGAAGTTCCTCGAGCGGGCCCCGGCTGAGGTTTTGGGCCTGCGCGAGTTTGGCGTCCCGCAACCGGTAGAGGGCCGGCAGCAAATTGAACAGAGTTTGGCCGTCGAAGCTCATGACATTACGCCGAGTTGTACCTGGCTGGGGTCGGGGTTCAGGACCAGGATCTCCGCGGGGCCCGGCATAGCGGTCATCGATGCGATGGGCCAGCGGGCGTGCAGGAGTTTCGCGGAGTCCGGAAAATGCCATTGCCGCCGTTGACCCGAGCCGGCCTTCCAGGCGCGCCACCGGGCGAGGGACAAGGGACGGGCGCCACGGGAGATATCTCCCTCGCCGCTCGTTTCCCCGCGGGTTACCGCCGACACTCTCACGCCGATGATTCCGGGCACAGCCTGGATCACCGCCGCGATTTCGTCGGCCGAAACGTCCTGGCCGAAGTTGCGGGCAGCAAAACTGAAGGCGGCGGAAAGCGCCGCGCGCACCTGGGCTTGGACCGTAACCGGATCATAAGCCAGGGCATACGCGAGGTCGGCCGACAAGCCGAAAAGGGTCTCGACAAAAGAGACCGCCGTAATAGGGATGAGCGGGTTGCCGTTGGCGCCAAGCGAAGCCACCAGGTTAGTGAGGGTGGGGCAACCCGGCGGCAACACGGCCCCGTCGATACCCGCCACGGTAAGGAACACCCCGCGGCCCGGCCCGCTGGCAATCCAAGCCGCGTGGGCCTTGGCGATCCCGGCAAACGAAGCCGCGCAGGCTTCGTAATCCGCCAGAGATACGGCGCGGCCCAAGGTCAAGAGGCTTCGCGGCGCATGAGCGCGGATGTCGCCCGGGGATTGGGCATCTTGGCCACCCGTGGCGGCCTGGGGGTTCGTGACTCCGCTGACACCCAAGGGCCGATCCAGGAGCGTGGTCAGTGTTCCGGCCGCTACATTGCCCCCCGCGCCAGCGCCGATCCGGTAGTTGGCCTGCAGGTTATTCTGTCCAGTCGGCAAGGTCGCACCCTCGACTCCATCCCCAAACCGCACGTCCGTGGTGCCGTCCGCCTGGTTCAAGGTGGTGAAGACACGCGCCACCGGGGCCTGAGCGTAAAGGCTCGGCACCTCGTCCCAGGCCACGGCATTGACCCGCACCTCGAGCGTGCTCTGGCGACCGGAGGACACGGGCGCCTGGACAAAAGTCAGCGGTGACTGTTTGAGGGTGAACTGCTGGTTCGCGGTGCGGGCATTGCCCCCGCCCATCATCTCGCTGACCGACTGCCCGTGGCTCGCCGGGGCAACATTGGCGTTGACCGTGGTCGCGGAGCGGTCGTAGCAGTTCGCCAGGGCATTCTGGAGCGTAATGCGCGTGTGCGCCGGACGGCCTTGGGTCGCAGTGATGCTGGAGACGGATTGCACGAGGGCAATTTCACTAATCACTGAATCACGGCTTTCCGCGGGCAGCAACGCGAACTGGTTTAGCGGCGCCGTGACGGTCCCCGGCCGGCCCGCAGCATCCTCCACCTCGAGGGGTTGGGCTGCCGAGTGCGTATCCCACTCGGGCGGTCGGCCGTCCTTCCGCAAAGGGAGGCTGCCGGGGCCGATCAAGGTCAGCACGTCGCCCGCCTTCAGATTCGTTGGGGGAGCGCCGCCCGCAGGTGCGAACGAGAAGGAACTGGCGCCCGGAGTGAGGAGGAGTTTCTGGCGCTTTCCCGTAATCGCGATGGCTGTGGCATTAGCCAAGTCCGGCCGCAGTTCGTTGAGGTCCACCACTGTCCCATAGAGGGGGCAAGGCAGCGGTTGCTCGGCGGCCGCCAACTCTTCACTTTGGACCAACACGGAGCTGTGGCGTCGCGCGGCGTAATACCCCGCCAGGTTCGCCGAGGTATCGCCGGTTACCTGGCTGATCTTCGCACTGAGGCCAAACTGTGAGCAGGCGATAGTGGCCACGGCGGTGGTCTTATAGAGGCTGACCAGCTCCGCAGGCCAACGGTTGGCCTGGTTGTCCGGTCTGACCAGGGCGATCCATCCACCGGGTGCCGTCCGCGCGTAGGTTGCCTCCAGCTTGATCAAACCCGCGTTGGCGGCCGGGAGGTCCTCGAAGACCCAATCGTTGTTCTGGATGAAGGCTGGTGCGGACGGCGGATTGCTCAGGAAGTCGATCGTCGCCTGGGCCAGCAGTTTGGGGTCGACGGCATTATACCCAAAAAGTGCGGCCCGCTGACGCAAGGCGTAGAGCTTGGGATTCTGGCGGGCGGGGCTGCCGCCACGGGTTAAGCCCAATGGTTCCTTCCAAGTAACCCGCGTGCGGTTACGCTTGGGATCGGGCTCGACCTTGAGGACCAGCCGGAGAGCCCAGGCATCCCAACCGGTTTGGGTGGTCGCGGCGTTGGCCCGCTCATCCCCCACAATCAGCAGCGCGTCACCTGGGTGGAGTTGGGTCGCTACCCCTTGCAGCCAGAGGCTGGTATCTCCTTTCTGCGGTGCCCAGGAACGGGTGCTGCGGACCGTCAGCGCATTCCAATCGGACTTGGCCGGGATATCGGCGGCCGTTTCGAACGTTTGCGGGACCTGGCCTTGCGCCGGCACGCTCTGGGCCTGGGTGCCTTTGGGAATCGTGATAGTGGGGGTCGAAGGATTGACAGGCTGCCCCGGCGCGGTCCTCAGTGTGAAAGCGAGCCAGGTGGCGGCAGAGACCGCGGGCGCGGGCTGATACCCGATCAGGCGGCACAACTCCGTGAGCGACCGTGCTTGCTGCGCGGTGCGCAGATAACTCTCGTTCGCCAGTCGCTCTGTGTAAAAGGTCAGGATGTCGAGCATGGTGGCCGTGGCATCGAGAAAGGCCACGGTGAAATCATCATTGGCCCGGGTTTTGAGCGCAGCCAGGGCGGGATAGTCCGCGCTTGAGAGCCGCGCGAGAAGGGATGATTTGAAGGCGGCCCAGTCTCCCGTGCGATAGGCCACCGCCGGAAGTCCAGGCAGGTTGGATGCCCGCTGGGGCGTTTGGACGCTGGCGCCAGCGCCGCCGCCGCAAAAGCTATCGGGTTTTCCAGAGCAATTCATTGCTTTATCGCCTCACTTTCCACCTTGGAGGTTTAAGGTTAACCGGCCATGCGACGGATAGTTGGGATTGTTCTCGAGCCGCGCGACCTGCAGCGCCCCGAGCTTGATTTCCCCCGCCATCAAATACGCGCCGGTATCCAGGCCCTGTGGCTGGAACTTGGTGGCGCGGACGGAAACCACGCCTGGCACCGACCGGGCGGTGGCATAGACCCGGCTCAAATAGACCGTCTGCCCGAACGTGAAATTGTCCGGGCAAAAGAGGCCCTTCTGTCCGTTGGGCAACACGCGGTTTCCCAGGACGCGCAACAGGCCCTGGCGCACATGGCTTGGCAAGTAATCCGGATCAAGGCACACCGTGAGCTCGATCTCGAGCGAGAGGTAGTGGGGCGAATCGAGCTCGAGATCCTGCCCGGCCAACCGGCAGCGATCCAGCGAAGTCTCCAGGCTCGAAGCCACCTCGGCCGACAGGGTGCCACCGTTTCGAGGTTCGACGGCGAGGAACACGGTGTGCCAGCTTCCCGTCCACCGCAAGGTCGCCACCGCCTGCTCGACCCGCGTGTCTTTTTCCGCGGCCGCCTCGTAGTCCGCCATCGTCACGACCCGTTCCGGGGAGAAGAGATTTCGCGGCGCGCGCCGCCGGATTTGGTCGTTCGTTTCCAGGTCGGTCCCGCCCACGGCCGGCAACGGGTTGGCGCAGGCTTGAATCCGCGCGTCCGCGGCGGCCAAGCCGGTCAGGCTTTCCGCGCCGACGTTGCCGGCCGTGCCGTTGCCGATGCGGTAATCGCCGGTGAAGAGGGTCCCCGATGCGGGCCGTTTGCCATTGGTATCATCACCAAAGCGCAGGGTAGCCGTGCCGTCCGTTTCTACCTGGACAACGAAACCGAGGTCCGATTCCCCGGCTTCCAGGAGGTCATGCCTGGCCGTCCAGGTAGTGGGGATCGAGTCGCAAATGCCGTGGAGCGTGATCACCGGTATGACCTCCGTGAGATCCACCGTCACCAGATCTGCCGCCGCTAGACTGAGGTCGGGGACGAGGAGAGCGTCACCGCCTGGGGTCGTGGCGTGGGACGACGCCACCCTCGCCACTGGGGCCGCCTGGGTCAACGGCCCCTCCGGCACCTGCGGCCGGAAACGCACCGGCGACCAGGCGGAGGCTGTGAGTTGGCAACAGTCCGCAGCGGGACCAGGGGGCAATTTGACACGCGGCGCCGGCACCTGACCCAACGAGGCCCCCGAAACTGACAGGCCCTGGTCGGCCAGCACCACGTTCCCATAGACCACGGTAACGTCGCTCACGTCGTGCTCGCCTTCACTCTCGTCCAGGAAACTGGACGACAGGCAAACCGGGTCAGGCGGCGCATCGGCAGCGGCCCACTGGATTTCAGTGAGCGGGGCCGGCAGCCCGGCCTTGGCGGCGCCAACAGGGTTGCCGTTGCTGTCGAACAGCGGGTCGGTCAGGGTGGCATCCACTTGGGTCAATCTCACCGCCCAGCGATGCGCGATATCGGCGTCGGCGGGGTTGCCCGTTTGCGGTCCCTTCACCTCCTGAAAAACCAACACGTCGCCCGGGTGGAGATGGGGATAGGACCCGCGGAGCGTGGCTTCGGTGGCGCCCTTCGGGAGGCAGCAGTTCGTGTTGCCCCAGGTGTAGAATCCCATCTGGTTGTGCTCTGGAAAAAGGAGCGCGTCGTGCATGGGCTCAAAGACGACCGCGCCCGCCGCGAGCGCGTCCCGTTCCTGGCCCGCCCCGACCGCCAGATCCGCCGCCATTCCCGGCGCCGCGGTGTAGAATCGGGTAAGGGTCCGGTCCAGGAACACCGCGGCTCCCGGGTTTCCCGCCACCTTCATGCGCATCCAGGTCCGGGCGTTGCAGCCGTCATGGACGCGGTAATCCACCAGGAGCGCATGACGGCACAGGGACACTCGCTTCCTTGCGGTCTCGAGGTAAGCTTCGGTCGCCACCGCATCCTGCCGGTAGCTCAGGCGGTCGCCCACATAGGCCATCAGTTCCGCCAGCACCACCCCGAGGTCCGACTCGCTGTCGGCCGTCCAGTTGGGCAGGAGCTGCCGCAGGCGATCCAGGATGAGCGTGCGGAAACTGCCGTAGTCCTTGGCCAGGTAGTTAATCGGGGGCGGGGTGGCGAAGTCGGGGCCGCATTCCACCTTGAAGGAAAACGGCACTTCCGCCAGGAGGGGATCAAAGCCCGGGAGCGGTTCTTTGATCCCAAACGGACCCTCGGCGGCCTTTGCGGAGTCTTGCACCAGGCATAGAGAATAAGGCGAGAAGTCGCCCGTCACGGTGGTGCGGATCACCAGGACGTTGGACACGTCCGGCAGGTCCGCGACGTAGGCGACATACGGCGCCTCGAGCCAGGGCGGGGCGGGTGGGGTGTCCGCCGGCTTGATCCATTGGATCGGGATGCTGGTTACGCTCTCGCCACCCTGGATGAGCACGTTGCCGGGGATGAGGTTGAGGCCCGCCACAGGCTTCAGGCAATGGACCAAGAGGGTGCGCTGGCGCAAGCCCGGGTCGGCGACGGCGGGAAACTGGTCGAGCACTTCCAGGAAATCGATCCCGTTGAGCGACGGGCTGTTTAGAACGGCGATTTTGCGGACCTGGTGGCAACAACGATAAATCATGAGTTGCCTCCATAGTTAAAGGTCTGCACCTGGGTCACGTCCGAGTTGACCAGCGAGTAAGTCACGGTCACCGACAGAGTCGCCTCCTGGGCCGAGGCAATCACCGACTGCACCCGCACCAGGTTGCCCAGCCATTTTTGCAAAGCGCCCTGGACGGCGAACTGCGTGGCCGTGGCCATCTCCTGGCTGTTGGGGGCGAACGGCAATTGCAGCAAGCCGCTGCCGAAGTCCGGCACGTTTACCCGCTCGCCCGGGGCGGTAAACAACACCTGCTCGACCAGCTGGGCAACGTATTGCTCGGCTGCTTCCTGAGTTCGCCCGCGGGCATCAAGCTGGTACGGGAAAAAGAGGTTCATGGTGGCGGTTCTTTCTCAGGTGGCGAGGGCGCGCGTCTGAGCGCCCACGGGTACCAGGGGCGTGCCCGTCGGGGTGCAGGTCGCGGTGCCGGTTAAGATCGCCAACGGCTGGCCCTCGGACGTAACGCGCGCCGCGCCGACCACCCACTGGGCGGTGACACACGGGCCGTTGCCCGTTGGGGGCGTGAAGGCACAACCGGCCACGGTGTACGGCGCGGAAATTGTGGCAATCGGCATCCCCGACACCGTCACCCGCGCGCTCGGGACGGTTGGAAGGGCCTGCCCGCCGTGCGCGCAGAGCACCGTGGCGCCAACATGAAGTATGGGAGCTGGCATAAGCGTTTGCTAAACGACCGTCAGGGCGCCGAGGTTGATATCCACGGTGGGCCCGACCAGCGTGATCGAGGCACCCTTGCCGTTGTCGATATAGATGCCGGAGTCATTCACAATGATCATCGCGCCGGTGGTGCTCTTGAGCACTATCCCGCCAGTGGCGGGGGTGGGAGCCGAATCGCTGACGAGAACCAGGTTCTGCCCGGTGGTTTGCACCACGATGTTCTGGCCGGGCGGGATCGGCGGCGGCGCGGTGGCCATCGCGGGGACATCCCCGACCATGCCCCAAAAACCGCCCGTCCAAATCGGGTAGTCCGGGTTGCCCTGCTCGAACTCGACCCAGACCTGGGACCCGATGGGCGGCACGATAAAACAACCCGCTTGGATTCCCGCCGCCGGCACGCACGGCATGGCCCACGACGCGGGCGTCAGGCCGGCCACGTCCGGCACCTCGACCATGATCCGGCCGATCTGTTGCGGGTCCAGGTTTTCGAGGACGGTTCCGCGATATTTGCCGTAGTAACGGGGCGGATTCGCGCCGGGATTGGTGGTGGAGGAGTCGCTCATGGGGAAAGGTTAGGAACGGTGGAAACCAGGCCGTTGCGGCTGAGGCTGAAATCCTGCCGGTACTCCCCGCGCTTGATGTGGTGCGTGACACTCTTCACATAATACAGGCCGTCGAACGCCAGGCCCGCCCCGCGCACCCCCACCAACTGGCGCGGCTTCAACAAGCCCCCGTAGCGCGCGATATCGAGGGTGCCTTCGCCGGTCACCGCCTCGCACCCTTGGGACGAGGCCGCCAGCCCGATCATGATCGCCTGTGGGATGCTCCGCTTCGAGAGATCGTCGCGGACCGGCGTGAGGTCGCCCAGGATATTCGTGGGCAGGGGCGGAATGAGCCCGAGTGGCGGGTTCAACGGGGTAACCGGCGGAATGGGGAGCGGGAACATCACGCCCGACTCCTGGTTGTAAATGTACACGGTTGGAAGCTTGTTCTGCTGCTGGTCGAAACTGAAGCGCAGGCTTTCAACGTTCGTATAGGCGTCCATGTCCACATTGAGCGCCGGCTGGACGGGGCCGACTTTGACCTGCGGGCCCCAATAGGCCTTGCTCATCCCGGGCGTGGGCCCGGGGTCGAGGTAGAACACGTAGCCGACGTTGTCTGCCAGGGTGCGGATGTAAGCCAGGTCCGTGCCCTGCTGGCTGGGGATCAAGTCAATGGGCAAGGGTTCATCGATCATGATGCTCGGGATGATGAGCGGCACGACGCCCAGCAGCGCGTATTTGGCCAGGAGCAACGCAACGCGGGCCTCGGCCGGGCAGGCGGGAAACGGGAAGCCGCTCCAGTTGGACTGGTTCATCACCGCCGTCAGGTCCTCGCCGATGAGCGTGAGCGTCGAGTTCGAGCCCTTGTCCCCGGGCGCGAGATGGTGGTTGGTAATGACACCGTCGATGAGGACGTTGGCCACGCCGTTCACTGTGGCCACCAGCACGACACGCATGAACAGGAGCGGCGCGCCGCCGCCGAGCAGGAACAGCACTTGCAGCGGCGATTGCTTGTCGAGAGCGAAGCTGAGCTTGAAGCCGCTGGTGCCGACATCCTTGATCGTCACTTCCGCCTCCGTCAGGGCGTCCAGCACGGCACGCGGCGCGGGCAGCGGAATAATCGGGCCGATCAGCAGGCTCAGTTGCGCGTGCTTAAGCATGCGGCGCTCCCGGTAGTCCCTGGGGCAGGGTGATGTTCAAGACCGTTCCCGGTTTTTCCGCCAATTCCTCGGGGCGGACCGCCCCGTTGGCGTCGCACAACAACCAAAACAACAACGGATCGCCCAGGTACTTGGCCGCCAGGAGATCCAGGCGGTCGCCCTGACTGATCGTATGCGTGGCGACCGTCGCAAAATTCGGCGCGCCCGGCTGGGGCACGAACCGCCGTGCCAGGTAGGTGATGACCTGCCCGTCCGGCGTGGTGTAGGACAGCGTCTGTGACCCGCAATAGCGGCTGTCCGGGGGGAAATTCACCGCGGGCACGACGCCCAGTTTCAGCAGGGCTTGCAGGGGATAATTCATGGCGGACCTCCCAGGCCCAGGACCGAAATCGCTGCGCCGGCCGCCCGGGAGGCCAGTTGTTCTTTGTTGGCGAGATAAGTCATAAACATCCTTCCACCCGGATGGGCAAAGCCGAGGTCGTCCACGCTCAGCACCCGGAACCCCAGGCTCACCCTCGCCCGGATTGGGTTCAAGTTCGGGTCGAACGCTTCCTCGGTGATCGAGAATTCCGTAAGCCGCACCGGCACCACGCGGCTCTTGCTCCACACAAATAACGTCAGCGGCTGCTCCAGCGGGATGATTTCGAGCGTGCCGGCATTGGCCAGGGCGTCATCGGCGCGCAACGTCTCCACGGTCGGGTTGACCAGCATCTCCAACTGCGCCAGTTGCGGTTGCAGGCCATGCTGAGTCGCGGTGGGGTTCTGAAGTTCCAACTGGTCCGTGGCATCGAGTTCGGCCTCGATCTTGATCGTCTCCACGGCCGGTCCGCGCAGCCGCAGCGCGTCCACGCGGGTTCCATCCTCCGCTCCCTGCACGGCCTGGATTTGCAGCGTCCGGCTCAGGGAATCCGGGTTGTATTGCAGCGCGATAATGCTCCGGACTGTCGAGGTGGTCGGGTCCATCGTCACAATGCCGCCTTTGACCAGGCGGGGAGAATTGGGAAAGCCACTCATGCCGGTGTAGGGTTCATTGTGGGGGGTGCGCCAAGAGGAACCTCATCCTCGGATTGATGGACCGCACCACATTGGTGTCGGCCTTGACAGCCGCGTGCAGCGTGCGTGCCGCGTCATTCGTCAGGCCAAGGATCCACTGCGCGTGAGAAAGCGCCACCTGAGACTCGGAAGAAAGACCGGCGTTGCGCTTCAGCCGGTCCACGGTTGCCAGGAGATTCGAGCGGACCTGGGGCGGGAGCGGTTGCTCCGGAGTTTTGGCCTGGGCGGTGTCGATCTGGGTCAAAACCGACTTGAACCCCTCGACCGCCTTCTGGTCGTTCGGGTTCGCCGCATACCTCGCCAGGGCCTGCTTATCGATCTCGAGACCAGCGATCTTGGCAGTTCGGATTTCAGGAAAACCTATCATCAGGACCGCCAGTGGAAACAGCACGAGCAAGGCTTTGTATGGTTTCTTCTTGGTCACACCGTAGATCACCAACCCAAGGGTCGTGGCGAATAACACCACGCCGCCGGCCACCATGATGATATCGACAGTCGTCATATACCCGAATCAGTTGAGCCCGGCTTTCTTTCAACCCGCCCCGCCGGAGCGGCACGGTTCTGGCCCTGCTGGATGACATGGGCCAGTTCGTGCGCCAGCAATTGTCTTCCCGGGGCGCTGCCGGGTGAGTACTGCCCTGCCCCGAACACGATGGCACCGCCCACCGTATAGGCCGATGCGCCCAACTCCTTCGCCGACCCAGCAGCGCGGTCATCGGTGTGGACCCGCACCCGGCTAAAATCAAAACCCAGCCTCGATTCCATGAAGCGACGGGTGCCAGCTTCGAGCGGCCGGCCAGGGGAATGCAATACGTTCTGCACCGCGGCCGCGTTTGCCGCCACACTGGGTTTGCCTTCCGCCTTGCGCTGAACCGGGAGTTCTTCCTTCTTTTCCGCGTCTGGTTCAGAGGGGGCGGGCGTTTGAACGGTGGCCAGAGACTTCAACTCAAGCTTTCGGTCGAGCAGTGTCGGAGCTTTTGGGCGGGACGGTGATTCCAACGTGGGCGGTTGCAGACTCAAGCCCGCCGGTACCAGCGGTCTGCCGCCGGTTCCAGGGGCTGAACCGAAGCGGCGCGCTACCCAATCCTCGACCATCTTCTGCTCGGCGCGCTGCTGCAAGTCCTCCGGCGACCCAGTTTTGTACTTTAACGTGCCTCGAAATTGCTCCAACTCTGCCGCCACCCGGGCGTTCTGCGCCCGGTCCTTTTCGGATTGGGTCTGCTTCGGTTTCTTCTCCTCCGCCTTGGGCGTGTAGCTGAACGTCACCATCGCCTTGGTCGGATGGTCCATTGGTCCTTCGTAGGTTATCTTTACCTTCAAACCTGGAGCGAGCTTATCGAGGGGTATGGCCGGGATCTGCGCGGGCAGTGCCGTGTGGGTCGCCGCCATCGCAGCCACCACGCCGGCCGCCGCCGTGCCAGTGATGACCTTTCCCGGCAGAGTTCCAATGAAACCCTCCGCGGCTTTCACCAGCGGGTCGGCGGCTACTGCTTCCAACAACGCCTTCCCGGTCGGGGTTTGCAGGAACGCCTCTGCCAGCTTGCCAGTTCCTTCTGCGTAGTTGTTCGGCTGGGGCTCAGGGGTGAGTGGGTTTGCGGTCGGCGTCGGCGGCACTTGCCGTTGAAGCGTGCTACCTGGGGCCTTGGTGAGCGACCAAGCCGGTACCTTGCGGCCGGTTGAAACCTGGTGGGCGGCTTGGTCGGCTTCACGCTCGAGGGGATCGCTTGGCGCGCTGACTTCGAGTTGGCTGCGCGGCGTTCCCCAAGCGGGGCGAGCCTGGCCCACCGACTTTCCATCGTGCTCTCGTGCGAACCTGAGATAGTTCATGGCCTCAATGCCTCCAAATCGCGTTGTTGCGGATGCCGTTCATCTGCCAAGGTGGACTCGCCGCGCCTTCTTAATGTCCGCCAACGTCAGCCTCCCGTAACCTAACAAATCCAGGGCCAGATCTTTGTCGACAAGATAATTGCCGATTTCCAGAGCCTCCTCTATCTCGATATACCCACCTTTGGACGCGTGTTCGATGGTCGCGGAGAGCGTGCGGTTCTTGTAAGCCGACATGAGCACAGTGCTGTTCCCTCCGACCTTCGCGCTCGTGACGTGGCCCCACTCGATAAACGTGGGATCTTCCAGCCAGTCGAACTCGGTGATACCCTTGGCGGTCGTCTGTTTGAGCCGCCCCTTTGCGTTCAGAACACTCTTCAGCGGATGCTCTTCTTCCGCGGCGATTCTTCGGGCAAAGGCTCTTCTGGTTCCCAGTTTTGAAGGCTTCACCTGCGACTCTGGGATGAGAGGTTTGGCTTGGAGGACTTGTTTGGCCGCCGCTCGCTCCGCGACAAACGCCTCGTTGGTCTTCAGCACAGTTCCGGGAAGGTTCTGTGGTGCTGCGTGCGGCACATTGGACGAGTGGATCTTTGCCGGCGGCAGGTCTGCCACTTTTGCGGGCGCCGTGCGTGTCGCCGACACCATGCGTGATTCCATAACATTCGGCAGCGGTCCCGACACCCCGCGACCCACACCGGCGGCGACCCGTTCTCCCGCCGTGTCGAGCGCGGCGCTTTCGCTGAATAGAGCCAGCAAGGCATCGAAGGCTTCGATGGCTTTGTTGAGCAACCCGGCGAAGAACTTCAAGGCACCCTTGACGGCATTACGCAGAACGCCGAGAACTTCGGAGAAGAAGCCCTTAACCCACTCAAACACGGCCACCGCCTTGCCGGCCACAAACTCCGCCGCTTTGCCGAGAAACGCCGCGCCTTTCGAGACCAGATTTGCAATGGCGCCGGAAAAAACCAAAAGCAGGATCTGGGCGACCAGCGCGCCGACTACTTCGCCCACGCTTCGTCCCAGGTCGAAAAACCCCTGCTCCAGTTGCGACAGGATCGAGCCCGAGAGGGAATGAGCTGCCTTGGCGCCAAGCTCACGCGCCTTCCCCAGGGCGAGTTCCATGAGATGGTTAATAAACCCAGTGAATTTCTCGAGGGCGCCCTTGGGATTGGAAACAAAGTCGTTGAGCGTCCTGCCCAACTCCGCCGACAGGTCGGCAAAGGTCTGCAGCAAGCGGGCGATCTTCTGCTGGCGCGCCGGGCTGACCGCAATGCCAACCGGCGACCATTTGGCGAGCCAGGTGAGCGCCGAGACGGCGAGCTTGGCTATTCCAATGATGCCTTTGATGAGATCGGTAACGGGACTCAGCAGGCCGAGCAGCAGCCCCAGGAAGTAACCGCCGGCAAATGTGAGAGCGTTCCACGGCAGAAGGAGCTTCTGCAAATGACTTGTCGCCGCGCCTGCGCGGTCAGACTTGGCGTCCGTTTGGAGCCCGCCGACGAAGCCTTCGAGGACCGCTTTGAGGAAAGGCCAGGCGCTGCTGCCGAATACCCGCCGGCCAACGGCGTCAGACCCGCTCCCCAGAGTGAACTCTGGCTGTTCGGAAGCGCATTGAACGCGCTGCACGGGCAACGCTTCTACCCGGGGATGCAGCGTGTCCCGGGCCTGCTGTTCATGCGGCGAATACGGCGGGTCCACCATGAGGGACGGCGCGGGGCTCGCCGTCCGCTGTTGCGCCACATGCTGAAGCTCGTGATGTAGCAAGAGCCGGCCGGGCAAGGAATCCGGGGCATATCGCTGCGCGCCAAACACAATGTGGTTGCCGACCGTAAAAGCCGCCGCGCGCAAAGAAGTCGCAGCCTTGGAAGCCGCCGAGTCGTTATGGATCCTCACCTCACCGAGACCGTAGCCAAAGTGCCTCCCCCATGCGCCTTGCGTCGGCTGGTCGAGTGGACTCCCTGGCGCGTTGATTGCGGTGTAAACCGCCGGGGGCACGCTCGCGGACGCGCCAGCGAGCGCGGGATGGGCCGGGCTTCTCCCCTGGCAGCCGGGACGCCCGCTCTCACCGCGCTGTTCCCGGGCTGCAGGCTCAGGCTGCCTTCTTCCTGGTCCCGCCTGGGCGTGGATCGCCAACGGGGCCGGAGAAGCGGGGGTCTTGCACATTGCTTTCATCGCGCCAAGCTCCTGAAAAAGGCCTTTGCCACCAATCGGCTAAGCCCCTTCGCATCGCTCCCCGGCGGCAACCGAACGGAACCGGCCTGCAAGCGTTGCTTCCCCTGGAGGGCCAGCAACGATGGCGGCAGCCCCTGCGACGCGAACAGCAGAGCCAGTTCCTCTTCAAGGGCCTGCCTAATCTCGCAACGGCTGCCTGGTGGGACCCCGCGCAATACCAACTCCTGGATATGCATCACCACGTGGGCCGGGGTGGATCCACCCGAGGCACGCGCTTGCCCCCGATCCATAGGTTCCGTCGCCCCGACAGGGCGGTTTGGCTGGGCTGGCTTCCGCTCGCTCATATCCACCCCCTCGTCTCTGCGTCCGAAAGCGGCCGCTCGATTTTCTCGGCCTCCAACCGAGCGGCCCCGAGGAGATGGGCCATGCCGACGACGGCGTTGTTTCCCTCCTGGGCAGCCAGGAAGGCGGCGTTGAGGGCGATGTTGCGGATGTTGCCGCCGGTCACGTTGAGTTGTGCCAGGCGTTTTCGGTCCAAGTCCCGAGTTGGGGTCTGTTCCGGAAAGACCCGGCTCCAGATCGCCTCGCGCAGGGCCGCATCCGGGAAAGGGAAACTCACCGTAAACCGGATGCGGCGCTGAAAGGCGCGGTCCAGCGCGGATTTCAGGTTCGTGGTCAGGATCGCCAGGCCCTGGTAGGCCTCCATGCGCTGCAAGAGATAGCTGACCTCGATATTGGCATAGCGGTCGTGGCTATCCTTCACGTCGCTGCGCTTGCCGAACAGGGCGTCGGCTTCATCGAACAGGAGAATGGCCCCGCCTTCCTCGGCGGCATCGAAGACCTGCTTCAGGTTTTTCTCGGTCTCGCCGATGTACTTGCTGACGAGTGCTGAGAGGTCGATGCGGTATAGATCCAAATCCAGTTCCCGCGCCAGGACCTCGGCGGCCAGGGTCTTGCCTGTGCCGCTTTCGCCGGCGAACAAGGCGCTGAGGCCCAGGCCGCGGGGGCCTTTCGCCGAGAACCCCCAGGTTTCGTACACTTTCATCCGATGCCGCGCCTGCGCAGCGATATGGCGCAGAGTCTGTTTCTGGAGTTCAGGCAGCACCAAGTCGTCCCAGCCCGCACAAGGGATGATGCGCTGGGCCAAATCGGCCAGGCGCGGGCGGGACAGCGAGCGGCAGCAAGCCCAAAGCTCGGCGGGCAGGGCGCCGTCCGCCCGGCCGGTGACGAGGCCGCCGACGGAGGCAATGGCCCTGGCGCCGAGCCGGAAGTGGGAGGCCAAGGCGTCCACGCTGCCGTTGAGTTTGGCCGTGGCGGGACCGAGGGCCTTTTCCCAAAGCACCTTTTGCTCCGCCGGCGGCGGCTTGTTCACGTCGAACCGCAGGCAGGAGCGGCGCAGGCGTAACGGTTCCCGGCCACTCAGGAAAACCAACCCCGGCACCCGCTCCGCGAAGCGCGCAGCTACCCCATTGCTCAGGTCCGCACCACATTGAATTAGCAAGGTGCCCGACAGCAGCGACACCTCTCTCCGCCAAAGGACGTCCAACTGGTCCAAATCTGGTCCAGGACCGGGGATATCCTCCTCCCGCAAGGTGAACAACCGCCATCCTCCCTGCCGAGCCACCAGCGCGGCTGTGTCCTCCTGCCCCTGGGGATCGTCGCCGAAAAAATGGAAGGCGGGCGGAGGGCTGGACTGGTTTTCGAGTAACCGGAGGACTTGGTCCGCTATGGCCTCGTGTTCGCGGGCCATGTGCCCGGGCGGCGGGCTGGGCTGGACCAGGCGATCGAGACGCGCATCGAGAAGATTGATGCCGGCCAGCAGGTGGAGGATGCGCTCATCGATGCGCAAGGGCGCCGAGGCCAGACTCTGGCCGGGCTGGACGTCCACCAGGCGGAACCGGCGCAACGGTCGGGCGGGTGTCAGCGCGCTCCAGTGTGGGTCGGCCAAAGCCGCGAGAGCCAGGCCGAAGGTGGCATACGCCCGCTGGCCGAGGCCCAGTGCCTCGGCGCACCGGCCCGCCAACTGCGAATCCATTTCCACCCCCGCGCAGAGCAGGAGGACGTCCCGTTCGAAAGGGCTCAGGCCGAAAAGCCCCGCCAGCCAATCAATAGCGGCCGGGGGCTCGAGGGCGGGTGACTCGGTCGGTACCGCAGCCCCTGCGCCAGCCTCGGTCTTGGCGCCCAGCCGGACTTTGAGCCGGGCAAATTCAGCCACCAGCGCGGCCTGGTTGGCTTCCACCCAGTTTGGTTCGCTGCCGGACGAGTTCATGTGACCTGGATCATCGGGCCGACAAAAGCGGGCGGTTTAGCCGTCATATCCACGCAAGGGCTATCGATCCCATCCACCCGCAAACGGACGGGCACGGGCTGGCCCGTTGGCGCGAGCACCGCAAAGGTAAACGAAGCCGAGTTCGTCGGCGCATTAAAGGGATCGGCGGGGGCCTCCTGGCCGCCAATGAGCAGAGCCACCTGCTGGCCGGCGCGCACGTAGGGGGCGCAGGAAACAGCGAGTTTGACCGAGGTGCCGGAGGCCAACGTGGCGGGGAGAGACGCCGCGATGAGGGCCGGGGCGATCGCCAGGGGCAGACCGCTGGTCGTGACCGCGCCAGCAGAGCCGCTGACTTGGGCGGAAACCAGGTAAACGCCAACCGGCAAGTCGGCGGGCTGAGGATTGGGCAACGGCGGATTGGGCGGCGATGGGTTTGGGATCGTGAACTGGAACGAGGTGTTTCCCGGGTTGGCCGAGGGAGAAACGGTCTGCTGGATCCCCAGGCGGGAATTGGACAGCCGTACGGCCGTCGCGCCCGCCAGGTTGAATCCGCTCACAGTGACCAGGTCCCCGGCGCAGGCTGCGGGCTGGGCCTTGGGTGGATCCACGCTCGTGAGCGTGGGCACGGGCGGGAGCAAATTGGGCTGGGCGCCAATCTGGCGAAGCAGGACCGGCGGGCCGGAGACGAGCGGTTTCTCGGTCTGAATCAGCACCACCGATGCCTGGAAAGGAAACGTGGGGCGGTAGTCCGCCCGGATGGCGTTCCAGATCCAGGCCATTTCCTCACGGCCTAGAGTGGAGGGCGCCAGTTTGACCATCTCGAGCTGGCTGGCCAAACCCGCGGCGCTCAACAGGGTGGACAGGCCCTGGTTCGTGGGCAGCACCGGTGCCGCCGACCCGAGGAGTGACTGGAGGTCGGCTCGGGCCAGCACGGGGTGCTCATGGATAAACTGGATCGCCAGACCCAAAAGCGCCTCCGCCTCGCAGTCCGCCGCGGCATAAACGGTGAGCAGGTAATGCAGGTCCAGCGCCAGCGGTTGGTTGGTCAGGCGAGAGGTCCCGTCCGGCCCAAGCGCGGGCAAATCCACATTGCGCCAGGCGGCATTGGGCGTCACCTGGTAGAGAAACAGGTTCACCTGCAACGGGGCGTTGCGCCCGGCGTTGAACCCGGTCTGAATAATATCCGGAGCCAGCGCGGAGACGGTGACGCTTCCCAACCCGGCGCCGGTATAAACGCTGTTCAACAGGTTCTCCAGGACGGCCGAGACGGCAGAGATTCCCAGGGCGGTGCTCATGGCCCCCTCCCATCCCGCTGCCGCAGGTAATCGGCGAGCGAAGGCCCCACCCGGCGTGGTTTGGGCGCGGCAGCAGGGGTCGCCGCCTGCACTGCGGTCACCTCGATGCGCCCGATATGGATCTCCACCCCCTCCGGCCCGGACGCCACATCGGCCGAGGTGCGAACAGTGGCGCTCTGGTTTGATTTGCCCCCCCAAACAGACCACTGCGGAGCCGCGCCGTCCTTCGGTGGCAGCCTCGCCGGCTCATGGGCCGGCCAGCGCTGGGTGATCGGTCGAGTACCGGGCGCGTCCGGCAGCTTCACCAAGGGCGGGATTTCAGCCCCCTCTGCTTCCGCGCCGGCATGGGCCGGCGCTCGCAGCTCATCCGGCAGAGGCCGTGTGGCAGCAGGCCGCTCGACCCCCTGCGGGGCCGCACCAGTCTCCGGCGCGAGCTTCGTTGGTTCCCGGGGCGATAACCTCCCCGTGGACAGCAAAGCACCAGGTGCGTCCGGCAACTTTACCAAGGGCGCTAATTCGGTCCAGCTTGCAGGCGGGCCAGGCGGACTCGCCAAAAGACGTCCCGTCACAGCGGGAGCAGGCGCCGCGCGCTGGTCCATCCGGTGTGGCGGGTCTTCGGGCAAGGGAAACCGTTCGTCTTCCTGCCGGCCGCTGCGTGGCCCGTCGCTGGGCCCGGTGGGCTGCGGCGCCGGTAGGGCGGAGGAGGCTGGCACAGCAGGGGTCGCCTGTGCCACGCCAGTCTGGGGTTCCGCGATCGCTGCGATAAGCTGACGAGTCGGACTCGGCGGTCCAGGCGCCTCGGTTTCCGGGCTGGCATGGGCTGGCGCTCGCGGCTCATCCGGCAGAAGCCGGGCCGGGGCAGGCGAGAGCGGCGAAGCATAGGTCACTGGAACGAGGCCGCGCCCGGCCGGGCTGCCGGCCGGCAGCACGGTAGGCTCGATCATCTCCTCCCGGCCGGACCGCCCGGAAGCGGCTGAGTCACCCGCCACTGAAAACCAGGGGCGCGCAATGGGCCGGATACCGCCTCCCGAGTGGAGGGCGCTGGTCGCCAATCGCTGAAGGTAATGACTCATGCCTGGGCCAACTCCAGGTAAATCGCCCGCCGGTGGTCACTCAGGGCGAGGATGTCCGCCTCGGACCAGCCATAAGCCGAGGCTAGCGTGTGAACAGTGTGCAGCATCCAGCGGGCGCGCGCCTCGATTTCACTCCACAGGAAGGCGACCAGGTCGAGTGGCTCCTGCCATTCCTGGCGGCAACCGGGACAGCAGACGGCGACCTGGATTTCCGCCAGCGGATCTGCCTGAGCCAGCTTTTCACCGATGGCGGACAGTTCGTCCTCGGACCACTCGGCCGGCGGATCGCCGGCGAGGAGACAATTCGAAGCCATGCGCGCGGCGCCGGATTCCGCTTCCCCCGTTGCCACCGCCAGGACCAAATCCCGGCTCGAGGGAACGCGAAAGGAGCGCCCGTTCACCAGTACTGGGCCGGAGGCTCGGTCGCAAACGTCAAGGCTTGTGGGCCAGGCATCCTGGCCCTCTGCGGGGCCGACTTTGGAACCTGCCGCCACGTCATCCATGGTTTCACCCGCCAGGGCTTGCGCGTTGAGGTTGAATTCCAAGTTCTCGTCGCAATGCCGGCACACCAGCGAGCCATGCAAGCCCGGCCCAAAGCAACGTGAGAACAAGCTGGCCAAGGCATGGTTACGCCGGCCCAACGGCCAATCCGCCAGCGCTGCGGGAGGAACCTCCGGCAGCGCCGCCGCCAGGGCCAAGAGGGCCCGATCCACGGGGTGCCGGGTTGTGCCGGCCTCCCACAGGACGAGCCACTCGGCATTGCCAGGCGTTCGCATTTAGGTCGCGACGGCGCTCAGCGAGGGCTCCTTGGGCTCGGTCACGCTCGCGTCCCGTTCCCATCCCTCGTTCTCGAGTTTGATATGCTCGATGGCGATGGCATTGGCGTTAGCGTCGAGGTCCGGCATCGCCTGGTACTCGGAAACCCAGCAGCGGTAGATCTTGTAGGCAATGACCAATTGCCCGGCCTCGTTATAGACCTCGAGATAGAGGTTTTTGCGGAAATCGGCCAGGGAGACCTCCGCGCCCAGGGCGGCGCCGAAGTTCCAGACCCGGCCGGCCCAGTCATGGAAACTCAAGTCCTGAGTGAGGCCGCGTTCCAGAGTGATGGCCTCGTACTTGGTGCGCCCCGGCGACTTGTGCGCCGTGGAGGGGTCGCCGCCTTCGCGATGTTCCACGACTTCGGTCGTACGCTTCAGGCTGCTGCATTTGCTGATGCCCGCCACATATTTCCCGTCCCACTTGAGGCGGAACTTGAAATTCTTGTAAGGGTCCAGGCGGGTAGGATTTACTGGAAAGGTAGCCATATTGGAGGTCTCCTTAAGCTTGCAGTTGGCCGGCCATTTGCTGGATTTGGATGACCACAAATTCCGCCGGGTAAAGCGGGGCGAAGCCCACGAGAACGGTCACGATACCCCGGTCGATGTTCGCCTGGGGGTTGTTTTCGGCGTCACACTTGACGAAGTAGGCCTGCTGGGGGGAAGTGCCCTGGAAGGCCCCTTGCAGGAACAAGCCCTGCATGAACGCGCCCACGTTGAGGCGGAGCTGGCTCCACAGCCGCTCATCGTTCGGCTCAAACACCGCCCATTGAGTGCCCTCATAGAGGCTGGATTCAAGGAACAGCGCCAGGCGGCGGATCGGCACATACTTCCACTGAGAAGCGGCTTGATCGTTGCCTTGAAGCGTGCGCGCGCCCCACACCACATTGCCGTACACGGGGAGCTGGCGGAGGCAATTGATGGCCTGGAGGTTCAGCGTGCCGTTCTGTTGGTCGGTCAACACGGTGGTCAGACCTGAGGCTCCGGTGAGTCCCGCCTCGATTCCCGCCGGCGCCTTCCAGACGCCGCGGTTGGTGTCGGTCGCCGCGTAGAGCCCGGCCACAAAGCCGCACGGCGGGAAGGCCCGAATGCGGCCCTGTTGCAGGGGATCCGGGGCGTTGACCCACGGGAAGTAAAAGGCTGAATTCATGGAGTTCGGCCCGCATGCGCCGTTGGGCGGCCCGCTTTGCAAGGAGGCGAAGCTGTCGCCTTGCGCGCAATCCACGAGGTAAAAGGCGCGCTTGCCCACGCAATAGCCCTGCAGGTTCTGGATGGTGGCACTGTCGGTTTCGCCCGGCACGCACAGCAGGTTGAAGAGGGACACGGTGTCCAACAGACGCACGCCCCCGTTTTGGGTGCCATCGGCGTTGAGCGCTGTGTGGAAACCGGCCTCCCCTGGGTTCAATACCGTCCCGTCCAGCCCTCCCGCCAGCCCATAAGGGTGGCCCGAACCAGCGGGGTTGGGAACGGGTTGGGCGTTGGCAACCACACTGACGTTGCTGATGCGGATGAGTTGCGACCCCGTTCGGGCATCGTTTACGACGCTATCAACGGTTCGCGACTGCGGATCGTTGGCCAGCATCG